>JGI20214J51088_10001047_pt1 | contig 18873 bp, 16 predicted proteins | sample WetSurMetagenome_FD_51088 | JGI IMG/M metagenome (IMG submission 51088) | reverse complement strand
AAAAAAAAGGCCATTTTGTTAAATAAGAGAAAAAAATTGAAACATTTTTTGTCTGACAAGCGTTTAACATCACAGAAGTTAGTTACTTAGGTTAAATAAGTTTTTTTTTCATGGATTTAGGTTTAGGGTAGTAAAAAAGTAAATCAGGACTGCGGTCCTGATTTATTTTTATACCATGTCCTTAAATATGCTATTTATCTCTTCCTCCGTGGATCTTAATTTTTTCTGACATTCCTTGATAAGCTCTGAGGCGCGCTTAACTTCAACAGAAAGTTTGTCAATATCCAGATCACCGCTCTCAATCTTATGCAGAATTTCCTCGATTTCAATTACTGCACTATTAAATGAAAATTCTTTCTTAGCCATAATTTATATTTTATATGTTTTATTTCNTTGAAATATTTAATCTGCCCTAAGTCCATNAGTCTCTGNGTCCTTCAGTACTTCAGTCTCCCCTTTATCCACCACTCTGCTTCTGAAAGTCCCGTCATATAGCTGGGTATCAATAATATCATTATTTTTTAACGAGTTACTTTTTTTCAATATTTTGCCATTAATTGAAGTAATTGAATAACCACGTTGAAGTACATTTTCAGGATCAAGAAGCTGAAGGTTATTCGATAAGCTCTTTAATCTGACATTATTCATGCTAAGGCAATTGATGGTTCCTGTAGTGAGTCTCTGAACATTTTCTTTAAGTATTGTCTCTTTTTGTAAAACAAAGGTTTTGACTGATGTGGAAAGATGCGATTCCTGATTTGAAGGGATCATACTTGCCTTATAGATTAATTCCTTTCCGATATTAAGTATATCGAGAATTTTAGCTGAAAGTTTNTCTCTTANTCCGGATATCATAACCCGGGCAAGTGGCAGAAGTTTTATTCCGAAAGTTTCAACCCTGTTTTTATTTTTTTCAATTATAATCCGTGAACTTTCAATTATTCCTTTACTCATCACGATAATATTATTTTCAGAAGTTGCCATAGAGTCAATTAGAAAATCAGCAACTGCAGTTGGCGTTTTTAATGACCTGCTTGCGACCAGATCAGTAACAGTCACATCCTTGTCATGTCCAATTCCGGTAACAANAGGCAACGGAAACTGGGTTACATGGTAAGCAATTTTATAACTATCGAACCAACTCAGATCCGATTGTGATCCGCCACCTCTTATAATTACAACTATATCAAATAAATTAAACTTATCAGCAATCCGGTCAAGTGCTCTTATTACACTTAATTCTGTTTCTGTCCCCTGAAGCGAAGTTTCTATAAGTGCTGTATAAAATGAATAGCCAAAACTATTGTTTTTAAGCTGATTGATGAAATCAGTGTATCCGGCTGCATTTTTAGAAGAAATGACAGCAACTCTTTGTGGAAAAGCGGGAAACGGAAGCTCTTTATTCATTGTGAACACACCCTCGTCCTCAAGCTTTTTTATAACAAGCTGCCTCTTCATAGCCATTTCTCCAATGGTAAAAGCAGGATCGATATCTGAGATTATAAGACTCAATCCGTATAATTCGTGATATTCTACCTTAGTTTTTACCAGGATTTTAAGTCCTTCCCGCAGTGATTCCCCAGTAATATTTTCAAAAAAAGCTTTCAGAAACCTGTAGCGATTACTCCAAATTATTGCTTTTATCCGAGCCCTGACATTTTTCTCATCAGGTTGTTTCTCAATCAGTTCAAGATAACAGTGTCCGGAACTATTCTCTTTTATTTCCGAAATTTCTGCAATTACCCAATATATATCAGGAAATGCCATATACAGAGAATCTCTGATGATGAGCTGTAATTCNGTTAAGGTAACTTTTTCAGTCATGATCAGTTTTTAAGTTTTATTATCTTACGGACTCTTACTCCTGAAGCATTTACAACTTTTAAGAAATAAATACCCTGTTCCCTCTTTTGAAAATCGGTAATTCTAATATCCCTTCCTGCATAGTCAGAATAGGTTTTTCTCAAGATTAATTTTCCTGTAATAGTAAAAATTTCGATCGTAAAATTTTCAGGTGCTTCGGATAAGATTATTTCAAAATTGCCTTTTGTCGGGTTGGGATATATCAGAATTCCGTCATCAGGATTTTTAACATATTGATATTGAAGCTCTTTAAGTGCAAGAATGACATCAGGAATTCCATAGCCGTAAAGAGAATCAGGAAAACTATATTTGTCTGCACAGGAATGCAAAACTTTAATAATATCCGTATTTATTGCACCGGGTACTGCCTGCATCAGGCAGGCTGCCATTCCGCTTAACACAGGACATGAGAAGGAAGTCCCGCTAGATCTTACTACAGAACTACCTGAAATCTGAACTGGCACACTAACCCCCATTGAAACATTATCCGGTTTAATTCTGCCATCTGCAGATGGACCTGCCGAGGAGAAATCTGCAATAAGATTATTACCATCTACGGCTCCAACGGCCAATACATTGTCTCCATCAGAAGGAAAGATGATATATTTCCACGCTGAACTTCTTTCATTACCGGCACTATTGACAACAAGAATCCCTTTTGATGCGGCTATCTCAGCTGCTCTTGTTACAAAGGCTGTCTTCCCGTCGAGATCCTGATATTTGTAATTAAGAGAAGGATCATCAAAATTGAAGTATCCGAGTGATGAGGAAATTATATCAGCACCGAGGCTATCAGCATATTCAGCACCGGCGGCCCAGAAATCTTCTTCACATGGAAATTCTGACTCTACGTCTTCAGTTTTCAGCAGCAGGTAATCAGCCCCAGGGGCAGTACCTTCAATCAGCCCTGTCAGTTCCCCTGCCATAACTGATAATACGGCAGTTCCATGAACACTAGCGTTATAAACTGATTCAGTGTTTTTCACAAAATCCCAGGTCCTTTTTATTCCATGTCTTGCCCGAAGATCATTTAATGAAGATATCTGTTCAGAATAAAGAAATCCCCCATCAAGAATAGCTATAAGAATGTTTTTCCCGTTGTATCCGGAATCGTGCATAGGATAACCATTTATCATGGATATTGGCCGATCGTAAGGAGCCAAGCCGGTTTGGGTTATCTGAAAATTGAGTTTGTCACTATACCTGTTCTTATTTCCCGGTGTTTTAACAATTTTTACATCGCTCACAAATGGCAGATCGAGAAGTATTTTAACATCAAATGCAGTTTGCGATTTAAAAAGGGCTGTGTTCATCCATTTTGAAGTAGAATGCAATTTCAGGCCTGACTGGGATATTTTATTAAGGTAATCCCTGTTTACAGGATAATCGCTGACATCAGGAGTATGGGTTCCCATTTTTTGTCTTCGGTCTATTGCCCTTGCAGATAAAAGATCCATTGCTGAATATGTACCAGGAATAATTTCCCCTTTATCGCGAAGATACACTCTGTAAAAATATGAATAGACAGGACTTTGACCGTTGAGGATATAAGGCACACAATAGAGCATTATTGTAAGCATGCAGCTGACTTGTTTGTTTATCAAAAGGCTGAAAGCTTTCATTATCTGATGATGCCGGTTTTTTCAGGGTCAGCTATTTTCCCCTTGTTATTTTCAAGAGAGTCCAGAAAACGTGATTCATCATTTTCCATCTGGCGGTCTTTTGTGACTCCGTCAAGGTATTCTAATTTGTATTTGATAGTGCCGTTTTCATTTAAAATAGTCCAAAGGCCATCCTTTGAATCATTCTTATACTGTCCGGAATATTCAGGAGCGCCGTTTTCAAACCAGACTTCAAATTTCCCATTTAGCTTACCATCAAGATAATTTGTTTTAAGCATGACTGCCCCGGATGGATAGTATTGAATCCACTCCCCCTGTTTTATATCATTAATATAGGTAAGTTTTTCTGCCAGAGAACTATCCTGATAGAATTTAAGCGAAAGCCCATTTCTTAAATTTCCTGAATAATATTCTTCAGATACCTTGTGCCCATTAGTAAATACGGAGTAGAACTGCCATTTGCCCTCTTTCATCTGGTTGATATATGTTCCTTTCGAGGATATATTCCCATTTGGATGAAAAAGTGTGGCAGTCGCCTTTTTGCCATCATCATTATAAATAAGGATGGACTTTAAAGTGTGATCCTCGTAGTATCTTTTAAACTCTCCGACAGGATGGTCATTTTTAAAAAACCCTTCATACATAGTTGTCTCATCAGGATATTTTTTGATCCAGGGACCCTGTTTTCTTCCCTGTTGATCAGTTAAATTAATCCGGGTATCAGTCTGGCTGTAAGCGTAAACTGAATTAACTAAAAACAAGGCTGTTATAATTAATTTATAATTCATATACAGGAAATGCAAAACTTTCTACAAAAGTACAAAAAAAAGAGGTTGGAACTTTTCCAACCTCTTCTCAAAAAGCATTTTATAGTTTATTTTACCTCTTCAAAACTATATTAAAATGTAAATCAATAAATTTCAATTGTATGTTGCAGATATGACACAAATATGAAATCTATTATGGTTTTAAAGGGTCGCCCATTGCAGAATTCTCTTTATCGCTTGCATCGAGTTTGAAAACCATGAACTTAGGATTTTCCTTTGAGTAAGGAGTCCACATGCCGCCATTCTTACCATTAGGATCACCATTCTTGGCAAAGTTTGTCCAGGCAGTCAACATTACTTCTGAAAGTTTCCAGTCACCATCTGTTAAAGGTCTCCAGCAATGTTTGAGTGACTTGAATACGTACCATAGATCTGAAGAGTGGAATGCTCCTTTGAGTACGTTTTCTCTGCCATCGGTTGGAAGAGGACGAGCAAACTGATATGCATAAGCTTTACCGCCTGTTTTCTCACGGTTCAGACAGAAATCAGCAATACCCTGAGACATGTTACCCATATCATTCAGGGTGTAACCAATCATATATGGAACATTTGCCAGTTTATTGTCAACAGCGGCATTATCGAAGCTCTTGAGTGAAACATAACCATCAACAATAGGTGAAGCGGTCATACGGACACGCTTTCCGGTAACTGCTGTATACAGACTGCCAACAGTATAAATGGTTTCGGTAGAAGCGGCACGCATCTTTTCAAGATTTGTAAGTCCGGCCCAGTCCATGATCTCCTTTGTCTGAAGCTCTGATTGTTCCAGTGTCATAGGAGGACCAAATGGAGACATACCAGCAGGAGCACCTGGAGCTGCGTTTGGAGCAGCTGTAGGAGGCGCAACCGGAGCAGTTGTCAAACCACCACCACTCATGATGATAGCTTTTTTGAACAAGTCCTTTGCAAGTGGAGATTCGCAGAGCGTTTTTACGCTACCAGCACCGGCACTCTGACCGAATATTGTAATGTTATCAGGATCACCGCCAAACTGTGCAATATTTTTCTTAATCCATCTGAGAGATTCGATCTGGTCAAGTATACCATAGTTACCTGAAACGTGATTGGGACTTTCCTGTGAAAGTTCAGGATATGTCAGAAATCCGAAAACGCCAAGACGATAATTGATTGAAACAAGCACTACGTCTTTGCTTGCCCACTCTTGTCCATCAAACTCAGGTTCAGATCCCCATCCTTCTCTGTAACCACCGCCATGAATCCATAGAGCAACAGGAAGCTTCCGGTCAGTTTTACCTGGAGCTTTTGTCCATACATTTAAGTAGAGGCAATCCTCGCTATAAGGTGATTCATCACCATAACCCCACTCTGTAGTATAGCCACCGGGATAGTGAACTGCCTGATAGCCGGGATGTCCGAATTTATCGGCAATTTTCACTCCTTTCCATGGAACAACCGGCTGAGGAGCCTTCCACCGGAGTCCTTTAATTGGAGGCGCCGCGTATGGAATTCCACGATAAACATACACTCCTTCATTATCGGCATTTACGCCTTGAACCTGTCCTCCTCCTATAGTTAGTACAGGATTTCCTGCCTGGCAATTGTAAGAGCCAAGTGCAAACAATAATAAATAAAATACTTTCTTCATAAGTTAATTTAATTTGAATTTATGATATCACAAATCTAAGTAAACAAAATCAGAAATCTGAGGGATAGGCAGCTTGACTTTCTGTTTTTTCTATTTTTCCAGACACATCAAAAATTTGGAAAAATTGCTAAATACCTGTTACTGCTAAGAAAGATGCAGCCCGATTAGTCCGAAGAACCAGCATGCAGGCGATAAAAACCCTAATGCAGATAAAACCGAGAAATAAATTCAATAAAAATGGGTGTGATCTATTGATCTACACCCATTTTATTATTTAAGTTTATCACTTTTTTTTACCTATTTTACCTCTTCAAAGTCAACATCAGTAACTTCATCATTTCCAGATTTTGTGTTTCCTCCGGAAGGCTGTTCAGCACCTGGCTGGGATGTTGGTTGCTCTGAGCTTTGTGCAGTTTTATACATCTCCTCTGATGCAACCTGCCAGACAGCATTTAATTCAGCAAGAGCTTTGTCAATTGCGTCCACATCCTGTGACTTGTGAGCTTCCTTAAGCTTAGCCAGTGCACTTTCAATGGCAGGTTTTTTATCAGCAGGAAGTTTATCGCCAAATTCCTTCAGTTGTTTTTCAGTGGTAAAGATCATACTGTCAGCGGTATTAATCTTATCAACTTTTTCTTTAGCTTTATTATCGGCTTCTGCATTGGCTTTTGCTTCTTCTCTCATCCTTCTGATCTCATCATCGTTTAGTCCCGATGAAGCTTCTATTCTGATCCTTTGTTCTTTGCCTGTCCCTCTGTCCTTAGCAGCAACATGCAGGATCCCATTGGCGTCAATATCAAAGCTTACTTCGATCTGAGGAACACCTCTTGGTGCAGGTGGAAGACCATCGAGATGGAAGCGGCCTATAGTTTTATTTCCGACAGCCATTGGCCTTTCGCCCTGAAGTACATGTATCTCAACAGATGGCTGACTATCGGCAGCTGTTGTAAAGACTTCTGTTTTTTTTGTTGGAATAGTTGTATTAGATTCTATCAATTTAGTCATAACTCCACCCATAGTTTCTATACCTAATGATAATGGAGTTACATCGAGTAAAAGAACATCTTTAACTTCCCCTGTAAGTACACCTCCCTGGATTGCAGCTCCAACAGCAACAACTTCGTCGGGGTTTACACCTTTAGATGGTACCTTACCAAAGAATTTTTCAACCAGCTGCTGAATTGCAGGTATTCGGGTTGATCCTCCAACAAGAAGTACTTCATCAATTTCTGATACTGAAAGTCCCGAATCTTTAAGTGCAATCCTACATGGTTCAATACATGCCTGTATAAGTTTATCACAAATCTTTTCAAAATTAGCTCTGGTGAGAGTTTTAACAAGATGCTTTGGAATTCCATTAACGGGCATAATGTAAGGAAGATTTATCTCAGTTGTAGTTGAACTCGAAAGTTCAATTTTTGCTTTTTCAGCAGCTTCCTTCAGGCGTTGCAAAGCCATCGGATCCTTCCTCAGGTCAATACCTTCTTCTTTTAAAAACTCTTCCGCCATCCAGTCAATTATCAGGTGATCAAAATCATCACCGCCAAGATGGGTATCGCCATTCGTTGATTTAACTTCAAAAACACCATCTCCAAGTTCAAGAATAGAAATATCAAAAGTTCCACCACCAAGGTCAAACACAGCTATTTTCAGATCCTGTGACTTCTTGTCAAGGCCATAAGCAAGTGATGCAGCTGTGGGTTCATTTATAATCCTTTTTACATTAAGTCCGGCTATTTCACCAGCCTCTTTTGTTGCCTGACGCTGAGAGTCGCTGAAATATGCAGGTACAGTAATAACTGCATCGGTAACTTCCTGTCCAAGGTAATCTTCAGCAGTCTTTTTCATCTTTTGAAGAATCATCGCAGAGATCTCCTGTGGTGAATATTGACGATCATCAATCTTCACTCTGGGTGTATTATTGTCGCCTTTAACAACAGTATATGATACTCTTTTTATCTCTTTTGTAACTTTATCGTAGGTTTCACCCATAAACCTTTTAATGGAGAATACAGTCTTCTTTGCATTAGTGATAGCCTGACGTTTAGCCGGATCACCAACCTTACGTTCTCCATTTTCAACGAATGCAACAATTGAAGGNGTTGTCCTCTTTCCCTCACTATTGGGGATTACAACAGGTTCATTACCTTCCATCACGGCAACACAGGAATTTGTTGTTCCCAGATCAATTCCGATTATTTTTCCCATTTTATAATAATTTAAAAAATTTCATTTTGATATATGAAAAGGCTTTAATGATTATAGGCCNGTTCCAATTTATCTGTTTAAAAATTGTACTATGATGAATTAGCAATGATTATGCCATTAAAGTTTTTTTGGTTTTTTATGACAAAACGACAGAATGTCTGTTGAAGTCTGCCAAATTAAAAAGATAGCAGTGTGAGGATGTATCATCCAATCTAATCTGTAACTTTGCATTTTCAATTTAACACATCTATTATTATGCCTATACATAAATCTGTCAGGAGAGTTACTACTCACGTTTTGAATGAGATGAAGCTGAAAGGTGAAAAAATTGCTATGTTGACAGCTTATGACTATTCAATTGCAAAGATACTTGATGAAGCCGAAATAGATGTAATACTTGTTGGTGACTCGGCTTCGAATGTGATGGCCGGTTATGACACTACTCTTCCAATAACCCTCGACAACATGATCTATCATGCAGCCTCTGTTGTAAGGGCAGTCAAAAGAGCGCTGGTAGTGGTCGATCTGCCGTTTGGCACTTATCAGGGAAATTCCAAGGAAGCCCTGGTATCATCCATAAGGATAATGAAGGAGACGGGCGCTCACGCGGTTAAACTCGAAGGAGGATTACAGGTTGTTGAATCAATTGAAAGAATCCTTTCGGCAGGAATCCCCGTGATGGGACACCTTGGTCTGACGCCTCAGGCAATACATAAATTCGGTACTTATGTCGTGAGAGCTAAAGAAGAGGAGGAGGCTCGCAGATTGATGGAGGATGCCAGGTTACTTGAACAGACCGGATGTTTTGCTATTGTACTTGAAAAAATTCCGGCTAAGCTGGCAGAAGAGGTTACAAACAGCCTGAAAATTCCTTTAATTGGCATAGGTGCCGGNGGAAAGACTGACGGTCAGGTGCTCGTTCTGCACGATATGCTTGGTATTACACAGGAATTCTCTCCGAGGTTTCTCCGCCGATACCATAATCTTTATGCTGAGATCAAAGGTGCTGTACAGGCTTACATATCTGATGTAAGATCGCAGGACTTTCCAAACGAAAAGGAGCAGTATTAAACTAACCTGACATGGCTGAAATCCTGTACGAAGACAATCATATAATTGCTGTTTATAAGAGATCGTCGGATCTGGCACAGAGAGATAAAACCGGTGATGCTCCCCTTGATGTTGAAATAAAGAAATACCTGGCAGAGAAATACAAAAAACAAGGCGAGGTTTTCCTGGGTGTTGTACATCGACTCGATCGTCCGGTGAGTGGAATAATGCTCTATGCTCGTACATCTAAAGCTCTTTCGAGGCTAAATGAGCTGTTCAAAACCAGGCAGGTAAAAAAGATTTATCTGGCTATTGTTAAAGAACGGCCACCTGAGGATGAAGCAACAATTACCCATTTTCTTAAAAAAAATGAAACACAGAATAAAACATATGTTTATGATAATGAGGTAAAAGGATCNAAAGAGGCGAGCCTGACTTATAAACTAAAGGGCAGATCAGAAAAGTACTATCTTCTTGAGGTTGAGCTCCATTCAGGAAGGCACCATCAGATAAGAGCACAGCTCGCAAAAATAGGATGCCCTGTCAAAGGAGATCTGAAATATGGTTTTCCCCGTTCCAATGAAGATGGCGGAATAAGCCTTTTTGCCAGAAAACTCGAGTTTATTCATCCTGTAAAAAAGGAAGCAATATCAATCATTGCACATTTCCCTGAGGGTGACATTTGGCCGGTTTTTATGGATTCAATAGCATAAAAAAAGATGAGTCNGATAATTTGGCTCATCTTTTAGTTGAAAAAACTAATCTGATCGGAATTGCTATTTCTTAATTGCCTTTTCTAATTCATTATAAAGTGTCTCAATTTTAGTCCGGCTGGATCATTTACTAAATAGTGAATCAAAATTACCACATTCGGGGTATCTAAGGGTTAATATTCGGTTAATAAGCGTTAATGAAAAGTTAAATACTTCTTTATTAACGACTTTATGATTTATTTTTGTAACATGAACAGGAAGAAGTTTGCAGGTCTTATCATAATGATGCTACTNTCGATTATTGGCATTATTTGGGTTCAGACTATATGGATAAAGAGGGCTGTCAGTATCCAGAATGAAGGGTTTGACTATGCAGTGAGGACGAGTCTCATAAATGCGGCAAATAGCATAGAGTCATCGAGGAANATGAACTTTTTCAATAATTTCATGCCTGCCGACCCATTTTCTTTTAATGATTCATCATCTGATATAACAGGATATCTGAGTATCGGAGGTACCGCATCACCATTGGGTAATAAATTCAGTATTAATATTACAAACCAGTCTATTACGGGCGGCTTAGATACAGGTAAGGTTACAACTGTCAATAAATCTTACACAATCACCAATAATTCAATTATTTCCGATTCAGATTCATATATAATCTCGGGTCCTGATAAATCAGGTAAAATGAATATCATCAGGAATGATGAGAATACTAAAACAGGCTACAAGCCTGCATACATAAGGCAGAATGAATTTCTCGATTGGGTAAAAAAGAGATCAAATGAGTTCCAGAATATGAGTGACCAGATGATTAGTGAGATTTACCAGTGGGAAAAGACTCTTGAGCTTGATAATAAGGAGATTGAATATACTCTTAACCAGACACTGGCATATAATCAGATTCAGACTCCCTGTGAATATGCTATTATAAAAAATGGGGAGGTGCAGAGTGGAACTTATAAAAAATCGCAAAAAAGCGATTTTATGAAAAGTAAATATATGGTGAGGCTCTTCCCCGACAATATTATCAGACAAAATATTATTCTTTCAGTGATCTTTCCGGAAAGGATTAACTATGTTCTTGGATCAATGCTTTGGATACTTGGAGGTTCTATGGTTTTCTCCCTGTTTATTCTTGCTACTTTTGCCCTTAGCCTCTATTTTATTATCAGACAGAAGAAAATCTCGGAAATGAAGTCGGATTTTATAAACAATATGACTCATGAGTTTAAGACTCCGATTGCCACAATATCACTTGCTGCTGATACAATTACCAATTCAAAGGTAATAAAGGATGAGGCCAGCATACGACATTTTATAGGAATGATAAAGAAAGAAAACAGCAGGATGAACAAAAAAGTGGAAACAATCCTCCAGATAGCTTCACTCGATAAAAAAGAGATAGAATTCAGGTTTGAGAACGTCTCTATTCATACTCTTATTGAACATGTAATTGAAACTATAGAAATACAGGTTCATCAAAGGAATGGGCAGATCCATCTTAACCTTGATGCTGAAGAGCATCTTATGTATGGCGACGCTGAGCATCTGACAAATCTGGTAAATAATCTTCTTGACAACGCAATAAAATATTCTCCCGACCTNCTTGATATTACAATAACAACCAGGAATGTTGAAAAAGGCATAATATTAACGGTAGAGGATAANGGTATTGGTATGACAAAAGCCGTTCAGGGCAAAATATTTGAAAGGTTTTACCGGCAGAACTCAGGCAATGTGCACGATGTAAAAGGATTCGGCCTTGGCTTGAACTATGCCCGTTCTATTATTGAGGCACACAAGGGAATAATTAATGTATTCAGTGAACCCGGAAAAGGAAGCCGGTTCGAAATATTTTTACCATTTAACTGGGAGAACTAAAAATGAGCAACAAACCTGTAAAGATTTTTCTTGTTGAAGATGATTTGAGTTTTGGATCTGTTCTTAAATCATACCTTGAGATTAATGACTATTCTGTAGAATGGGTCGATGACGGAAAATACGCAATTGATCATTTCAGGAAAGGTATCTTTAATATCTGCATCCTTGATATAATGCTGCCACACGTCGATGGATTTACTATCGCCAGTGAGATAAGGCGGATTAACAATGAAGTACCAATTATTTTTCTTACAGCAAAAAAACTTAAGGAGGATGTACTGAAAGGTTATGGTTTAGGTGGCGATGACTACGTTACCAAACCCTTTGATACAGATATACTGCTTGCAAAGATAAGGGCAATTATTTCACGACGTGATTTTCAGACCGGGACAAAGGATTTCTATGATATCGGAAAGTTTGTTTTCAACGCTAAGCTAAGAACATTGACAATTGGCAATGATGAAAAGAAACTTTCGCCAAAAGAAGCTCAATTGCTTGAATTGCTGGCCATTAATCCGAATGCATTGATCAGTAGAGAGATGGCGCTCAAAAAGATATGGGGAACCGATGATTACTTCACAGCCAGAAGTATGGATGTTTATATTACAAAACTCAGAAAATTTTTATCGGATGATCCCGATCTTAACATTAAAAATATTCATGGTGCGGGCTTTCAGTTAATCGTCAGGGAAGATTGATCTTCAGATTATTCCTGTCAAACTGCAAAGGAAGAAGGTTATTTATACCATCAACAACGATTGTTTTATTTTTTCCCGAAAGTATTATTTTCATCCGGGTTCCGGTCCTGGACTCCTCCTCTGATATAACCTGACGACAGTTTCCGCAGGGGGATGGGGGATCAGTGGTAATACCATCTTCAGTCATTGATGCAATGACAATAGCAACAGGTTTATCATCGGGGTGGTTTGACACTGAGTTTGAAAGTGCACTTCGCTCAGCGCATATCCCTGAAGGAAAAGCCGCATTTTCTACATTAGCTCCCCGTACAATAATTCCGCTCTCAAGCCTGACTGCTGCACCAACCTTGAATTTTGAATAGGGGGCATAAGCATTTAATGCTGCGTCCCTGGCCGCACGAACAAGTTCAAGACTTTCGGAATCAAGTTCCTCTGTTTTTTCGTACTCAGTATAAGAAAATGATATTTTTTTCGTTCTGATCATAGCTCTCCTTGTCAGTCTTGAGCATAAAGGTAGCAAATAAAGTTTGGAGTGAGCTAGAGTTTGAAGTACTTAAAGTTAAAGAATCTTATATCTTTGCGAATTCCAGACACTTTAGTCACTCTTTTAACATCTTAAAATCTAATTGAATGCGTAGCAGGTTGGCTCTGATTTTTAATGTGGCTTTATTATTAAGCCTTTTTTCATGCAAAGCTTTCAGACCACTGGTTTCATCCTCAGTACCTGTTCAATCGGTAAATGATTATATAAATTCATATAAAGAGATTGCAATAACCGAGATGAGAAGAACCGGTATCCCGGCTAGTATTACTCTGGCACAAGGCATAATTGAATCTGATTGCGGACACAGCTCACTTGCACGGGAGGCAAATAACCATTTTGGAATAAAATGTCATAACGACTGGACAGGGCCTACAATAAGGCATGATGATAACCGCAGGAATGAGTGTTTCAGAAAGTATGCCAGGCCTGAAGAATCTTTTTATGATCATTCTGATTTTTTGAAATCAGGATCTCGATATAGTTTCCTTTTCAATTATAATTCAACTGATTACAAAGCATGGGCTCACGGATTGAAGAAAGCTGGCTATGCAACAAATCCTGANTACGCTAATATGCTTATCAGGTCTATTGAAGATAATAATCTGTGGTATTTTGACCGGGGGTATGAGATAGCTGTAACACCATCGCACTCAAACGATACCATTAAGCAATTACATGGAAATTATTCCCCGGACAGTTCAAAAAAAACTAATACTTTCTCAGATGGGAATAAAGCAGTTCTGGCCCGTCCTCCAAGAATTATGGAGAATAACAGGATACAGTATATTATTGTAAAGGATGGTGATACGAGAGAAAAGCTTGAGAATGAATTTCAGTTACTGAAATGGGAACTGTCAAAATATAATGAGCTCAAAAATGATTTTACTCTTACTCCGGGACAGATACTCTATCTTCAACCCAAACGTGACAGATCAGAACCCGGGAAAGAGTTTTATACTACTGTAGCTGGCGATACAATGTACCTTATTTCGCAGCGATTCGGAATAAAACTAAAAAAGCTCTATGAGATGAACAGGATGGATGAGGGTACAGAACCCGAAGCTGGCAAAAAGATCTGGCTCAGGACTATCAAACCGGTTGAATAACCGGAACAGTAACATTTTTTATTTTAAATCCCCTTAGAAATTCAACTGTTGTCATTCTTTTTTTNCCTTCAACCTGAAGACTTAAGATATTTAAAAATCCATCCTTACAGCTAATCTTCATATAGTTTTTTTCATCTGAGAATATTGTTCCCGGACTGAAAGAGTGATTTTCAATTTCCGGAGAGCTCTCGAAGATTTTAAACGAGATTGTTGCGGATTCGATTTTGAACCACGATTTTGCACATGGAGATGGGGCAAGTCCCCTTACGAGGTTGTGAATTTTAATTGTTTCATTATCCCAGTTTATTGCACAATCTGCTGGATGGATCTTCGGAGCAAGTTTCAGAGGAAATTTTTGGCCGATTAATTCTTTCTGAGGTTGCATCTTTATTTTATTCTCTGCAATACCCTCAACCGTCTTTATTACAAGCAAAGCTCCATGTTTCATCAACCTGTCGTGAAGGTCACCAGCATTTTCAAATGGGTAAATTGGTACCTCTTCCTGTAGAAGTATATTACCTGTATCAATCTTTTCATCAATAAAGAATGTTGTTACTCCTGTTAAAGTTTCTCCTTTAATAATAACATGATTTATGGGAGCTGCACCACGATAATCGGGCAGGAGTGAAGCGTGAAGATTAATAGTTCCGAGTGAAGGAATTTTCCAGACATTTTCCGGGAGCATTCTGAATGCAACAACAATGAAGAGATCGGCCTTTAATTTTTTTAGTGAATCTATAAAATCCGGATCTTTAAGATTTACAGGTTGTAGTAAAGGGAGATTGCTTAAATCAGCAAATTCCTTAACAGCTGATCTTGTAATTTTCCTGCCTCGTCCGGCAGGTTTATCAGGACTGGTCACTACGGTTACGACATTAATGCCATTCATTAGCAGTGAGCCAAGTGTTGCTACTGCAAACTCAGGTGTTCCCATAAATACTATCCTGAGATTTTTCATAAACGGTTTAATATCATGCAAATATATTAATAAGTTCTATTCCTTAACTATGTGTTTATAACAAGTAAGGTCGTGGCCCATTTTATTTGCTTTAGTTTCAAGATAAAAGCGATTGTGCGGATTTGACTCGATTACCAGAGGAATTGTTTCAACAATCTTAATCCCATAGCCTTCCAGTCCTGCTCTTTTGACAGGATTATTCGAAATAAGCCGGATTTTTCCTAAACCGAGTTCACGCATAATACTTGCGCCAACGCCATAGTCTCTCTCATCTTCGCCAAATCCCAGTTTTANATTTGCCTGTACTGTATCCATCCCTTCATCCTGCAATTTGTAGGCTTTTATCTTGTTAAGAAGTCCGATACCTCTTCCTTCCTGACTCAGATAAATGACTACACCTTGTCCTTCAGCTTCAACCATCGACATTGCTTTCTGAAGCTGTTGACCGCAGTCACATCGCATTGAACCAAAAATATCACCGGTAAAGCAAGAAGAATGAACTCTTACCAGAACCGGTTCATCTTTTGTCCACTTTCCCTTTATCAGAGCGGCATGTTCAATTCCGTTGCTGGTTTGGCGGAATGGTATAAACTCAAAATCTCCCCGTTCGGTTGGAAGACTAACCCGCTCTCCCTTTTCAATAATTGAATCGCGTTCGAGTGTATATATTATGAGGTCTTTAATCGCAATAATCTTTATGTCAAATTTTTCTCTGATCTTCACCAGATCGTTTAACCTTGCCATTGAGCCATCATCGTTCATTATCTCCACAAGTGCTCCTCCCGGTCTGAGATTGGCAAATCGGGTAAGATCTACTACAGCCTCTGTATGCCCCGCTCTTCTAAGAACGCCTTTTGATTTTGCTTTCAATGGAAATATATGTCCGGGTCGTCCCAGGTCAGAAGGTTTTGTAGCCGGATCAACAAGCGATTTAATTGTCAGGGCCCTGTCAAAAGCTGATATTCCTGTTGTTGTACCATTATTAAGCAAATCCACTGACACAGTGAACTGAGTTTCGTGAATTGAAGTATTATTACCAACCATAAGGTTGAGATCAAGTTCCTCACATCGCTCTTCCGGTAAGGCAGCACAAATGAGTCCGCGCCCGTGTTTAGCCATAAAATTGACTATTTCAGGGGTAATCAGTTCAGCAGAACAAATAAAGTCGCCTTCATTCTCGCGATCCTCATCATCAACAACAATAAGAAGTTTTCCGAGTTTAATATCTTCAATTGCATCTTCGATAGTGTTCAGAATAATATCATTCATCAGAATTATTTTTAGTTTTAGCAGAATTTTTACTGGGATCATTTATGAAAATGCCATATAAAAAATCCTTAATCTTTTTAAAGAACATAAGATATGTTTCAATGTTCAAAATAACAGAGTCTGTTGTGGCCTTATATGTCAGGAAAATACCAATTGGCAATAAAATATATGAAGCTGCCCACATTCCGGCGAAAATACCAATAACATTCTCTTCTGCAAGCTTCTGTCCGGAAATAGATATAATATAATATACAACGAAGAAAAAGATCGAAATTACCGCAGGAGTTCCCAATCCTCCTTTTCTGATTATTGCACCAAGAGGGGCACCTATGAAAAAGAAAACAAGGCAGGCGAATGACATTGTGAGTTTTTTATTCCATTCTACCTCATATTTTTTCAAGCCCCTCATTTCATATCGCTGCATTTCATTTTTGTCAATTAGAGCTTGATTGCCTTCTTTCAGACTCTCGATAGCTTTCTGAAGAACTGTGCCTTTATCAGCAAAAGAGAGTGAATCGAAAAGTGCCCTGGTATCGAATTTCAAAACTTTCTTTAGAGAATCGGTCTTTGGGTCATGATTCTCGTAACCTGGCCTGAAGTTTCTGACTGTATACAGTCTCAGGTTCTTGAAATCCCTGAATCCATTATAGAGCTTATTTACTTGTTTCTTATTCAGAGAGTCTATAGTATATGTTAATTGTGATATGTTAAGCATTGCAGGACCTGTTTTGAAGAGGCCTTCTTCACTTCGTTGCAGGTCGAAACCCTTAAGAGGAATGACTATCGTTTCTTCTTTAAAGACATCAATTCTTGCAGGGTATTTTTTTTGAGCTGGATTTGAGTTTTTTTCTACCAGTTCAGTGTGACCGTGGCCACTATAAAGCGTCATTATCATACCTGTTTCATCGCGACTCAATCGCATATAGCCTGAGTCAGCCAGAATCACTGAATAGTTACCTCTTCTCTCCCTGTGGTCGTAAATAATTAGGTTGTAAAGACGGTTGGTTATCTGATTTTTTGTTGCCACTTTAATACTGAAATCCGGTACCCCGTTGTAAAAGGTTCCAGCCTGTATATTAATGTCTGGCTTCTTCCTCCGGATGTCCCAAAGAAGTGTTTTTGCTTTCCCGGTAGAGTATGGTAGTACATTATTTGAGAAAAAGAAGGAGACAATTGCAATTATTCCGATCAGAATGATTAATGGACGCATAATCCTCTGCAGAGATATTCCCGATGATTTCAGGGCCGATAATTCACTGAATTCTCCCATATTCCCAAATGTCATCAGGGAAGCCAGAAGAATTCCCAGAGGAAGGGCGGTGGGTACAAACGTTAGGGCAAAATGATACAGTAATTCACTAAGGATCTTAAAATCAAGGCCCTTCCCTGCAAGCTCGTCAACATACATCCACAGGAATTGGAGAATGAGAATGATAAGCACTATAAAAAATGTGAATATCAGTGGCCCAATAAATGATTTTAATAAAAACTTGTCAACCTTTTTCACTGACCTTTCTCTTTTGAAATGCAAAACTAGTTGATTTTTGTCAAATATTACTTTTACCGATTGGTCATTTTTTGCGCAGTTGGGATATTTGGCTCAAAGGCTCAGCGGTGCAGTGACACAACGGTGCAAATGCTTACAAAAAGNAAGGTTAAGATTGTATCAGAAATTGCAGAGAAGGGATGTGTTTATTATAGGATCTTCATGCCTTTACGCTGTCGAGCCCTTTCCGCTGTGCGGAACTACGTCACTTCGCTCCTTGTGTGCCCCTTCGATGTTATATCCCTAATGCCCTTTTCAAATCATTGATCTGGGAATCCCATAAGTAAATAGCATCTTCCTTTTCCTCGGCTTCAGCAAAATCCGTTATCATGAGTGCTAGTTCATTTGTCAGTTCTTCAAGATTTATTCTGAATTCGAAGAAATTTGATTCTTCATTTTCCATACCAATCCATTCAAATCTGACCATTTTATTTTCTTTCAGAGCAGAAAGCTTTGCTTTTGATTCAGAATTATTCCAAAAAAAAGTAAAAATATCACCATCAACATTGACCTCATCAGCAAACCATTCACCTAAGCCCTCAGGTGTACTGAGCCTTGAGAAGAGCACTTTTGGCGAGCAGTTAAGATTATATTCCATTTCAAACTTTGATCTCATTATCTGGATTTCGTGTAACATCGTTGCTATTTCTGCAATATAGAAAAAATATTGAAACTAAATAACCTTATTGCTAATTTGTAACAAACTGATTATATTTGCACCCGCAAAAAGGGTAGTTATTTTATTAATGGCGAGATAGCTATCGGGAGGTTAGAGCGTCCCGATCATAGATCGGGAAGGTTGAGGTTCATTCATAATAAGGAAATATTGGCGAGATAGCTCATCCCGATAGCTATCGGGAGGTTAGAGCGCAAATTTGGCGAGATAGCTCAGTTGGTTAGAGCGCATGATTCATAATCATGAGGTCCGGGGATCATTCCCCCGTCTCGCTACAAATCATTCAAACACTTACACATT
>JGI20214J51088_10001046_pt1 | contig 18880 bp, 13 predicted proteins | sample WetSurMetagenome_FD_51088 | JGI IMG/M metagenome (IMG submission 51088) | reverse complement strand
TTCAGGTGTTCTGTGAGGTGAGCAATTCTGTAGGAGAAAAGTGCTATCTGACCCTCAGCGCTTCCGGTGTCAAGATCAGATGACCCGAATGTCTTGAAAAACTCCTGTTTCTTCTCCTTTGTTAAATACATATCTCTTTCCAATAGATTGTTAATATTATCTCTAATTTTGGAACGCAAAGATAGGAATCTTTTATGTAATAATTCAAACAATACTTAGTTTTTTTTAATTTATTCCTCTATATACATTCCATATGTTCATGAAAAGTTCCGGTTGTAAACCTCTCAGAAACAACTCCTCTTTGAAAAAGACGTAAAAAGCATACTCAAAGTTGCGTGAGTTTAAAAAAATGACTGTTTTTTAGTCAATAAAAATTGCACACTGGTCAAAATATTTTCATGGTTCAAGAAGAAGAGAGTCGGAGTGTCTTATTTCATGCCCTGATGAAACAATCATGGCGCCTATGTGGCACTCCAGGCAAAAATGAAACTTGCAGAAATGATTTCTCAACTCAATAAGCGACTGAGACTTAAATGCCGATTCAGGTTTAATACCAGCATTGACAAAATCTTCAATAAGTCTGTTATCTTCAGCTGGGAGAGATTCAAGAATCTCAATGGCCTGTTCACAACGATTTTTAGTCCCCTTCTGTCTGCCATAGAGAAATAGCAGCGGTACAATTGCATTAATAAGCAGCAGGTCAACTGAAATTTTCCCGGTATTTTTTGTCACCTGACGGCTTGCAGATCCGAAATTGTAATGCGAATCCCAATATTCTGACGCAGAGACCCAGAACAACACTCTCATGTCATCCACATTTTTACATTCAAGCACCCTTGAAAAGAGCCCGTCGGCGTCAGTAAGGAGCCTGGCAAGCTGTGATATCCTCAGTGTCGGGAAATTGGCCGGGCGCAGCCTGTGGAACTTCCATGTCCATCCGTCAAGTGAATTTATTGAATACTTTGCTGACAGGGTGCGAAACTCACGGCACAGGATATTATAATAGCTGTCACTGACAGCCTCTCTGAAGAGTCGTTCGTCAAGAAGGCCGGCAGTGCCAAAAAGCAATGCCTCCACCTGTATTATATTGTCGGCATGCTTTTTTATTATCTTTAAAGGGAGACGCGATGCAAGCAACTCGAACGTATCTGTGTTAACCCTGAATCCAAAATAACGTGATACCAGCCTGTAAAGCGTCTCCTCCCAATCATTACCCGTATTAGTCAGTGTTGTTTCTATCTCTTTGGTTTTGCGATCAAGCCTCATTAAAGCCAGAGTGCGGAACCAGTCTGAGAAATAAAACGGATCAGTCCTCTTCAGATTATCAGCACATGCAATCACAGATGGCGAATTGACAAGCATAAGATAATTGTCCCACAACCGGTTGTCAAATTTCAGCTCCAGTGTGAGAAGCTTGCGTCCTGAAGCCGTATAAGCTTCAGCATCATTATTGTTCACCAGGTGAAGAATTACATTGTTATAGGCATTATCAGTATGATGGCCGTGACGAAACCAATCCGAGGAATTGATGTGAATCTCTGTATTACCAGCCCAATGTGTATTGTCAATGATAAGATGAGTATTAAAGAAATCCGGTCCGGAGTCGGTATTGTACAACCCGGGGTCAATTACTTCAACATGTCCGGCACCAGATGAGGGGAATGTGGATGAGTCAAAATAACGGTTTTTCCACACCCAGTGCAGAAACTCCTCTTTCATTATTTTATGACTTAAATGCAGCAGAACAAAGATATAAACAAACAAACCACGGAGCAAAAAAAGTTTAATCTATAAAGGCGATTGTCAGATTATTCCTTTTGACATTGCCGCTTTAATTAACATGGCACTGTTCTTTGCATCAAATTTAAGGAGCAGGTTCTTACGGTGACTGTCAACGGTGGATGGGCTTATGAAAAGCTTCTCTGCTATTTCCTGGTTGGTAAAGCCGTCGGCAATCAGTTTCAGTATTTCATTCTCACGCCTTGTAACAATTATTTCAGTTGTGTCTCCTCCTGATCGCCGGCTTATTAATTCCTTAACCCCTTTGCCATAATATATCCCTCCGGCAATCACCTGTTTTATCCCTTCAGTTATATCTTTTATATCTGAAGTTTTAAGAACAAATCCTTTTACACCAGCCTGAAATGCTTCTTCAACAACATGTCTCTGGGCCAGAGAGGTAACTGCCATCAATTTCAACTCCGGGAAACGGGCTATGGCAGTCAGACAAAATTGTATCCCTGAAATGTCAGGCAGATTGATGTCGAGCAGTACAATGTCAAAATGATTGCTGTTGAGATATGACAATCCCCTGGCACCTGTGGCAGCGTGAACACAGATAACATTATCAAATGATTCATTAACCAGTCGAAACAGACTCTCTGATACGATAGGATGATCCTCTACTATCAACACCCTGAAATCAGGACTAATGGACTCATTGCTCATATTTAAGGAATTTCAATTTCAATACTAATCTCTGTCCCCTGCCCGGGCTCACTCCATATGTCAAGTTTACCATTTATGGCAGTCACCCGGTTGTAAATATTTTCAAGCCCTTTACCTTTGCCCGAATAAACATTTCCTGTGTTGTCAAAGCCGCACCCGTTGTCTATTACCTGAGCAACTAAACGTTGTGGTTCTGAAAAAACCTGAATAGTAATGAGAGTTGCAGATGCATGCTTAAGTGAATTATTTACAAGCTCCTGTATTATCCGGTACATTGTCAGCTCCAGCTCTTTGGTATAACGGATCTCATCACCAAAGAACCGTACATTGATCTCTGGTTTTCCGGCAGGAGATACCTGAACGCAAAAGTCTTCAAGGGCTGTCTTGAGCCCATAGTGGGTTAGTGTCTCAGGCATCAGGTTGTGGGCAATACGTCTGAGCTCACTGATTGATGTATCAAGGAGTGAAAGAGCATGATTAAATGCGCTTATATTTTCATGTGAAATAACTGAATTCTCTTTCATCGCCGAAAGGTTTAGTTTTATACCTGATAATAAACCACCAAGGCCATTATGAAGGTCTCCGGCCAATCTTGATCTCTCAGCCTCCTCCCCTTCAAGAACAGATCTGGCAGCCAGGTAGACTCTCTCTTTTTCAAGCTCAAGAATCTTGTTCTCCCTGATCTCAATCTTTTGATTTGCAATTATCTTGTTCTGTCTTAGTAGCCTGACATGATAATATATAAATACTGCAAGAAGTATGATAATTCCTGCAAGTATGTAAATAAGATTATTCCTTCCTCTTTTCTCTGAAATCAGCTGCAATATCTGATTCTGTCTGACCTCACTTTGATATTTTGTCTCCAGTTCAATAAACTGTCGCGATTTTTCAGAGTTGTATATAGAGTCGCGGATAGTCATGTACCTGATATAATACTGGTAGGCTTGCTTATAATCACCTTTATCGGCCAGTGTTGTTGCCATGGCCTCATATAAGAACTGTATGCCCTGGTAAAGATGGTTCTCTTTCCCTATCGCCTCTGACTCTTTAAACGCACTCACTGACTTGTCATATTCTTTGAGGCGCCGGTATGTTTTACCCATAACATACAACGCATCAGAAGTTGACTCAGGATCGTTTATGCTCCTGTAGTAAGCAAGTGCCTTTTGAATGTAACCTAATGCAATATCAGGACGTTTTATCTTGTTGTATATTGATGCAAAACTGATATTAAGAGAGGCCATTCCCTCTTTGCTACCCGATAGTAAATATTGCTTTTCGGATTTTTTAAAATAATCAATTGCAATAACAAAATCTTTTGTCTTCTCATCCTTGCTCCTCTTCTCACAAAACTCCCTTGAACTATGAAGATTCCCAAGTTGAGCATATGCGTTGGCAATACCTAAAGTATTATTATCCTTTACATAAATTTCCAGAGCCCTGGTTTCATAATCAAGAGATTGCTGAAACATTTCCATAAAGTAATAAGTCTTGCCCAGCTGCGAATAAATATCTGCCAGCCTAAGCCTGTCACTTCTTGCTTCTTCAATGTCAATGCATTTCAGATAGCAGGCCAATGCGTCCTGAAACCTTTCCTTTGACAGGTAATAATCACCAAGATTCTGCTCTGCAAGAGAAACAAACTTAAGGGAGTGAATGCGAAGTGATATATTTAACGCTTTCCTTATATATAAAAGTGATGAATCGTAATTCACTGACCTGAAGTATGAGGCCTTTAAATTGTACGCTGATAACGCTGCGGAATCCTTTTGAGTGACCTCCTGAGCCCTTTCCCCGGCTGAAAACTTCTCCTTAAGAATCTGATCAATTGCATTGCTGATTGAGTCGCCAGACTGTGCCGCTGACTCAGGCAAAAGTAAGAGACCGAAGATCATGGTAAGAAAAAATGAAAACCGGATTTTAGATAACTTCATTTTACGATTATGTTATACAAACCTAAATATTGTTTAAAATACATCAATCCCCTTTTTAAGGGATATTATAAATGATGGTTTATGCAATCAATTGTTTAACTTTAACAGACAGGTAATCAAACCTGCTGAATAATAAAACCAATTTAACCAAAAATCCCTGAAAAAGGGGATTACCGCCTTTTAAATCTATAGTAGGTTTACCTATAGAAATTGCCCTTAAAGTTCTAATCTTAAAACTGTAAAAAATGAATCCAAAAATTAAATTATTTATTGCAGTCATTTTTTTACTAAGTCTCCCTGTGGTGACTTTAAACTGCCAGATAAAAGTAGACGTAAAGAAAAAAGTTGTAAACCAGACCAATAACCGTGCAAATAAAAATGCCGACCAGGGAATAAGTAAAGGTCTGGATGCAGCTGAGAATGGAATCAAAGGAATCTTCAAGAAAAAAGACAATTCAGGCAATGACCAGAAGAGTGATACTGCCAGTAAATCAGGAGATAATAAGGGCCAGGCATCTGAAAATAAGTCAGCAAAAGAGGAGAAGACCCAATTGCAGGCTTTTTCAAAATATGATTTTGTTCCTGGTGACCAGGTGCTCCTTTATGAAGACTTCAGCCAGGATGCAGTTGGTGACTTTCCAATGTTATGGACTACCGATGTAGCCGGAGAAATCAACTCCCTCAATATTGCGCCGGGAAACTGGTTTAACCTTAACAGCACTGAAGGAACATACTGGTTCATGAAAGATATAGATTTCCCGAAGAATTTTATTCTGGAAATGGACATTGTCCCAAAAGCTACAGGAGGTCGTATCGCTGCTAACCTGGTCTTTTTTGGAGAAGCAAGTCACAGCGAAATGGATAAAAATGGCAACCCTGGTACCTGTGGTTTACAAATAGAAATGGAAAAAGCACAATGGTTGACTAGGGGATATACCAAGGGAAATAGCACATTCCTAACCGGATCTTCCACAATTAATCCGGTAGAGCCGGAAAAAGTAAATCATGTGATAGTCTGGGTTCAGAACCGGAGAGTACGAGTATATCATAAAGGCGCCAAAGTGCTGGATATTCCTACAAATATTTATGATGGAAGCAAATTTACAAGGTTTTGCTTCAAGCTTTACAGAGGCGCTTCCTGCGGATCGTACATTTCAAATATAAAGATCACCAATGCTGCTCCCGACATGCGAAGCAAGCTTCTTACCGAAGGCAAACTTGTCAGTTATGGAATCTATTTCGATGTTAACAAAGATGTTGTAAAACCTGAGTCTTACGGTACTTTGAAGGAAATAGCAGCTGTGCTTACAGAAAACCCTGACGTGCGTATAAAAATTGTAGGGTATACCGATTCTGACGGAGCAGATGCATCCAACCTCGATCTTTCAAAAAGGCGTGGTGCATCAGTTAAAAACGAGCTTGTAAAAACGTTCGGTATCGATGCTTCAAGACTTGAATCTGACGGGCTGGGAGAAAATCAGCCTGTGGCTCCGAATGATACCCCTTCAAACAAAGCCCTTAACCGCAGAGTCGAATTTATAAAACTGTGATCATGAAAAAGTATATATTCTTTCTGGCAGCCGTCACTTTAACTGTTATGGCCTCAGCCCAGACAAAAACAAATGAATATCTGAAAAAGATACCTGCCATACCAAAAGACTCATGCAATGTTACAAAAGCAAACGCCGAGGCATTCGAGTCACAGGTTGGAGACCTGATTGAACAGCTTAATGCTGATATTGACAAGCTGACTGAGCTTCAGGAGAAGACTATGGAAGACAACCAGGCGACAGCCGAGAAGACAATGATGAACAAGGTGTCGCAGCAAACCGGGTTATCTCAGGCTGACCTGGAAAAGCTGAAAAATAAAAAGGACATGACCCCAGCCGATAAGAAAGCACTGGCCAACCAGATAATGCAGCAACAGACAAACATGTCTATGGATGATGTCGATAAACTTTCAAAAATGAGTGATGCCGGCAAAAAAGCCTATGCTGAAGCTTATGCTACTGAGGCAATGGCAACAGCTCAGACAGATCCCAACCAGAAGGCAAAAAGCGAAAATGCCATGAATATGTATGAACTGGCGCAGGCACAGCAGAGCATTAATAATAAAACCTCGTTAATAACCCGGCAGGAAGCGGACCTGTACGCGCCTATAAATAGTGATCCGGAAAGACAAAAGATGCTTGACAGAATGGATGCCTGGCATAATAAAATAATGTCAATGACAGGTATTGATTACGGACAGGGTAAGCAGATGGACTCTCTGGGTCTTCTTATAGAAAAGGAACAGATAAAATATTGCAACACCTATACTCCCAAATACAGGGCAGGTATAAGGCAGCATTACAGGATGCTAAAAGCCTCCATCCCTGATTTCCAGAGTTTCGGCAAGATAAATGCTGAAATGACAAAGGCACAGACAGGCATTGATACTCCACAGGAATGTCTGGAGATTGGACCTCTTTCAACAATATTGCAATACCTGCAGGCATTAAAAGGTATTTATGCATACAAACTCTATTATCCTGAGGAAGGAAACTAGCTGATTTACTTAAAAAACAACATTTTAAACTCATGCATATGAGATATATACTCATAGCATTTATGCTCGGTTTATCTGTTTTGGCGGTTGCACAAAACACGCAATCATCGGCGCAGATAAAGCAGCAGATGGCTAAAATAAGACAGTCAACAAACTGGGACGACCCGGCTGCTGCAAAAAAAGCCAACGAAGAAATCAGGAAGCTGGCAGGTCAGCTCACCGGAACACCTTACGTTGCGCCACAACAGCAGGCAAACAATGATAAACCTGGAAATATTGAGATAAAACCTTCAGAAGCTACAGAGAGGAATGTTGTTGCCATTGCCGATCGTTTTTTCCAGAGATCATATAAGGCGCTCGATGCCATTTCAAAAAGTCAGTTCGATCAGGATTTCAAGAATGCCGGTATGGATGATTTCAGCCACGCATCCGTTAATAAACTGACCAGCACAGGTGCCATAATTATTACCCTGGGCAGTGACCATAACCTTGCTTGCGTTTATCTTACCGCAGCAGTAAAAGCTCAGCCAAATGATACACTTGGCGTTAATAACTTTGGTGGCTATCTCAGGGTTATAGATTCAATAAAAACTTCGCTGCCGGTTCTTCTTTATGCCAACACACTATACAACCAGAGCCCTTTAATCCTGACACAAATTGGTTGCAGCTATGCTGAACTTAACGATGATGCCAGGGGAGAAAAGTACCTTAAGGAAGCTCTAAAGTATAATCCGGGGTTTGGACAGGCTCATACTGCTCTGTGTGATCTGTATTTACGTCAAAAACGATTGCAGGATGCCATCCTGGAGCTATTTGCCGGAGTGAAAGGAATGGGTTTCAGCTACATGAAGGCATCAAATAACTTTGCCCAGATACAGTCACAGTCTGAAACAAATGGCGATACAAAAGGAGATTTCTGGGGCGAAACAAAAAAACAAATGGATCCTTCAGAGGCTCTGGCACCTTTAGTTCGCGGAGAAGCAGAAGTCAAAATGCCGGATATCCCAAATTGCCCGACTATTGAAGCATGGGAGATGGGAGGCGGATATTCCGCGGCAGTGATGGCTTATAAAGGGCTCCATGACTATATGATCTCTTTCGCCTATGAGTTTCAGGATGTAAATAAACAATTGCCTCCCCTTTCAGAAAATGCTGTATTGCGTGATTATCCCGATTGCAGATTCGCTCTGGATTGTATAACTGAAATGTTCATGAAAGAGTCAAAAGATAAGGAAGATGAATACAGCAAAATACTTGATCCTCTTATCGATAAGGTAAATGCGAAAAAGGAGGAATATCTTGAAAATCTTAAGATTTATACTGATGAATTTAAAAGATGTAGCGACGGCTGCGGTACCAATGCTGAATGTGAACAGGAATGCTTCCGCAGATTTTGCTCCAAAGAATGCCCTAATGCAAACAAGTTTAATAGTTTTCTTGAGGGTGAATATGAGAACTGGACCAAAGCCTATAAAGATTACGTTGAAAACCAGAAAAAAACACTTGATGATCTCTATGCCTTCACAAATCCATGGCTGGAAAAGATAAAGAGCCCATATTGGTATCGTGTATATTCATACGAGGTGAAAAGAGTTGCTTTGTCAATCGTGGGAACTACATTTATGCATTATCCGCAACCTTTTCAAAACTTATCGGCAAACGGCTGTGGTACTGATTGTTCCGTTTGGGCATTAACCTCTCCTATGTTTGCAAAAGAACTTCCAGTTAATAAGGAAAAACCCGAAGAAAAGGAATGTTCTCCTGATTCCAGAGTGTCTGTTGGTTTGTTAATATGCGGAGTAAATTTTGACTGCGAAAGCATAGAATTTGGATGTGCAGCAGGCGTTGCAATGTCGGCAAAAAGGAATTTTAAAAACAAAAGCTCCACTTTATTCGTAGGCGCCGGAGGCGAACTTGAACTTGTTGGTGCCAGCGCAGGTATTAAAACCGGGTTGACCTTGACAAAATCAGATAATGGCGATGTAGATGTTGGAGGAAAATTCGAAATGGAAGGCAAAGTTGGTGGTCCGGTCAGCGTGGGAAAAAGCTTCGAAATCTCAGCCAGCGTAATGGAAGGAAGCAAAATAGAACAAAAGAATGTCATTGGATTTGGATTTTAACCTATAATAACCGGAAATGATGTATATGACTGACACTCAATTAATTTTTAAGATCTTGAATTTATGAGAAATAGTACCATTTCTGCAATAACCCTTTTAACCTTATTACCATCGGCTCTTTTTGCTCAGGAAACATATCTGCCCGACAAAAATGGGGAGTGGCATGTTTCAAATCGAATTCCTGTTGAGAATTGCCAGTACATTTCAGATAAACAAGCCTTTTCTGCCAATCTGATTTCACTGGCCGAGTGGATACACAAGAATAACCAGGTAACGATTCAACCTAAGGGTTTTAATGCACAGGTTAACCTGAGCGGATTATGTCAGGATTTTGAAAACAGCATTGCGTATAAGGGATATGGGAACCAGGGAAGTATATATATCAAATTTCAGCTCTTCTCTATTGAAAACGGGAAAGAAAAGGTGTGGACAGATTATTGCCCTAACACCGGCATTCAAATCAATAACTTTATTAACATTATGGCTACCCGGTTTAATGAAACCGGGTATCAGACCGGGGACGCACCAGAGCTAAGGCAACCTTTGGAGAAAGCGCTTGAAAATCTAAAGCAATATTGGATGGTGGCCCCTCTTGAAAAAGAATTTGCTCCCGGGGTCAGGCTGTATGCTGGAGGCCATTTGCTGGTTTTCAATCCTGATCGCCCCGAATTCTGGATACCGGTTACTGTGAAAGAAATTATGGAAGCCAGACTTGCGTATTATAAAATAAAGCAGGAAATAGACCTTATACGTTGGAATACAAACCTGAAAGAATGGGCCAAAATGGGATATACACCCAACGAAAGCAGCAAACCATGCCTTTATGACCTGATTAAGAAGGAATTTGATGCAATGACTCCCCTGAAGCTGAACAGTTGGGCGTATTCAAGCGGTGAAGATGGAATTTCAGGGATCAATGCAGAGAGCAAGGGGAACCAGGTAATGAAGTTTAATTCTGAATGCTGGGACCGTACCTTGCCAAAAGCAGCCGTGCAATTTATATATATCCAGTACACTCAGCCTTCAGAAGAAGAGCTGAACAATTTCTTCCTGAAAAACAAACGCTTAGATTACGTAGGGTTATTTATGAAAGCTATGCCTGTAGAAAAACTGGCGTCGTTAATTAATAAAAAATAACCCGGCAATGAAAAAAGAAGTTATCATTTCACCTGTCATCTTAATAGCATTCTCATCCCGGCTTTCTGCCCAACAGTGTGAGAAAGATCTGAGTGAGAATGGTCCTAAAACAGAATACTGTATGGCTTTCAGGCAGGTATTTGTTAACGTCATTAATTATCTGACTGTTACAGGATAAATTAATAATACTTACAAATATGAAGAAAACCGTGCGGATTTTAACAATCGCCATTGCAGGCGTTTTTATTGGGTCATCATCAACGCTCAGGGCACAGGAACTTTTAAAAGAAAAACCAGGTACTTTCGAAATCCTGGCAAGAACTAACTATATAACTTCTGGATTAAGTTTCACACAGGCCGAAATAACCGCCAATCTTGAGAAGATAAAAGAGGTGGTTGCCGTTGTCAGGCAAAATCCGGTTCTAAGTTATATTAAAGGCTTTAACGGCAGGGCAAGAATCTATACCATGTCAATGATTGAAAAGGAAAGATACGGAATACCCTCACGCATCAGCTTTGAGTTCAGTTCATTCTTTCTTTCAAAGACCGGGAAAGTAGTTTTTAATACTATTGAGCCCCCTGAATGGTCAATTTACCTTAATAACCTAATTCCCGGATGGACAGGCGGTTTTAACAGCAAACATGGCTATTTCACAGTGCCTTTGAGAAAAAAGTCTCCTGATCCCGGAATTGACGTATATGACGGAGAGTGTTTTGTGTTATTTGACCCTTCACGCCCTCCTTACTGGATCCCGGTAACCGTTGAAGAAGCCTTTGCTGCAGTAAGGGAAGAAAATGATAACGATAAAGACAGGGTTGCCGCAGAATATATGAAAGAATGGATTGACAGGGAATATGCGGAGATACCGGCATCAGAACGTAACAACCCTGCCTATTTCGGCGGAAACGCTTCAAGGATAAGCTCCCGGCCCGGAGTGGCGGAACAGGATAGCATTTTCCCCTTCATAATGAAAGTAAACCCTGAATATCTTGACAGAAGCCGGCCAAAATCTGATATCCAGTTCATCAATTTCAGGGCTGTAATGAACAAGAAATACCTGAAAAGTGAGCTTGATGATTGTCTGAAACACTTTAATGTTGGTACCGGATGCGACCTCCCGAGATTTGAGCTGTCTTTTGGAATGACTGATATACGCAACCTTGCTCCACTGGTCGGAAAATGATCTTTCCTGACTCAAAAAACTCCTGAAATGAAAAAACTACTGTTCCCCTCCCTCCTGCTTCTGGCTTGTTTTTCAGCTTTTTCCCAGGTTCCCAAACCAGGTAAACCTGCTTTCATGGTCACATATAAAGAAAACGGTAAAAATGCAAACGAGACATGGGCCTATGCAGCCACAATAAAGTTTTCACTCTCAAACTGGAATGAGGCATTACGCGGAAACGGATATACTGTTGAAGCAAGAAAGTTGCCTCTTGACTTTGATGCCGCGGCTTTCCTCAAGCTTGAACCCGGCAGTAAGATTAAATTCTATCCCAGCGAAGTGGATGAGGCAGGATCAGGCTCCCATGGCAGCTATACCCGGGTACTTACTACAGATGGTGTTGAAACGGTAACGGAGACAGAAGAATCAACCGGAACACACACTATTGTGACGACGGATGCTGACTACAGAAAAGGAAACGGCATCCCGACAAACGAAAATTTCAGGCAGAATGCACGTTATTACCAGCTTGGCGAACTGGCAGAACTGGAACGCACTGCCACAGGGGCCATACTATATGCATTTACAGCAGTTGGTGACAACCTGAGTGAATGGGCAGTAGGCCAGGAGACTATGGAACAGGTCTTCCCCGCTGTTGAGACATTTGTACTTACTGACAAAGATATTCAGGCATGGCAACAGATATCACGCACCAACGTAAGGTCAGGTAGCTATGAGGACGAAAATCTAACGGTGAACCTTTCAGTAAAGATGGAGGTGCCGGTAAATGATAATCCTGAAGTTACGATTGACGGCTGTTCAGAACTGGGGATGGGTGAACAGGGGAAGATAACGGCAAAGGGCAAGCCCGAAGGCGGAACATACCGATTCTGGGTTGAACCTTCCGATATACTTACTGTCTCTTCCGGTGGTGCTTCAGCCACTCTTACCGGGTCAACATCAGGGCGCGGAACACTTTATGTCGAATATACATCCCCCGAAGGGAAAAGCGCCCAGGCAACAAAAACAGCAGCCTGCGTAAAGCTTGACTCATATAACGGAGGAGAAGCTATACCACAGATTGCTTTTTACGATATCGACGGAAAACGGCTGTCAGCTATCAAAGAGATCCCGGTATCTGTTGAGCCTTCTGATGCAGCTGATCTTCTCACATATATACCCGCTGACCCTGGTGTGTTGACAGCACTCAATGTTGGAGAAAATATTGATCTGCAGGGTGTTCATGAAGGAAAAACAACCCTCCAGGCACAGACAAGCTGCGGCGGAAAAACCGGTCCGGTGGTAATGGTTGAAGTGGTCAACTGTGACGACGAAACAAAGGCAACGCTTGAGGAGATGATGCGTGTTGCAAAAGAGGGTCAGAAAGAAGCTGCTGAAGAGATAGAAAAGATCCTTGATTCAGAGGAATTCAAAGAAGCAGCCGACAATATTAAAAAATCAACCATTGAGCTGGCTGAGAAGACAGCGCTTACCATAGCCGCTTCCGGAGAAAATGAAGGAGCAGTTGAAACTGCAGTCCAGATAGCCGAGGCAGGTGCCACAATCAAGGACCTGGTGATGAGCCACACCTCCGAAGACCTGAACTTCAATGAGCTGACAGCAATGATGAAAGTGACAGGTGCAAACCTGCTGAAGGCAATTGCAGGGAATATGGAACTGATAAAAGCCTCTTCCGAATTCGGAAAACAGCTTGGCACACTGATAGGTACTGATATGGAGCTGCAAAACGCTATGAGCGTAGCTGATCAGGCGAACAAACGGGTTGAAAATATTGTCCGACTTCAGAACCTATGCAAGAGCAGCAAAGAAAAATCATCAGACCAGAAAGAACAGACAACCAAGCCATCAACTGACAAGCCTAAACCGCCCAAGACTGACCAGACAGGCGACTCAGGGCAAAAAACTGCAGGTGAGGATCAGTATACCGGACAGGATAATGAAGAACAGACTACAGGAGGTGATGAGGTTTCTCCTCCTCCACCTGTCAGTGAACCAAAAAATGTGAGCCTGCCTTACTCTCAGGATGGTAATTGCGGATGCAACAGCTCTAAAAAACTGGGATTAAGTCAGGAAGACTTTTCAACTCTTCAGACCGGAATGCAAAATCTTCAGAATTGTGTCGACTCATTTACGAAGGGCCCGTTGGCAGAATATTCAATTGCGCTCGGAGATTGGCAAACAATGCTTGACTCTGTTGAGATTGCAGTTAAAGCCGGTCCGGCTGAGTTTAAGAAGAAAGCCAGAGAAACTGCTGCAAAGATTGATTCGCTGATCGGGCGCACAAAATCGTACGATCAGGCAGGTAAATCATTTATGGGTGAGTTTGAAAAATGCCCTGACTCCGTAAACTCCGGGCTGGAGCTGCTCAAATCGGCAGTGAATGTTACTGTTAATGATGTTACAACTAAATATTGACAATTATTTCAAAAACGAAAAATAAATCTAAAACAAGAGATTGAAAAACAATAAAACATCCTGGTTAATTAAGCAGAAACAGAGGTGTTAAATCCTATTTATTCAGTTTTTGAAGGTACAGTGCCATCTCTTCCTGAAGCTCCCTGGCTTTTTCACCCGCCACAGAGTCAAAATTTTCGCTGCTGTCAGCAAAGATAATACCCCTGGAAGAGTTGACCAGCAACCCGCATTTATTGTTCATACCATACTTTGCCACTTCTGCAAGACTACCGCCCTGTGCTCCTACACCCGGAACCAGGAGAAAGTGATCAGGTACAATTTTGCGTACATCGGCAAGCATTTCGGCGCGGGTTGCTCCCACAACATACATTATATTGTCTGTTGTGCCCCACTTTTGCGATACCTTGAGAACTTTCTCAAAAAGTCTCTCATCAATTGCCGTATGGTACTGAAAATCATCTGCTCCTTTATTTGATGTAAGCGCAAGTATAACGGCCCATTTCCCCTGGTAAGACAGGAATGGGGTAACTGAATCTTCACCCATATACGGAGCTACCGTAACTGCATCAAAAGGCATATCATCAAAGACTGCTTTTGCATACATTTTAGATGTGTTGCCAATATCGCCACGTTTTGCATCGGCAATGATGAAAATATCGTGGTAATTTTCCTTTATGTAGTTTACACTCTTCTTCAGTGATTCCCATCCTTTGCTTCCCTGACATTCATAGAAAGCAAAATTGGGCTTATAGGCAATTGTATACTGTGCCGTAGCGTCAATGATACGGCGATTGAACTCAAACACCGGGTCCGGATTGTTTTTGACACATGCCGGTAATTTATCCGGTTCAGTGTCAAGACCTACACACAAAAACGATCTCTTACGGAGAATATTTGAGAAAAGTGCAGCTGAGTCCATTTATTTTATACCAATTGATTGTTACGATATGCAGAGACGCGATTAATCGCGTCTCTGCCAATGTTATTTTAAATGTTGCTTTCTTTAAGTCGTTCAGCGTTTTCTGCCATCTGAAGCTGATCCAGGAGTTCCTGGATGTTACCATCCATCACAACCGGCAGGTTATATATTGTATAGTTTATCCTGTGATCAGTAACCCTTCCCTGTGGATAGTTATATGTTCTGATCTTCGCCGACCTGTCACCTGTTGAAACCATTGTTTTGCGCTTATGCGAGATCTCGTCAAGGTATTTCTGATATTCAAGGTTATAGAGCCTTGTTCTCAGCTCCTTCATTGCTTTCTCAAGGTTTTTTATCTGTGATTTTTCATCCTGACAGGTAACTACGGTTCCTGTGGGGATGTGCGTCAGCCGGATAGCAGAATAGGTTGTATTAACCGACTGACCGCCCGGGCCTGAAGAGCAATATGTGTCTTTTCTTATATCCTCACTGCGAAGATCAATATCAAATTCGCCTGCTTCAGGCAATACTGCCACTGTTGCAGCTGAAGTATGAATACGTCCCTGTGTCTCTGTCTGGGGCACTCTCTGAACGCGGTGTACCCCTGACTCATATTTCATTATTCCGTATACACCATCGCCAATGACATTAAACACTATCTCTTTGTATCCGCCTGCTGTACCCTCTGAAACGTTGTTCAGTTCGATTTTCCATCCACGGGCCTCAGCATACTTTGAGTACAACCTGAAGAGATCACCGGCAAATATGCTGGCCTCATCACCTCCTGTACCGGCCCTTATCTCCATTACAGCATTCTTTGCATCTTCAGGATCGGCAGGCAACAGAAGCATTCTGATTTCGTCCTCCATGCCCGGAATTTTGTTCAGGAGTTCATCGATCTCAATCTTTGCCATCTCACGCATCTCCTCGTCCTTCTCAACAGATAAAAGCTGCCGGGAACTTTCCAGATTGTCAATGGTTGATTTATACCTTTCATATGATTCAACAATTGGCTGAAGATCTTTATATTCTTTGTTCAACTTGATATAACGCTTCATGTCAGACATCACGTCAGGAGCAGTAAGCTGTTCACCTACTTCAACAAAGCGTGCCTTGACACCTTCAAGCTTTTCAAGCATTAAATTATTTGCCATAAAATTCTAATTTTCCGGGTGCAAAGGTACTAAAAGGAAGTTGAAAGTTGAAAGTTAAAAGTTGAAAGTCTTACTGCTGGTAGCATTTCTCTATAGAAAACATACCCTTTAGACTTTAAACTTTAAACTTTAGACTTTTAATACTCAAACTTCCCGTTCTCGCTGATAATGGTGATTTTTTTTGAATCGGCGGCCTCACAATGTCCAATGACCTTCGCATCAAGGTTAAAAGAAGATGCTATGTCTATCACCTTCTGAGCATTCGCTTCAGCAAGATAAATTTCCATCCGGTGTCCCATGTTAAAGACCCTGTACATCTCGTTCCATGATGTTCCTGAGTTTGCCTGGATCAGCCTGAAAAGAGGCGGTACAGCGAACATGTTGTCTTTTATTACATGCAGCCTGTCAATAAAGTGCAATATTTTTGTCTGTGCTCCGCCTGTACAATGGATCATCCCGTGTATCAACGGCCGCATTTCAAGGAGAATCTTTTTAACAACCGGGGCATAGGTACGTGTAGGAGAGAGAACAAGTTGACCTGCGTTAATTCCCGTTACTTCGGTAGGGTCAGTAAGTCTCAGCCCCCCTGAATAAACGAGATCCTCCGGTACGGAAGGATCAAAAGTTTCAGGATAAAGTGTGGCCAGGTATTTTGAAAACACATCGTGGCGTGCAGAGGTAAGACCATTGCTTCCCATTCCACCGTTATAGCGGGTTTCATAAACTGTCTGCCCGGTTGACGACAATCCAACAATGACATCTCCGGGTTTTATATTGCCCGTGGTGATCACTTCAGATCGTTTAAGACGGGCTGTAACTGTTGAATCAACTATTATGGTCCTTACCAGGTCGCCCACATCAGCCGTCTCCCCTCCTGTTGACCATATTCCTATACCCATTGATCTGAGCATTTCAAGAAACTCTTCAGTACCGTTTATAATGGTGCTGATTACTTCGCCGGGAACAATATTTTTATTACGCCCGATAGTTGATGACAAGAGTATATTGTCTGTAGCACCCACGCATAAAAGGTCATCAATGTTCATCACTATTGCATCTATGGCAATACCTTTCCACACCGATATGTCTCCTGTCTCCTTCCAGTATGCATATGCAAGAGATGATTTTGTTCCAGCCCCGTCGGCATGCATAATGTTGCAATACTCACTGTCGCCACAGAGCATATCGGGAACAATTTTACAGAATGCGTCAGGAAATAATCCCTTATCAATATTTCTAATAGCATTATGGACATCCTCCTTGCCGGCGGAGACTCCTCTTTGCCCGTAACGCGATTTGTCAGTCATATTTCTGAAATTCAGCTGTTATTTTTTTTCTTCTTCGTAATCTGTTCTGAGGACCTTGAATTCAGTGCGGCGGTTAATCTGGTGAGCTATCTCCTTCTGCTCATCAGTTGGCAATGAATTAATATATTGCTCTGTGAGTGTTACTCCAAGTTTCAGGAACGGATTATCCCTGACAATAGATGCATCAACAACCTTCGGCATTGACTCACCGTAGCCTTTAGCTGTCAGGCGATCGCGGCTAATGCCTTTTGAGACAAGATAATCAACAACTGACTGGGCCCTCTTTTGAGACAGTGCGAGGTTATACTCCTCGGTATCGCGTGAGTCAGTATGTGACATCAGCTCAATTGTAACATTCGGGTTGTCATTCAGTGTCTCAACCAGTCTGTCAAGTGAGACCATTGACTCTGGTCTGAGGTCCCATTTCCCAAAGTCATAGAGAATATTTGGAAGCTCTATCGGTCTGTCAATAGCTGTAAGAAGTATTGTGGTCATGAAATCGCGGCTCTTCTCCTGTCCTCTTGTTGTCTCCTTTTCTTTGCCATTCAGGTATCCCTTTTTGGAGGCGAGGAAGATGTAATCCACATCAGGATTAAGGTTAAACTTAAAGTCACCGCTCTGACCAACTTCAGTCTGCATGTTTGCTCCATCGCTTGCAATAAGCTGTACCAGAGCGCCCTGTACCGGCAGCCCGGTCTTTTCATCCTTGACGAGCCCAGTGACGGTAAATCTCAGCGGTGGCATGTCAAAAGTAAACAGGTCATCGTCACCGCGAGGATTACGTGATGAACTGAAAATACCTCTCTCGGCGCCTGTTTCAAAGATAATACCATAATCATCGGCATTGCTGTTTATAGGAGCCCTCATGTTTTCAACCAACCAGCTGCCATCGGGTTGCGGCGTTGCTTTAAAGATATCCAGTCCACCCATGCCAATATGGCCGTCAGAGGCAAAATAAAGCGCTCCGTTATCTCTTATATAAGGAAATTCTTCATTCCCCTTTGTGTTTATATCGGATCCGAGGTTTTCCGGCTTTGACCATTGTCCCTGCCTGTTTGCACGTGTCACCTTATATATATCTTTACCACCAAAGCCTCCGGGCATATCGGAAACAAAGTAAAGGATAAGTCCGTCAGGTGAGATAGACGGATGAGCGGCAATCATTGAGTCAGGTAATAAGTCAATCTTGTCAGGTGTCGCCCAGCTTATCCCTTCCCGGATCGAATGCATTATTTCACATCCTTTTTTCTCACGTTTGCCTACCTCACAACGCGTAAAGAATATTTCCCTGAAATCCTGCGTAAGAGAAGGAGTGCCATCTTCAAACTCGCTGTTAAGGTATTCTGTTGGCACAGGCGTACTCCATTTGCCTTTTTTATCAAGGCGCGACTCAAAAATATCTGTAAAATTCTGTCCTGTTGCTGCATGGTTTTTATTTCCCTGGGCATCATCACGTGAAGAGGTAAAATATATCATTCCAAAGTCATCCCTGGCATATGCCGGACTGAAATCAGACTCTCTTGAGTTGATATCTTTCATGTTATCTACCTTGTAGGCCTGTGGGTCAGACTGCCATTCAATGGCCAGCTCACATGAACGTATCTGCTGCTCAGTACGCGGGTCGCCAGGGACAAGCTGACGATACTTTTTAAACTCGTCAATTGCCTGGTCATACCGTCCGAGTTTTTTTATACAATCGGCCAGCCAATACTGA
>JGI20214J51088_10001045_pt1 | contig 18906 bp, 14 predicted proteins | sample WetSurMetagenome_FD_51088 | JGI IMG/M metagenome (IMG submission 51088) | reverse complement strand
AAGAGGGCCGGAGGGAGGCCCTCTTCTGAGGAGGTACAGATGGCAAGGCCAAAAACTCCCTTCTTGCCAATAGAGTACATGTCTATCATAATTTATAGCCCTTTTTTTCAGGTACAGGTCATATTGATTTCATCTAGATGATCCTGATTCATAACCGCAAGCCTATTATCCTCAAAGCCGGGGATGCTAACTATGGCCATGAATGTGCAACGTTTCATAGAGGATGCCATCGCGGAAATCAGGCGCGATGTAAGGGGCCGCGCCATCATTGGATTGTCGGGTGGCGTAGACAGCTCGGTATGCGCCATGCTGGGCCATCGCGCTATTGGGGACCGCCTGGTTCCTGTTTATGTGGACTCTGGACTCATGAGGCAGGATGAGTCGGATCGAATTGAGCAGCTCTTCCAGGGCATCGGTCTGGTCCGCGTGAATGCGCATGAGCGTTTCCTCAATGCTTTAAAAGGGGTCACGGACCCTGAAAAGAAGAGAAAGATCGTGGGTGAGACATTCATTCGCGTCTTCGAGGAGCAGTCACGCAAGATCGGAGGCGACTGCCTAATGCAGGGTACCATCTATCCGGACAGAATCGAGTCTGACGGCGGAATCAAGGCCCACCATAATGTGGGCGGCCTGCCCACTTGCATGGAATTCAAGACCATAGTCGAGCCCCTGCGCGACCTTTACAAGGACGAGGTTCGCGAAGTTGCCAGGGCTCTGGGCCTTCCCGAGGAGATCAGCGAGAGGATGCCCTATCCCGGACCGGGCCTATCGGTGCGCATCCTGGGCGAGGTCACATCCGAGAAGCTGGATGTGGTGCGCCAAGCCAATGTGATTGTGGAGGAAGAGGTGGAGAAATTCCATCCCTGGCAGGCTTTCGCGGCACTCCTCGGCAAAGCCACGGGCGTAAAGGGCGACATCCGGGTCTACGGATGGGTGGTGGCAGTCCGTTCCGTGTCCTCCCGTGATGCCATGACAGCGGAGGCGATGGAGCTTCCCTGGGAGACGCTCAAGCGCATCTCCAGCCGCATAACCGGCGAGATTCCAACGGTTGCCAGAGTGGTCTACGACCTGACACCCAAGCCCCCGGGAACAATTGAGTTCGAGTAAAAGGCCCGTGATGCCTCAAAGAGATATCTGAATATCTGAGATATCCTCCGGAATACTCCTTTTTTCCAGCTCTCTTCAGATCAGGCTCATGAGCGGATACTTCTTCCCGGCATCGTACTCCAGCCTGGCGCTCACGACCTCTCCTTCAAAATCTATCTGCACCAGTGCGATTATCATGCGCCCCTCCAGCTCGCCGTAGCCGAAGAAGTTCTCAGATAGCATCTTCCGGTCGATCTGAACGCTCACCTTCTTCACATAGGGCTGAAGGGAGATGCTCTTTTCCATTGCCTCTTCCAGGCTGGCAGCGGTCTTCAGGCTGACCGGCGCTCCCACGAACTGATGGTAGAGCGCCCCAAGCTTTATACCCGCCTCAAAAGCGGCTATCTCTTTTTTCGTAGGCGTGAGATCACCACCGGACTGCCAAGATATAGTGTGACGAGAATTATGACCACAAAAGTCGCCTCCAGGATATCATGCTGGCGGAAGAGGAAGGACCCCACCACCAGAAATATGCTGCCAAGTATTGCCATTACGCGAAGGTCTTTGATCTTGGGATAGGAGATGCTGCTCACCATGAGCAGCGCCAGAAAGAACATGAGCGCAGTGGATAGTGCCGGCCTTCCCAGAAGAACGCTGGCCGAAAGGGCGATTCCGGCAGCGGGAATGGGCAGCCCCTCAAAGAATGCGTCGCCTCCTCCGTTGGCCACATTGAACCTGGCCAGGCGAAGCGCTCCGCAGAGCAAAAAGAAGATGCCCAGGAGCCAGAGGCCGGGAGGCAGGTGAAAAGCGGTGATGGCCAGAAATGCGGGCGCAGCCCCGAAGGAGATCAGGTCGGCAAGGGAATCGAGGTTTGCGCCGAGAGGACTGCCTCCGACCTTTCTCGCCAGAAATCCATCCAGGCCATCGGCCATGGCCGCCAGAAGGATGAAGACCACAGAGTACTGAGGATAGATGGCTCCCCAGGCTCCACCGACGGCAAGAAGCGCCAGGAATCCGAAAGCGACGTTCAGAAGCGTGAACAGGTCCGGCAGCCGTATGACCCGGAAGACATTCATGAATTCCTCACTGCAACCACCGTCTCTCCCGCCCGGACCTTGTCTCCCTTGTTTACCTGCAGAGTGTAGCTTACGGGAATGCTGACCTCCACCCTCGAACCGAAGCGAATCATGCCGATTCTCTCTCCTCGCGACACCTGATCGCCGGGATGAACATAGCAGACGATCTCCCTGACCAATGTTCCGGTTATCTGGCGCAGCTCCATGATTCCGTCTACTGTTTCCAGATGCATCCTGTTCTGCTGATTCTTGGTTGCCCGTCCCATGAAAGCAGGCAGATGGGTGCCCTTTCGGTATTCGATATTGCGAATATATCCATCCAGTGGAGCCCGGTTCACATGCACATTGGAAGGACTCATGAAGATGGTGATTTTTCCCGAGCTGGCCTGGATGACCTTTCCGTCGGCGGGCGCGAGCATGCCATCCCCGCTGGGAAGGCGATCCGGGTCCCTGTGAAAGAAGATCATGAAAACAAATCCCGCCAGAGATACAGCGGACAGAAGCCAGATTCCTGCCGCAGCAAGCCCCACGGTGAGAAAGACGGGTGCCATTACCCAGGCGGTTGAATTTCTCGCTAGCTTCATGCGGTATCCTTTCTCCTTGGTCTGATCTCTGCTGCAAGATCATCAATGATTGATAAAAGCTCCGGCAAGAGCAGAAATACCAGGTAGGATATGGCCAGAAGGGCTATGGTCGAACCGATCTTTGCAATTATATTGTGAGCTATATCAAAACTGCCCTCTCCAAACCAGCTCCCTCCATAGGCCATGAGCACGAATCCATTCCTCACAATGTTCAGGAGATATATGGATAGAGTGGATGCCAGCAGAGCCTCAAGCTTGCGGTTTAGGGGAGCCTGAACCGATAGGATCAATCCGGCAAACAGGGCAATGCTTTCAATGGCTGTGCAGGCCAGGATGATCTGCACCGACCGGCCGTTGAGGCTCATGATATTCCAGCTTTCCATGATCACCGGGACGGAGAATAATTGCAGTGTCTTTGTCGTTATCTGGGTGGTAAATCCTATCAATCCCACCTGTAGAGCTGAGATTTCGGCGAACGGGAAATAGACGATCCCGCAGACGGCTGCGGCATAGCTGGCCCAGTAGCATGCTTTGGATGAAAAGCCCCGGTGCATCACAATCCAGGCCATGTAGAAGCTCAGGACGCCTGCGGCAGAAAATGCAGCCACATTGAAATAATCATCAATAGCCAGGTAGTGATCTATCTGACCTAACCAGAAGAGGGCAAAGATGGCCCAGCCTGGAACTGCAATATGACTGATCCCGGTCATGGCCGATGCCAGGAGCAGTGCCAAGCTAATCCAGAGCAGATAAGCAACCAGCCAATCCAGCATCATCCATCCTAGAAGTACCACAGGTTTATTTAGCATTATCTGCCTACATCCATCTGCAATGATTTTGCTGAGAGGCCAGGAGAAAAAGCGTTAGACGGGGTTGGATTTGATATGACCAGAAACATTTTAATTATTATTTCTGCAGTATGTATAATTCTATCATTCTTATTTTTATCTGTCCTGTCTACTGCTCAGATATCATCCGTGCAGACATCATCCGTGCAGACATCATCTGTGCAGATATCATCCGGGAAGGCATCATCTGTTCAGGCTGACGGGTTCTCCATCGCTGCCGACCGGAAGATCGACCTCCGGCTGGAGGAGTATCTGACGGCTGAGGCAGAGGGGAGTGCAGTGGTGGAAAGGATCCCTGTGATTGTGATGCTCAATGCCGGTGCCCCATCCAGTCCGGATGGTCTCTTTTCCGACGGGCAAGCCTGCAAAGACCTTTCAGTCAGATACCGATTTCACCTGATACCCGGTATCGCTGGTGAGGCTTCCAGCAAATCCATCCGGGAGATGGCGGAGAGCAAATGGGTATCGGGAATCTATTATGATGGCAGCGCACGGATATCCTCAAATGAATCCTCCGCAGGACCATCAACAGAAGGCTCCGCCACCCAGGACGGACATAATGGCGGATATATTTCCCCTGCCAGGATAATAAAAGCGGATAGGCTCTGGGAGAAGGGGATCAACGGCACGGGAATAACCGTGGCGGTGATCGATTCCGGCATAGACAAGAACCATCCCGACCTGATCGGAAAGGTTGTGGCCGAGAAGAATTTCCTGGCTGATGAGATCACGGCTGACGACCTGCTGGGACACGGAACAATGGTGGCAGGAATTATCGCCGGGTCAGGCGCAGCTTCCAATGGCAGCTACCGTGGAATTGCTCCCGGCGCAAAGCTGATCAGCGTCAAAGTGATCGACGGCAAAGGTGACGGGAAGGTCTCGGATATCATCGCAGGGATTGAGTGGGCTGTTTACAACGGGGCCGATATCCTCAGCCTCAGCCTGGGCGGCATAAACCTGGGCGAGACCAATCCGCCCATAACCATGGCTGCGGACAATGCCGCCGGTGCGGGGGTAGTGGTCTGCGTGGCGGCAGGAAATCGCAACAGCAGCGATACCGGGGGCCAGGTCTCGAAGACCAGCAGCATCCAGGCTGGCGGGTCACAGGCAGGAGCAAGCAGAACGCCGGTCGAATTATCAGAGAGAGGTGGCAGCGATAGCACCAGGAAGGATGTCTATTATCTTCTCATTCCCGTCGTCCTGGCGCTTCCGCCGGGATTGATCGACTCTCCGGGCGACGGCGTCAAGGTGATCACCGTCGGCGCGACGGACGCATCCGGCCGCATCGCCAGCTTTTCCGGTTCCGGTCCCACCAGAGACGATAGGATCAAGCCGGATGTTGTGGCGCCGGGCGTTGACATCATCTCCATTGTGCCCACGGGAATAAAACGGCCAAGTCCTGTGGACCGCTACTACTCTCGCGAGTCAGGGACCAGCCTCTCTGCACCGGTGGCCGCGGGCCTGGCGGCGCTGCTCTTGCAGGCTGACAGAAATCTGAGCGCCGCAGGCGTAAAAGCGGCCATAACCAGGGGAGCTAAAAAGCTGGATAGCACCCTCGGCGAGAGCTATGAGGAGTTCTATCAGGGGGCTGGAATGCTCGATGCCCTCTCCTCCTATGAGCTGCTGGCAAATAGCAGCAATATCTGCGGAACGATTCCGGATCGCTGGAATGCGGGCCGCTGGGCATATCTGCCCGCAGGAAAGGGAGTGTACGTCGGGCTGGATACGGGCGCAGACAGGCCCCAGAAGAAGATTTATGCCCTGGCGCCGGGGGACGAAGACTGGAGCCTGCGTTTTGTATTCTTTTCCGATCACGGCATAAAGGATCTCAAGACCTCAGTGCTGGGGGAGGTGGCAGATTGGGTAAACCTTCAGCCTCTGCCGGGGACTCTTGCCGCCAATGATCAGAAGGTCTTTGCCGCCTCAATTGCCGTGCCGCAGGATACCGCACCGGGCACCCATAATGGCACCATCGAGATTGCGGACGGAAGCGAGAAGCTTCTGGACATTCCCATCAGCGTGAATGTGGCGATGCCTCTGAATATCTCCCAGGGAGAGGCCAATGGCACTGGATCTCTAAACGGGAGCCAATGGCGCTACTACTATCTGGAGATGAATCCCGGAACAACGGATTTTGAAGCTACCCTCGCCTGGCAGCAAGACACGAATCTCGATCTGTTCCTGCTCTCGCCAACCAGCGAGTATTATACCGGCGAAGGTGCTGGCAACGATACCGGCAGAGCTGCTGGCAGCGAGACCAATTCCCGTATGATTAATGCTTCTGAGGCCGCCGTCCAGAAGCTAGGCAAAAAGATAACAGGCCCTTCATCTGGAAGATGGCTGATTGCCGTGCACAGCGAGAATGCAACTCTTCCCGCCAATTATACCCTTAAGGTAGAAAGAAGCCAGCTGAAGACAGATCCCCTGCGCTGGAATCTTGAGTCAGTGTCAGCGGGAACCAGCAACAAGATGCAATTTTTCCTGAAAAATCCAGGTCTGTCCCTGCAAAATCTCAGTTATGCCGGGATGATTGAGAATACTACTATTCAGGAATTTGAAGGCCGGGTGGGATATAAGGAGACATGGAATCAGACCGTAAGGGCGACCGGGAGCACAAAAAAGATATCTGCCGAGCTAACAAGCCTGGACGGGAACAGCACGGGCGAAGTTGCCCTTGTCTTTGAGAACCCCCGGGGCACTGCCAGTGAGGATAATGCTGATTTGGGGACAGACAATCTCGGTCCCCTTGAGATCAGCAATCCGGAGCCGGGCAACTGGACTGTGAAGGTTTACGGGTATGATGTTCCTCTGGACGGTAAGACCTTCCGGGTTTCCATAAAAGAGTACTCTGAAGAGAACTGGAGCTGGATTTCTGCCCGGGGGCCGGATCAACTGAAGAGCGACGGCAATGGGACGGTGCAGGCGTCCATCACAATTCCCGCAAGGATATCGATTCCAAGGGTAGACGGATACATCAAGATCTCCTCCGACCGGCATACATTCGAGATTCCGGTCAGCGTGACCATTGCCGGCACCAGGCTGACCGGTCTCTCAGAGGAACGGGCCGTTGACGCGGACAGCGATGGCCTGATTGATGTGCTATCCCTGGGATTCGGGGTGAACATCAGCGCGCCGGGTGAGTTCAGGCTCAACGGGGTGATGGCTGATTGCCGCGGAAACTGGATTGGCAGCATTGACCGCAGCTTTGCGCTCCAGAAGAACGGAAGCATCCTGGTCAATGCCAGCGGCACCGATATTTGGAGATACGGCAAATGCGGTCCACTGAGAATTCAAAACCTGATTCTCTACGATGGGGACGGAAGCTACATCGATAGGTTCGAGGGGGATATCATCATAGACCGAAAGCCAGGAGAGTTCCAGCCTCCTGCCGCCTATCTGAGCGGCGAGTTTTCCAATCGCACGACCAGCTATGCTATCGCCATCGGAGTAAATGTGACTGTCGTCAAGCCGGGCAGGTATGAGCTGCAGGGCATCATACTGGATGACGCCGGAGATCAGGTCGGTGAAGCGAGCGCAGAGGGTGACCTCTTTGCCGGAAACACGACGATGCTCCTGCAATTTGATTCTGCATCCTTTGTAGCGCAGGGCGAGATTTCAGCGGTGCATCTGGCTGATCTGGTCCTCAGTCGCGATAAGAGTCCGCTGGAGAGAAGAGGCGATGCCTGGAGTTCGGAAATGATGGACCCGCAGGCGTTCGAGGCAGAAACGGTGGCGAAAAGCAGCTTTTCCGGAGTTCCTGTGGTCAAGCTGGGCGGAGAGGATGGGATGAGGCTGTAATGAGGCAGAAAGGCTTATCCGGAAACCGGCGTTGGGATGCGGTTGCCGCGGGCCGAAACATATTTCAATGATTTTTATTACCAGCAAAATATACGTGCGTGATTGGCGTAAGCGTTAAAAAAAATATCATGCAAGAGGATAGATCAGAGAGCCAGAGTGCTCAGGAACCGGAGAACGGGCAAGCTTTTGCCTCTTCACAGGGACTTTCTTCTCCGGGCAATTGGGACGAGAAGGCAACCTTGCCACCGAGATTGAAGGATATTTCCTTCCCGTCGGCAACCATCATAGCGGCTGCGATTTTTTTATTGTACCTGGGCATTTGGTTTGTCCTCAGGGCCGACGAATGGCACAATATGCTCTTTTCAGATGTATTTACGGTTATATTAAACTCTCTGGCATCATTATGTTTGCTATATGCTGTATACGCCTCTTACAAAATCGAAAAGGAGTTTTATCCAGGCTGGATGATGATTTTTTTATTTCAGATATTTTTCACCATTGGAGACGCGTTTTGGGCCTATTATGAGATCATTCTGGATCAAAGCCCGTCTCCATCGCCTGCCGATGTATTCTACCTTCTTTCATATCCGCTATTTCTGGTCGGCGTCATAGTCCTTCCTTCTTTTCGATTTAGCGCCAGTGATCGGATCAAGCTGCTGCTTGATACATGCATTGTCCTTATCTCATCAGTAATAGTATATTGGTCAACTATAATTGCCCCAACATTGAGCGCGAATTCCGATGCAGATCCGATAATCACCATCCTTTCTGTGGCCTACCCCATTATGGATCTCGTTTTATTTTTTGCTCTTGTCGACCTGCTGCTGAGACGGCAGAGCATCTCCGGATCAAAGCCCATACTGCTGCTGATGGCATTTTGCGCAATAAATATCTTAACCGACGCTTATTACATGCAGCAGTCTCTGGAAGGCACCTACCTGTCCGGTGGATTGTTGGATGCCGGATGGATACTGGGATACCTGATTATCGGCCTCGCTGGCCTGGCCCATGTGGATGCTCTAAAATCCGCTAAATATAAGCTCAAAAGTCAGATTGAGCCGCATTATGGAGAACTGAGCTGGCCGCTTTATCTTCCATACGTCTGCGTCGGCGGAGTATTTTTCCTGCTGGTCTGGAGCCATGACCATCCTCTGCCAATCTCTTTTTATAACCTCTCGATTGCCATTGCCGCAATCATCTGCATTGTTATTGCCCGCCAGATTCTGGTCCTTCATGAAAATTCCAGGCTCTTTCAGGAGGCAAAAAAAGAGATCTCAGAGCGCAAGGGGGCACAGCAGGAGATCTCGAGGCTCAACCTGGAGCTGGAGCAGCGAATCAAGAAGCGCACCAGCCAGCTGGAAGAGACGAATAAAGACCTGCAAATGGCCAAGGAGCAGGCAGAATCCGCCACCCGCGCCAAGTCCGAATTTCTGGCCAATATGAGTCATGAGATTCGAACTCCCATGAATGCAGTCATCGGCATGACTGAACTGATGCTACAGTCAAGCCTGACTCAGGAAGAACAGCGCGATTACCTGGAGACCATCAAAAAAAGCGGGAACACATTGCTGACGATAATTAACGACATTCTGGATATCTCCAAGATCGAGGGGGGAAAGATGCAGCTTGCTAATGAAAAGTTCGATCTGCGAGAATGCATTGAAAATTCCATGGACCTGGTGGCGGCACAGGCGGCAGCTAAGGGATTGGAGCTGGCATATATTTTAGAGGAGAACATCCCGGGAACGCTCCTGGGGGACGAGGCCAGGTTGCGGCAGATTCTCATCAATCTTCTGGGCAATGCGGTAAAATTTACTGAGCTGGGTCAAGCAGTTCTTTTCGTCAGCCTTGACTTTGATGATAAACGATCAGCAAAACGATCGGAAAATGACGATCTCTCCCGCTGCCAGGACGAATTCCACTTCATCGTGAAAGATACGGGGATCGGAATAACGCCGGAAGAAGCAGAGAAATTATTCAGGCCATTCACTCAGGGCGACTCCTCCAAAACGAAAAATTTCGGCGGCACCGGTTTGGGCCTGGCCATCAGCAAAAGGCTGGTGCAGCTCATGGGCGGCAGGATATGGATTGAGAGCGAAGTTGGAAAGGGAAGCGCCTTTCACTTCACCATAAAAGCGGAAGCTATCCGAGAAAAAGATCCGCAGCCAGCCAGAGATCAAGCCCTTTTGGGAAAGAGAGTGATCATCGTCTCCGGAAATAATTGCCTGAGAACTATGCTCTCCGGGATTATCTATCCCTGGGGCTTGGCTGTTTCCAAATGCCCTGACGGCAATGCCGCTCTGGAGGCGGTATCAGGAGATGCTGTCGACCTGGCAATTGTCGATGCAGCCCTTCCGGATATGAGCGGCATAGACCTGGCACACAGAATCAAATCAAAGGGACATGCAGAAACCTGTGTGGCCATAATGAGCTATATAGGAGGAAATATTCAACCGGACGACTTTGTGAGCGGATGGCTGGCTAAGCCTGTCAAATCCCAGGCCCTGCACAGTCTCATCGCAAAGATCTTCGGCGCAGAAAGCGGCTTGAGTATTTCCCCGCCCCTAAAACCAGATGATCATGGAAGGCCAAAGCAGGAGGAGAGCATATCCATATTGCTGGCAGAGGACAATCCGGTTAATGAGAAAGTTGCTCAAATGATGCTGAAGCTTCTGGGATACAAAGCAGATGTGGCGACCAACGGATTGGAAGCCTTGAATTTGCTGGACGTAAAGAGATATGACTTGATACTGATGGATATCCAGATGCCCCAGATGGATGGGCTGCAGGCCACGCGCATCATCAGGGAAAAGATGCAGCCGCTCGATAGACCCTGCATCATCGCCATGACTGCTTATGCTCTGGAAGGAGACAGGGAAGCATGCTTGAAAGCCGGCATGGATGACTACATCAGCAAGCCGATCCAGATCAAGGAACTTGAAAATGTTCTGCAGAGATGCAAGGACCGGATAAAAAAGCCTACCCGATAAATTTATAGGCCGAATTCAACCTCAGAATGTAATTGAATAAGCTGCGCGACGCTGGCACCTGGATTGCACGAATGGTATTCCTTAAATAACAATAATGTGCCCAATGAGATTATGGAGAAGTTATGTGCAAATGAGATCTTCTTGTGTTTTGAATTTCTGAGGCAATATTAAGGAGGTATTAATATTAAGCAAGTAATTGAAGCGATATTCATTACTGCAATCTTGGCTGTAGTGGCATTCTCCGGGTGCGCGGAGAAGCAGGCAACAGAAAACTCAGTCCAACAAAACGAATCCAATTTGAAGGAAGCAGATCACAACGCGGATTTGGGTTTGAAAGCAACCAATGCAAGCCTCTTCTTGAATGACTTCAACCAGGTAAATGATCCCTACAAGAAGACGCTCTTCGCCACTGGTCAGGGACAAAGAAACGAGTCGATCAAGTATTACGAGAATCTGACCGATTCCCTGATGGCTTTTCAGGAGAAGTATAAGGACTATCGCCCCAAGGAGATCAAGTCGGACACCCAATTCTCAGGGGATATGAGCAATGTCTCGGCCATTATTTCCGGCGTAAAAGAGGAGATATACACAGGCAATCTCACCGAGGCTCATAAGACGCTTGAAGGGGTGAGGCCTGTCTTCCAGGGGATACTGACTCGAAACAATCTATTGCCCCTGAGCGTGGCGCTGGTGGACTTTCATGATGCTATGGAAACCGTATTGTCTGCCGCTAATAGCAGGGATGCATCAGGCGTTATGGAGGCTTATCCCAAGGCGGACGAGAAATTGAAAGCCGTGCAGTCCATTAACAATGAATCTGGAATAAAGGTCATAAGGGCGAACCTGGACGCAGTGATGAATCTGGCCAAGGAGAACAAAACAGGTGAGCTTCCTGCAAAGGCTGCGGATCTGAAGGCGAGCTATGTGATTGTCTATCTGGCATCCAGTTAGCGGCGATTGCTGGAATAGTCATTGGCGGTCAGATGGGCTAGCTATGGACGGCTCGTTCATTTGACTCGCTCAATTGGATCGCTTATTCTATTTTTATCACTATTCATCACATCTGTACTTGATCTGGTCGCCCATGTGCTCGGCTCCCCACTCGCAGAGCTGATCAAGTATCGGCATCAAGGATCTTCCCATCTCCGTGAGGGAATACTCCACCTTCGGCGGGACCTGCGTGTAGACCTTTCTGCTGACAAGCCCATCCTTCTCAAGCTGGCGGAGCTGTTTTGTGAGCATCCTCTGTGTGATCCTGGGCTGAAGCCTATCCAGCAGCTGGCTGAAGCGCAGCGTCTCATCGTTCAGCTCATAAATGATCAGTGGCTTCCATTTGCCTCCGATCACATCCAGCGTCGCATCCATCGGCCAATCGTACTTGCATTCCTGAGAAGAGCTGTCCATTGGTATCAATCCTGTTAGTAGGTATCAGATCTGTTAGTACCTGCTACATATACTTTTCACGGCTGATGCATGAGAATGAAAAAAGCGAAGAATGCCATGAAGAATACCTGATGAATACCATGAAGATGTTAGAGGTGTCAATAGAATGCTATTCAGAGAAAACCCCAAAAACGGCGACAAACTTTCCATACTTGGATTCGGGTGCATGCGTCTGCCAATGAAAGGAGATGGCAGCATTGATGAAGAAAGGGCAGCCAGACAGGTGCGCTATGCCATCGACCGGGGAGTGAACTATGTTGATACCGCCTGGCCGTATCACATGGAACAGAGCGAGCCGTTTTTGGGGCGCGCTCTTTCCGGAGGATACCGCGAAAAGGTCAGGCTTGCCACAAAACTGCCCACCTGGATGGTGAAGAGCCGGGAGGACATGGACCTCTTCCTGAAATCTCAAATGGGAAAGCTCAATACCGATCGTATTGACTACTACCTGGTCCACTCTCTCGTCGGTGATCTATGGGATGGAATCGAGAAGCTTGGCGTGGCTGACTTTCTCGATAAGGCCAAAGCCGACGGCCGCATCATCAACGCCGGTTTTTCCTTTCACGGCTCAGGAGAGGATTTCAAGCGGATAGTGGACGCCTATGATTGGGATTTTTGCCAGATTCAATACAACTTTCTGGACGAACAAAACCAGGCCGGGACAGAAGGCCTGAAATATGCAGGCAAAAAGGGCCTGGGCGTGATCATCATGGAACCACTGCGGGGAGGAATGCTCGCCAGCCATGTGCCCGCTGCCGTGCAGGATATTTGGAGCGAGTCCCCGACGAAGAGGACGGCGGCTGAGTGGGGTCTGCGCTGGGTATGGAACCACCCGGAGGTAACGGTTGTCCTGTCGGGGATGAACGATGAGAGCCACATTGACGAGAACCTTGCCGCGGCGGACAGCGCGTTTGCAAATTCCCTTTCAGAAAAGGAGCTGGGGCTGATCCAGAGGGTGGAGAAGAAGTACCGGGAGCTGATGAAAGCAGGCTGCACGGGCTGCAGATACTGTATGCCCTGTCCGGAAGGGGTGAATATTCCTGTCTGCTTTGAATGGTACAACAGCCTGCATATGTCTGACAATGCCGATGATGCCAGGTTTTTCTATGCGGTGCAGCTGAGCGGCATACTGTTTGCCGGAGAGACGGCCTTTGCATCGCAGTGCAAGCAATGCGGAAGATGCCTTGAGAAATGTCCCCAGCATCTGGATATTCCAGAGCTTCTCGAATCGGTTGTGACGGATATGGAAGGGCCTGATCTCGAAAAGAGGGTGGCCATCGCCAAGCAGGTGTTCGGGATGGCCTGACGGTCCTGATATTTTCGATTTACGAGCCGCCCAATACTATTATTTGCAGGACGTCCTTGAAAGTCCTTGATCCTTCCGGGCCTGATACCGCAATTGTGGCATTGTAGATGCCCGGTTCTGCGCCGCCATTCCAGGTTCCGGATAGTCCGTTTTCCGGTGACTGCTTCAGGCTCACCCTGCCCGCATCCGATCCGTCCGGGCCGAGGATATCGGCGTAGACCGCAAAATGAGTCAGATCAATGGTCTTCGAGGGGCTTCCGGAAGCCGTTGAGTTAGAGCCGGTGCCGGCATTGTCGAAGGCCGCAATTATTTGGACTTCATGATTGATATTTGCAGGATTGGGCTGAGCGCGCAATTCATTGAGCTTAATTTCGGACAATGCCGTCGATTTATTCGCCGGATTTGCATCTGCACTGCCCGCCCCATTTGGAGCCAGGCTTGCCTTTTTCCGGGCATCGATCTCTGCGTTCAGCAGTCTGGCCTGTTGCGGGCCGCTCAGACCAGCTGGCGCATCCTGCACGGGCTTTCCTTCCATAAAAGCGATGGCGTTTTGCGTCCAATCCGGCTGTTCGCCCTTGCAGGCCGGGCAATCCGCTAACGTTGCCTGTGCAAAACCGGATACAAGCATAAATGCGAAGACCAGCCGCAGACCTGAAGCTCCCAGAATTGATCCCAAACAATGATTCATACCGATGCCTTCGTGGACCCTCGTTTTCCGGTCCATGCTTATCATTCTGACGCCCTGTAAATGCCCGGCGCGGGCGCCCAGATTTTTCATTAACAGTTGCATATGAATAAATTTCGAAACAATCTTCTAATTATATGAAATGCTTCTTCACGGATCAGACAAACGGTCTCATTGACTGAAGCTGAAACACAATCTATTAACCACGATTTTCATGATCAGTTGGGAATTGTGACCTGGCATTATTGTGCAATAAATGCCAATATACCAAAAGCTTTTTCATAGGTTCTTCTACTACGATTACCAAGCGACTAAGATTAATCTGTTGAGTTGTGTAAGATGCAATACATATCATTTCGCAGGGCTGCAATTGCCGCTGCCATAATAGTGTTGCTTCACCTCGCACTTGTGGCAGTTAGCAAGACAAACGGCAACCTGCTTTCAGTGGAGGATGGATTTGTAACATTGACCAGCGGTCTTTCTGCCGCTGCATTATTTTACACAGGGTTCCGAACATCAGGCAGGATAAGAAAAGCAGGGATGGTTTTTGCCGCCGCAATGCTCTTCAATACTCTTGGGGACATATCCTGGTCGATAATGGAGGTCATCCTCCACCAGGAACCATTTCCTTCGGTTGCTGATATTGGTTACCTCATGTTCTATCCTCTCTTTGCATTGGGCATATTTCTTCTGCCGGATGCACCACTCTCCTCCAGAGAGAAGATCAAGATCCTGCTTGATGCAGCGATTGTTATTGTCTCGGTCGCTTTGGTTTTTTGGGTCTTGCTGATCGGCCCAATTGTTATTTCAATACAGACATTTGATTGGGGGGCTTTCATTTCCCTGGCCTACCCAGTCATGGATCTGGTACTTTTTATCGCCCTCATAGAGCTGCTATTTAAAAAGCTCGCTAATCTCGAACAGGGTCCAATCATCCTTCTGGCAGCAGGCTGTGCGACACAGATATTGACGGATTCGATCTTCAGCATAGAGACACAGAAGGGAACTTTTGTCTCTGGAGGCATCCTGGATAACGGCTGGGTGATCAGTTACCTTCTTCTTGGGCTGGCAGGAATTCTACAGACAAATATCTCATCATCGAATCAACTTTTGGCTGAAGATTCTTTTCAAAACAGGAGGGTGAACTGGACACAAAATGTGCCATTCTTAGGGATCGGGGCCGTGTTCTTGCTATTCGTCTGGGGCCAGGAGTTCTCGCAAATCATCAACTACTCAATAGTAACCGCCACCTTCGCACTTATCATTGGCCTGATGTTCATCCGTCAGAAGGTGGTCTTTGATGAAAACAATGAATTTTTAGCGGTGACAATTGCAGAGACGGCAGAACGAAGCCGGGCGCAGGAAGCATTGCGGGAATCGGAAACGGAAAAGGGAGCAATTCTCGGTGGCCTGAAGAAGGTGGCAGTCATCTATCTAGATACTCAGATGCGCATCATCTGGGTTAATTCGCCGGTAAGAGATCGCCTTGGCATCCCTGAAGATGAAATTAAGGGAAAATGCTGCTATAAAATCCTCCAGGGAATCGACAGTCCCTGTGAAGACTGCACAGCCATCATGGCTCTGGAGACCGGGCAGTCTCAAGAAGGCGAATTGATCACTCCAGACGAAAAGACCTGGCTCTCCCGAAGCAGCCCCCTAAAGAATGAAGATGATAAGGTCACAGGAGTGGTTCATGTAGCTCTCAACATCAGCGATCGCAAGAAAGCCGAAAGCTCCCTGAAAGAGTCCGAGCGTCTGCTTGCAAGCATTATAGACTTCCTCCCCGATGCTACAGTAGTAATCGACAAAGATGGAAAAGTCATATCTTGGAACCAATCGATGGAGAAGATGACCGGTGTCAAGGCGGAGCAGATCCTGGGAAAAGACAATTATGAATATGCAATTCCATTCTACGGGGAACGCAGGCCGACATTAATCAATGCTGTCCGTGGATTTCATCAGAATCTCGAAACAAAATATAAAGCCATAAAGAAACTTGAAGACCACACTCTGGCAGGCGAAGCCTATATCCAGAATCTCCGTGGAAATGAAACATATCTTTTAGGCAGTGCCTCAGCACTATATGACTCTGATGGAAACTACTGGGGAGCAATCGAAACCGTTCGTGACATCACAGAACGAAAACATGCAGAAGAGGATCTGGAGAGGGCAAAAGAGAGTGCAGAATCTGCTACACTTGCAAAAACCGAATTTCTCGCCAATATGAGCCATGAGATACGCACACCCATGAATGCAATAATCGGCATGACCGGCCTTCTTCTGGATGAGAATCTGACCCATAATCAGAAGCAGGATGTTGAAATCATCCGCCGCAGCGGTGATACTCTTCTTACTATAATCAACAACATTCTCGACCTCACAAAGATCGAGTCAGGGATGATGGAACTGGAGCACCAGTCGTTTAACCTGCGCGACTGCCTTGAGGTTTCTTTGGATATGGTGGCTGTAGATGCCAAGAAGAAGGGTCTGGTGACGAAGTACGTAATTAATGGCCATGTTCCGACCATGATTCTGGGGGATCCCACAAGGATCAGCCAGATCCTGATCAATCTGCTCAATAATGCCGTGAAGTTCACTGAAAAAGGAAGAATCAGAATCATGGTCTCAGGTGAGAAGGCAGATAACGGCAGCTATGAGATCCATTTCGCCGTAAGCGATACTGGAATCGGCATACCGGACGATAAAATGGGGCAACTATTTCAGTCGTTTCGTCAGGTCGATGCATCGACGGCACGCCGTTATGGTGGGACCGGATTGGGGCTGGCCATAAGCAAGAAGCTGGCGGAGATGATGGGCGGAAGGATGTGGGTGGAGAGTGTATCTGGCAAGGGTTCCACCTTCCATTTCACAATATCAGCAGAACCGACCTCCTTTGATGCCAATGAAATTGATCCGCCCGCTTCGACGGACGAAATCCAGGAAAATCTCGATAGAAGCTTGAGCATACTGCTCGCAGAAGATAACCTGATCAACCAGATTGTGACTCAGAAGATGCTCAGCAAGCTGGGTTATCGATCGGATGTGGCCGCCAACGGGTTTGAGGTCTTGCAGGCCCTGGAGCGCCAGCATTACGATGTGGTGTTAATGGATGTGCAGATGCCGGAAATGGATGGACTTGAAGCTACTCGGGAGATACGCCAAAGATGGGCGGACGGCCGTGGGCCCGTGATCATCGCTATGACGGCATCCGCTCTCAAGGGCGCTCGGGAGGAATGTCTGGCAGCTGGCATGGATGATTATATAAGCAAGCCGGTCAAGATAGAGATGCTCAGAGCTGCTCTGGAAGCTTGCAGCAAAGGCGGGCATCAGGCCGGCGAGGACAGGTCCCCCTGAATCCCAATTTTAGCAATGCATTTTTTTAAAAAATTAAGCCGCTCAAGTATTGCGGCTAATTGCGACTTGCTGCGATTTAGTACTGGATCTGGCTGGCCAGAGGATCGACCCATGCGCTCGCTGCTGGAGCGGCGGAGACATCATATGTGGATATGACAGATCCATCTGCATCCATCAGGGATACCAGATTATCCATCCAGAGTGGTGCTGTGCCATTGGTGTAAATATCGGTCTTGCTGCCAGCACCTTCTCCCTCATGGACGCGCACAGAAGCGCCTTCATCAAGGGTCAGTGATGGGAAGGTAAAGGTGGTATTTCCGGCGGAGGTCAGCGCCCATCCCATCAGCTCCCATGTTCCGACTGCCTTGTTGGTTACCTGCACATACTTGTCATCTGCTGTGCCCACCCCGGTGATGCTCACTTTAACGGCAGGAGTGGAATCGCCTGCACCACGGGTGAATACTGTATCACGATTGGCGGTCTTGGACACATCCATGTATTCCTGGGCAGCATTCTTTCCGAGGATTGTGGTAGCGCCCTTGACAAAGGTGGAGAGCTGCTTGAACCTTGATGCGGTCTCTTGAGGTGCAGCCGTCGATGTCTGCACGGTCTCAGCAAGAGGCGCGGCAGCCTCTTCAACCGGCGCAACGTTTGTAGCAGCGGTCTCATCCGTGGCATTCAAATCGCTTGTAGCATTCGAGGCATCCTGTGCCAGGACGCTCCCCGATGATAAGGTCAATAATGCAGCTAATAGTATCAACGCACTTAAGCTTCTCATATTCGTACCTCAAACAATGCTATTTCTGAGAAAAATATAAGCCTTTCTAAAAATCCCTTTGAATTGGATTGACGATATGAAAAATTGCCGGCAGGAAAGACCTGCCTTTTGCCACTCCGGTCAATCCCTAACTATCAACAATTCCTTTCAAACTGTTATGGTTGTATTGTTATCGGTGGCAGGAATTGTGGTGTTATTGAGAGGAACTACAACAGTTGTGTTATTTCCCTCAGTTGTATTATTCGCATCCATGTTTCCGGTTTCAGCCACTTCAGACTCAGCGAAGGCAACTCCGATAGAGAGAGCCAACAGGAGAGAGAAGAGCACAAGTCCACTTGCAATTTTGCTCATAGTTTACACTCCATTTGCGCTATGAAGCTACATGAACATGGACATGCATTTAAACTTTTCTCTAAAATGGATCTATATATTTCATGAGGATCAAATATTTAAATATTTTCTCTAAATACAAAACTGAGACATCCCATGTTTGCATACGTCAAAACATATTGAAATTCATAAAAAAGTTAATCAATCACAGTTCTGCATTTCCCTGCTCATGCGGCCTTTATCCTTAACTCTCTTCGCTTTATTTCTTTTGAAATCTCCTGCAGCTATCTATGAACCTTTCCACAGAGAAAGAATAGAAGTGGGCATGCAAGTACCCGCCCAGCGTGTTGTGCTCCACCAGGCCGTCCCAGCCATCCGAAATTCCTTTACCCCTGCCCATCCGGAGAGCAAAATGAGCATCGCTGTCACAGCTGAATCGCGAATAATGAAACTCGTGGCCGCGAAGGATCTTGCCCGGTCCTGCAAGGGGATTTTCTCTTACTACCTCTGCCTGCGCATACCCCAATGCCGCCAGCCGTTTGGTCATAATAGTAGAGCCGGGCAGCGCTCCTACCATCTTGAATGAACCTGCCTCCATCTCTATCTCCTCTCCGAGGTACATGAGCCC
>JGI20214J51088_10001044_pt1 | contig 18935 bp, 17 predicted proteins | sample WetSurMetagenome_FD_51088 | JGI IMG/M metagenome (IMG submission 51088) | reverse complement strand
CCGCCGCGTCCAGGAGATGTGATGCGGCATTTAGGCGATCAAAAATCCTTTGCAGAAATTGTGGGTTATTCTCCAAAAATTGAAATTGAAGAAGGAATTCAGAAAACGATAGAATGGTTTAAACATTTGCCTTATAAACCCACCGAATTACTCGCGCAAGAAGTGCTGCGCAGTTGGGAATAAGCATGGGAACCTTTTGGATCACGGGCGCGACCGGACGTTTAGGTTGTGAAATTACCGCACGTTTAGAACAACTAGGACAATGCGTTGTTCCTTTAGTTTTCGACGGTTATCCATTACAACCCAAACGTTTGAAATGGTATGCACAAACCTTACCCGTTGAGATTAAAAATTTCAGTAATTTCAAAAGGTTAAAAAAACCAGATTATGTTATTCATTTGCATTGGCAAGTGAACAGAGAGTTATCTTTTACCGAGCAATTACTCTATGAAATAGATTGGAACATTCACCGACTAGCATTTCTCTGGGAAGAATTAGCACAACATTCGCTTAAAAGAATAGTGAATTTGTCTTCCATCAAAGTGTTTAGTTCGTTGAATTCCAATCCGATTTCTGCGACCACCCCCCCCGCGCCGATCTCCCCTTATGGAATCGCCAAAATTACCGCCGAACAATTTTTAAATAGCCAATTTAATCAATGTGTTACCCATTTAAGATTGAGTTCTGTTGCATCAGTGGGCGAACATCCTTCACACTTATTAAGTCAACTATATGCCAGCGCATTTCAAGAAAAGAAAATTCGCATTAATGTTCCACATAGCACTGCTTTGTTGTATATTGAGGAAGCGGCGGATTTAATTATTAATGCAGCGTGGCAAGAACTAGACAATTATTATCTTGTAAGTGGCGAAGAAATCACAAATCAAAAAATTGCTCAAACGTTTGAACAACTTACTAAAAGAAAGCTCCACGCCGATTATGTTGATTTAGCACCTAATATCACAGATTTAACTTTTATTTCTGATGCTAAAAAATTACAAACCACTTGGACTCGCACTTATACCTTACCTGAGATGATTAATAAATTTATTGTATCTCATTGATTTTTGTAAATATTTTAACTATTGAGGATAAAACTCATGACAACAAATGTAAACATTGCTGTGATTGGATGTGGGTATTGGGGACCCAATCTAATTCGTAATTTCAACAACGCGACAAATTGTACGTTAAAAACGCTTTGTGATGCTAACCAAAAACGCTTAGACGCAATGAAAGCATTATATCCTCAAACTCAAACCGTCTTAGATTATCAACAAGTCTTAAATGATCAAGATATTCAAGCGGTTGTCATTGCATTACCTGTGCATTTGCATTATCCCATTGCCAAAGCTGCTTTAGAAATAGGTAAACATGTATTAGTTGAAAAACCTATGACCTCATCTGTTGAGCAAAGTAAAGAATTGGTGGCGCTTGCAAAACAAAAAAACTTAACGTTAATGGTTGGGCATACGTTCATTTATTCTGCGCCAGTAAGAACAATTAAAGAAATCGTAAAATCGGGCGAATTAGGTGATTTAATTTATATGAGCTCACGTCGCCTAAATCTTGGGTTATTTCAAAAAGATATTAACGTCACTTGGGATTTAGCGCCTCATGACTTGGCAATTATGCTATATATTTTAGGAAGCGATGCTGAATCCGTAAATTGTACTGGAGTAGATGCTGCCAAAATTTCTGAGAAAATTGAAGCAATTACCAGTTTATCAGTAAAATTTAAAAACGGCGTGTTTGCTAATATTCAAAGCAGTTGGCTAGATCCAAATAAAGTTAGAGAAATGACCTTTGTGGGAACTAAAAAAATGTTAGTTTTCAATGATGTAGAACAATTTGAAAAAATTAAAATCTACGACAAAGGCATCGATGTGCCCGACGCAGGTTATTCAACCTTTGCAGATTTCGTATTTGCTTATCGAAATGGGGATATGTATTCACCTTCGTTAAAAATGGTCGAACCGTTAAAATTAGAAGCACAACATTTCATCGATTGTATTTTATCTGGTCAAACCCCAGAAACCAGTGGAGAAGATGGATTAAAAGTCGTTCAAATTTTAGAAGCTTCCTCCTCCTCTTTACAACAACATGGCGCACAAATTGTTTTGCAAAATTAACTTATGATTCAATGGATTAGAGCGGAATTTCGTGATAGTTTTTCCGCTCGTTCTTTTGCTCAAGCTATTTTCACTATATTTATCGCATTAGCTATTTCTCATGTGATTCTTTCTCTACTAGGTGGAAATGAAAAATATTTCAAGGTTGCAATTATTTTAGGGGTTGCACCGCTTTTTGTTCTTATCCCAAATAAAGAACGCTTTCTTATGGGATTGTTCTTATTCTCTTTAAGTTTAGGAACGGGTAAAGCCATTTATGATGAACTTGGAACAACAAACCCGCCCCTGCGACATTTTTTTTTACTCAGATTATCTGATCTTCTAATGTTTGTTCTGTTGGCAATTAGAGCGTCAGTTATTTACAAAGGAGAAAACCCTAATTTTTCAGTATGGAATGGAAAACCGTTTATATTCATATCATTATGGACGACATGTACTTATTTATCCATGTTTCCAGCCCTAGATAAAATAGTAACTTTTATCGGCGGATGGGAAATGATAAGAGCTGTTTTAACTTATATTGTTATATTTCATTACATTCAAAAAAGAGAGGATGTTCATTGGATTTCAACAGGCTTATTTGCGACGTTAATGTTTCAAACATTGTTAGTCATTGCGCAACATTTTACGCAAGATATGCTAATTCAATTACCCGGGTTAGATGATGAAATGGATATTGTAGATGGGATTGGTTTTCGCCCGTCTGGAACAATGGGACATTCGAGCAACTATGCAAAACTAACAGGAGAAGTTTTACCACTTGCTTTGGCGTATGCTTTCTTTGCTCCACGTTCTTTTAAAGTCGCAGGGCTTATTGTGTGGTTAATGGGCGCGGCAGCGCTTGCGTTAACAGTCTCCAGAGCGGGCTTAGGAAGTTGGTTAGTTACCTCGGCATTATTTCCTTTTGGATTAATGTTTCTCAAAGTGGTGCCCATTCGCCCCATGATTCCTCTATTTTCGGCATTTCTACTTGTGATTGGAATCGCAGTGGGTTTGGTTGCTGCCACCGCAGGAGACAAAATCGCTAGTCGTATGGAAAATGATTACGGTTCAGCTGAAACACGCGCTCCGATGTGGCAAGTCGCAGATAATATCATTGCTGCTAATCCTATTATGGGAATCGGATGGAGAAATTATGTAATTGTTCATCATGATTATGATAACACTGAGAAACAAATTTCTTATGTTTTACCCTTACCTGTACACAATTTATATCGCTATTATGCCGCCGAAATTGGTATTCCTGGATTAGTATTTTTTCTGCTAATTTTGATTTTAACAATGTGGGAAGCACTAAAATGTGCGATGTCTCCTGATTTAACGATGTTAGAACGCTCAGTACATTTATCTATGTTATTGACTATAATAACAATTTTCATACAAGCACGCACAGGAAAAGGGTTTGTTGATCATTTAATGCATATTTCTACTGTAGCGATTTATGCCGCCTGTTCGGTTAAACAGTTAGAACTCGCGAAAGCTAGAAAAGAAACGTTGGTATCTTCATGACAAATTTACTAAGTCGCAATAGTTTACTTTTAAGTATGCTCAGTAACTGGGTGGCATTATTAGTTTCTGTATTAGTGGGATTTTTTCTTACTTCTTATATTATCGGACATTTAGGAAAAACCGGTTTTGGCGTTTGGACACTCATTAATTCAATCATTGGTTATTATAACGTTTTAGAATTAGGCGTCACCTCAGCCCTAACGCGCTACGTCGCTCGGGATGCAGGAAAGAAAGATTATCAAACACTTAATTTAACTACAAATACCGCACTAGTATTTTTCTTCAGCGTAGGATTCGCAATCTTTAGTGCTTCTTTTTGGATAGCAACGCCATTAATTGATTTCTTTCATGTTGAGCAAGCATCTCAAGAAGATTTTAAGCTTTTAACCCTTATTCTCGGTATGAGTGTAAGTTTGCTTTTGCCAGGAGGTTTCTTTAGTGCAATCATTAACGCGCACGAACAATTTCTGATCACAAATGCAGTCAATATTAGTGTCGTTTTATTTAGAACTATCTTGATAATTATCTTTTTAAACATGGAGTTAGGTTTAAAAGGTCTAGCTTATGCGAATTTTGCAGGGGCGCTTTTAAATATCACTTTATATTATGTTTTATGCTTAAAATTGTTCCCTTACTTAAAATTTAGTTTTCTAGGCGCACGTTTTGAAACATTTAAGGTTTTAATAAAATTTGGCGCTCCAACTATTATTATGGCAATTGCAAGCGTTTTACGCTTTGAACTAGATAGCTTTGTGATTGGAAAATGGTTAGATTTATCTGCAGTGGGGGTTTTTGCGGTAGCAGGTTTATTAATGCGTTATTATGTTTTATTTCTTAATTCTGCCACGATAACAACCTTTATGCCACGCTTTGCAACTTTAGAAGGTGAAGGTAAATATGAAGCTTTAAATAAACTATATCTAAAATCATTAAGTATTGGCGCATTTCTAAGCTTTGGAATCGCAACGCCAATTATATTATATGGTGAACAATTTATTATGTTATGGGCTGGAAGAGATTTTTTAGAAGCAGTGCCTGTTTTATGGTTGTTGGCAGCAAGTTTTGCTTTAACTATGGCACAAAGTAGTAGCGTTGCAATGATGTATGCCTTAAATAAACATCAAGTTTTTGCAGTGGTATCCTTAATTGAAGGTATTGCAAATTTGTTACTAAGTATTTATTTAGCCCCCAAATATGGGATTGTCGGCGTTGCGTTAGGAACAGCTATCCCCATGATTTTTGTAAAATTAATTTTACAACCTCTTTATTTGACGCGCATTGTTGATGTACCTTTATACGCTTATGTTTCAACATTACTCCCACCTTTAATATTAGCTATCATTTTAGGAGGAATACCTTTTTATGCACCACAATGGATTCCTCATATTCAGGGATACCTTGCTCTAATAATTTGGAGTTTTCCAATTTTATTATGCTTTGGATTATTTTATAGTATAATTCACCCTGAAGATGGACACAAAATATTAGCAAAAATAACTCGCAAACCCCTTAAGGAACAAACATGAGCAACGTTTTATTAGTAGGTCATAGCGGTTCTTTTAATAAAGGCTGTGAAGCATTGGTGCGCAGCACCGTCGATATTATTCAGCGTCATCTTCATCCTGAAAATATTTCTCTAATGTCTGATGATCCTCAATCAGATATGAAAGCAATTGCGCAAGATTTACCGCAACTTTCTATTCATAATGCATTACCTAAAGTGGGAGGAAAGTTTTCTCCAAGTTGGATTTTAGAACGGGTGGAATCCCGTCTTCTTCGCCGTTTTTATCCAGGTCTTCCTGCATATTCAACATGGAGAAATCGCCGTTTCTATAAAAATATTGATATTGCAATTAGTATTGGTGGTGATACTTTTTCTGATGATTACGAAGGACCTTTCGCTTATTTTGGTGAATTAGATTTGGCGAAAAGAAATGGCGCTTTTACAATGATTTTAGCAGCATCAATTGGTCCCTTTAAACGCTTAGAAAAACATTGGGCAACTTTATTACAACAGGTTGATTTAATTACAGTTCGAGAAAAGAAAACTTATCAATATCTGGAATCTTTGGGTGTTAAAAATAACGTTAAAACGGTTTCTGATCCTGCATTCTTGTTAAATAAATACTCTGAAGGAACTCCTCAACTTCCTCAACATAAAATCATTATCGGATTAGGAATGAGTGCAATTGTTGCAGAGTATGGATCAGACCATAATTTTTATCTCAATGCATTTGCTCAATTTGCTCAAATTTTATCCAAAGAAAATACTTATCATTTTATTTTAATTCCTCATGTAGTTTCTCCCACTAATAATGACTTAGCCGTGTGTGAAGCTTTAGTAAAAAAATTACAACCTCTTGAAAATATTCAAATTATTACTCCCGACCTAAATACCTGTCAAATGAAATATGTAATTAGCCAATGTCACTATTTTATTGGAGCAAGAACTCATTCAACTATTGCAGCGCTATCTACTCACATTCCAACCTTGAGTATTGGTTACAGCGCTAAAGCAGTTGGAATTAATCATGATATTTTTGGAAATACTGATTATGTGTTGCCAATTAAAGATGTTTCTCTTGAAAATCTAATAGCAAAATACCAACTTATGGTTGAGAAAAAAAATGAGATAGTCGACACCCTTAAAAAACGTATTCCAGAAATTCAAAAGAAATCTAATTTAAGCGGCGTGTATTTACAGCAAGCGTTGGCAGAAAAGGGTTTGTTATGAACAATAAACTGTCTGTCGTGATCATTGCAAAAAATGAAGAATGCAATATAAAACGCAGTATAGAATCTATTTTAGAAGCAACGGCTTATTTAGGTGAAACTGAAATCGTTTTAGTAGATTCATTTTCAACTGATCAAACCATTGATATTGCTAAAAATTATCCTATTAAAATTATTCAACTTGATCCAAATTTTTTTATTTCTCCATCGGCTGGACGGTTTATTGGTTTAAAATACACGTCAGGTGAATTTATTTATTTCTTAGATGGCGATATGCATCTGAATAACAAATGGTTTGAAACCGCATTACCCCTAATTGAAAATAATCCAAAATTAGTAGGCATCGCAGGCAAATGTCACGAAATAACTTTTGACGATAATTTTAAAAACATCACAAGTGAAGATGAAGACCGCTTTAATGTAGGAAATCAAATTCATAGCGTTAGGCATTTAGGACAATCCGTTTTATATAGAAGAAGTGCTTTAGAAAAAGTTGGTGGATTTAATCCCTATTTATCAAATGAAGAAGAATTAGAATTAGGCTTAAGATTAAGTGCCGCAAAATATGAATTACAACGTATCCCAGTTCCTATGACGATTCACTATACAAAATATTATAGCAACGAAAACCCCAGTGGCGTTACAATTCGGCAATTAAAAAGAGATTGGAACTTAGGACGTCATACCGCATTAGGACAAGTTTTAGGATTATTGTGGAAAAATCCTTTTTTAATGGAATATTTACGTTTATATTGGAAATCATTATTATTTCTGGCTGTTTATTTCATCGGGATTTTAACTTTGGTAATTGGCAGCACTTATTTTTTAATATGGTTCACCTTATTCATGCTATTTTTTAGTTTGCGGGCTATTATCAAAAAAAATGCATATGATACAACGCTTTACATTTTATCTCATTCGATGTCTGCATACGGATTTGTTATCGGTTTATTTAAAATGCCACCTAATGCAGATGTTTATCAACCACAATTAAAATTTATCAAATGAAATCATTAAAAAATATTTTTTGGAAATTAATTACATTTTCTGGACTTCCTTGGTTTGTTCGTGAGGTTTTAACAAGAAATAAAGTCGGAATTTTAGTTTACCACGAACCAAATCCTATAGAAGTAGAAAAACATTTAAAATTTTTAAGCAAATATTATAATTTTATTACTCTTGACAGATTAGTCGAGGCTATTTATACCAAAGATTGGACTCATATTCCAGATAAAGCATTAATTATTACGATTGATGATGGACATCAAAGTAATTATTTATTATTGGAAGTATTTAAACACTACAATGTAAAACCAACTATTTTTCTTTGTAGTCAAATTATTGATACTCAGCGACATTTTTGGTGGAAAAATAATTATTTGAATCCATATGAATTGAAAATACTTACGCGTAAAAAAATGTTACAAAAATTAAAAGAAAAAGTTGACTATTTTCCTGAAAAAAATTACGAGGATCGTCAAGCACTTAGTCTAGAAGAACTTGAAGAGATGAAACCTTTTATTGATTTTCAAGCACATACTTGTTTTCACCCTATTTTACCTTTATGTGAAAACCATGAAAGTAAACAAGAAATTCAACAATGTAAAACAGATTTAGAACAATTATTAAAACAACCTGTCAAACATTTTGCTTATCCAAACGGAGATTATACTCAAAGAGAAATAGGATATTTAAGAGAAGTAGGTTATCTTTCGGCAAGAACAGTTAAGTTTGGTTGGAATACATTAAAAAGTGATCCTTTTCAACTAAACATTTTAGCAATGAATGATAATATATCTGTTGAGAAATTATCAGCTCAAATCACTGGTGTTTTTAATTTTATAGAAAAATTAGTAGGTGCTAAATGACTAAAGGTAAAATCGCCTATTTGATTAGTAAATTTCCTATTGTAAGTCATACTTTTATTTCCCGTGAAATCAAAGAAATGCAAAACTTAGGTATTGACATTGCTTGTTTTGCAATTCATGCTCCACTTGAACATGAAATTGCAGAAGAAGATAAATGTTTTAAGGGAAAAGTTTATTATGTTTTTCCGCTAAACAAATGGGAGTTGATTCAATCTCACTTAAATACATTTTTTAAAATGCCTTTGCGATATATATATTGGTTCTGGTATATTGTTAGTCGTCCTCAAACTGCTTTCAAAGATCGTGTGCGTTGTATCTTTCATTTTATTGAAGCTATTTATTTAATAAAAGAAATGAAAAATCAACATATTAAACATATACATGTTCATTTTTTGCAAGGAAATGCAAATATTGCATTATTAATTTCAAAATTTCTAAACATTACCTATAGTGTAACTGTGCACAATAGTTCTTTGCCAATGGATAAAATTTTGCAAAAAGAAAAAATTCAACATGCAAAATTTTTAATTTCAATTTCTGAATATAATAAGAAAAAATTATTAGAAACTGACCCGCAATGTGAAAACAAAATATTTGTCGTGCATTGTGGTTTAGACCCAAAATATTTTAAGCTAAATCCAAAGCTTACTAAAGTTTTTACTATACTTGCAGTGGGAAGATTAACATGGGAAAAAAGTTATCCTGATTTAATTAAGGCTTGTTATTTTTTAAAAAATAAACAGTTAAACTTTAAATGTATTATTGTTGGTGAAGGAGGAGAACGCCAAACCATAGAAAAACTTATTAACCAATATAAACTACATGAAGAAATACAGTTAGCAGGACTAGTGCTACAGGAAAATATTCAAGATTATTATGAACAAGCAAATTTATTTGTGTTGTCAAGTGAAACAGAAGGCATTCCAATTGTTTTAATGGAAGCAATGTCTAAAGGATTACCAGTGGTGGCAACAAATATTACAGGCATTCCAGAATTAGTTATTCATGAGAAAACGGGTATTTTAGTCCCTGTTAATCATCCTCAGGCATTTGCTGGTGCAGTTGAGTATTTTATTCATAATCCAAGCGAGGGAGTAGAAATGGGATTGCAAGGTAGAAAACAAATTGAAGAATCATTTCATATTGTAAAAAACGTAGCTCAATTAAAAGAAATTTTTGAATCACAACTAGAATAATAAAAGGAAGCAATTAGTGATGAATCTTTCTTATGTTTTAATGACCTCTGCGCGTAATGAAAGTAAATATATTGAAGGGACACTTAAATCAGTTGTTTCACAAGACATTTTGCCTCAAAAATGGGTCGTGATTAGTGATGGCTCTACCGATGGTACAGATGACATTATTCAACAATATGCCAATCAACATTCATTTATTCAGTACATTCGCGCAGAGCCTAATTTAGAACGTAATTTTGCCTCTAAAGTATTCGCGTTACAAATTGCTTTGAATATCTTTAAGAATGAAAGCTATGATATTATTGGAAATTTAGATGCAGATATAACTTTTAAGCCTAGTTATTTTCTTGAAATATTAAAGCGTTTTGAAAGTGATTCTAAATTAGGTGTTGCTGGTGGAGTTGCGTATGAAGAACATGGAGGAAAAATAGCTCCTTTAGAATATTCTTTTGATATGAATGTGTTGGGAGCAAATCAAAACTTTCGTAAAATTTGTTTTGAGCAAATTGGCGGCTATCGTGCTCTATTACGAGGGGGAGAAGATGCGCTAGCTGATTTGATGGCGAGAATGTATGAGTGGAAAGTACGTTCATTTCCCGAGTTGCAATTGATGCATCATCGCCCAATGGGAGTGGGTGAAGGTCGTTTATTAAAAGCAAAATATGGATTAGGAAGATTAGATTATTCATTTGGTTATCATCCATTATATGAAATAGCTAAATGTATTTCTCGACTTAAAGAACCTCCTTTCATAACAGGAAGTATTGCGAGATTATTAGGTTATTCAATTGCAGCATTAAAAAGAGAATCTTTGGCTATTCCAAAAGAAGCAGCGATGTTTTTAAGGAAAGAACAATTACAACGGTTAAGAATAGCTTCATAAAGATAAGTCATAATGATCATTATTAAATTTTGAGGAGCATAGATGAAAATTGGTTTAATTGGTTGTGGAATTATTGCGGAAACTCACACAATGGTTCTAAAAAAAGTGAAGCCGAATGCGCATTTGATAATTTGTGATGTCAACCTTGAAGTAGCGAAGGATTTTGCTCAGAAAATCAAAGCACAAGGTGGTGTATATACAAATATTGACGATCTTTTAGAACAAGAACGTCCTGATGTCATTCATATTATGACACCTGTTTCTACGCATTATGAAACAACTAAGAAAGCACTATTAGCAGGTTGTCATGTTTATTTAGAGAAACCTTTGACAGAAACGCCAGAGCAATTTCGTGAATTACATGAATTAGCAAAACAACATCATCGTATTTTGGCGATGGGTTATAGTACGCTAGGTATGCCTGTGGTTATGCAAGCAAAACAACTGATTGATTCAGGTAAATTAGGACGTTTAATTGCAGTGCATTGTGATTTTATGTGCGCGTGGGGAGGAAATACTATTCCCGAAGAAAAACCCGATCATTGGGCATATTCTTCAAAAGGAGGTATTTTACAAAATATGGTGGATCACCCTGCAAGTTTAATTGTAGATGTATTAGATGCGCCAGAAACTTTACAATACAAATATCATTATGCACGGAGAAATTTGTTACCTTTAACTAACCCGCCTGATTTATTGCATATTAGTTTACAAAATGATGATCAAATGGGTTCATTAACGCTTTCTCTAGGACATGGAAACGGGCATCGAATTGCTAATTATTATTTAGAGAAAGGAACGATTACAATTGATATGACACGACAACTATTTAGCCTTATTCAAGGCAGTGGTCCACCAAATATTATTAAGAAAACGCTCTCAGGTATTACAAGTGGTTTTGCTTGGGCAGGAGGTTCAGTTGGTAATGTAATCAAAGTCGCTACAGGTAAATTGCGCCGTGCTCCAGGCATTTTTAGCTTGATAGAAAACTTTTATCAAACTATTGAAGGTCGTTCTCAATTATTGGTAAAAGAAGCGATTGCTTTTCAAATGATTCAGATGTTAGACGACATTTGGACAGATATAAACAATCACCCTTTGCAAGATTAAGAGTAGGAACGATTTTATGAAAATTTTAATCACTGGTTTCTCTGGCTTTGTTGGAAATCAAGTTGCTAAAACGTTAAAAGCCCAAGGACATTCACTTCGTATCTTATTGAATAAACACACAATTACTCGCCGTGAATATAAAACATGGGGCGATATTGAAATCGTGTGGGGAACATTTCATAAACCTGAAATTGTTCAACGAGCTTTGCAAGGAATTGATGTCGTTGTACATAGCGGTTGGTCTTTTAGCCACCCAAATGTCGTTCGTCCCACAGTAAATGAGCAGGGAACACGCCTATTGTTTGAGGAAAGTTTAAAAGCAGGCGTGAAGAAATTTATTTTTCTAAGTTCTATCGCCGTGTATGGAATGCAATCACAGCAGCAAGAAATTATTTCAGAGAAATCTACTTTTGCAACGGGTGAGCAAGCAGAATTTATTTATGCTGCAGAAAAGATTTCAACTGAGCGGTGGTTGCAAGAGCAAGATACTTCTACTATGCCCCTTATTATTTATCGCCCTGGACCTATTTTTGATGAAAACAAAGGACCTATTAAAGGCGGAATTCTTAAATTAGGACCTTGGCATATTGGATTAAACATTGGAACAGGTAAGAACCCAATTCCTTATGTGCATGTCAAAGATGTTGCAACGGCAATTGCATTAGGGGTAGAAAATGCAAATACAAGTACCTCTCTAAATGTTGTCCCCTCTGAGCAATTAACGTTGAAAAATTGGATTAGAGCATGGGGACGCTATAAAGGCGTTAATTTACGCCCAGTTTTCTTACCCACTTCTTTTATGCGCGTGGTCAATAAAGGTGTGAAATTTTTAAAGAAAATACTGGGTAAAAGTGGAGATATTCAATACGTTATTGCAACTTCTACTTGTGATATGCTTTATAGCAATGAAAAATTAAAGCAAGAATTAACGTGGAACGATGGCGTGACTTTACGTTACACTAAATTGATTTAATTTTCAAAGGGCATGAAAATGCCCTTTATTTCAAAAGGATACATGACATGTCAGCGCGTATTGCAATGGTTGCTTTCTCTTACTATTTATTTGAACCGCGTATTCGCCGTGAAAGCGAAGCATTAGCAGATGCTGGGTACGAAATAGATGTGATTTGTGTTCAAAAAGAAGGAGAACCGCGTGAGGAAATTGTTCACAATGTTCGCATTTATCGAATGCCATTACAAAGAAAACGTGGTTCAAAATTAAGATACATTTGGGAATACTTTTATTTTACGGTTTCGGCTTTTCTAAAAATTACTTCTTTATATTTCAAAAGAAAATATAAAATTATTTGCGCGCATAATATGCCCGATTTTTTAGTTTTTACGGGATTAATTCCACGTTTGATGGGGGCAAAAATCATATTAGATTTGCACGATCCCATGCCTGAAGTTTTCATGACGAAATATGAGAAAGATGAAAAAAATTTCATTATTCGTACCTTAGTTTTTTTAGAGAAAATTAGCGTTAAATTTTCCGAAGTTGTATTTACCCCAAATATCGCATTTAAAAATCTTTTTTTGCGGAGTTGCCCCGCAGAGAAAATGCATGTTGTCATGAATTCTCCCGATGAAAATATCTTTACTCCGAAAAATCCCAATAACAAACCCGATCCAAATAAATTTACGCTAATGTATCATGGATCAATTGTTGAAAGAAACGGATTAGATATTGCTTTATACGCAATTGCAAAATTAAAAGATAAAATCCCTCATTTAATCTTTCATGTCTATGGTGAAGGAGATTTTGTTCCCCGCTTTTTAGAATTAATTAAAGAATTACAGATTGAAAATTACGTTAATTATCACGGACAAACTTCATTAGAAAATATTGTTACAGCTTTAGAAAAAGTGAATTTAGGGATTGTTCCAAACAAATCAAATGCCTTTACGCAACTTAATGTTCCTACTCGGATTTTTGAATGCCTAAGAATGAACAAACCTATTGTCGCTCCTGCTACACGAGGAGTATTAGATTATTTTAATAAAAGTAATTTATTTCTATTTGAACCTGGAAATGCAGATGACCTCGCAAAAGTAATTTTAGATGTCTATGAAAATCCTGAACAACGCCAAATAATTTTAGAAGCAGGCATTAAAATTCTTGAAAAACATGCATGGGGAAATGAAAAACAACTGTGGATTAAAATTTTTGATCAATTAACGGCTTAAATTATGTTGAAACGTTATTTTCTAGTATCAATTTTACTGTTAAGCAATTGGGTTAATGCGCAGCCGACAGCAATCTTCATTGAAGATGAAAAAAACTCTATTTATCAGCAACAATTAGAGCTGGTAGGGCGCTTCTATGGTTTTCAAATCTCTCTTGTTCCAAATGTAGAACAGGTTTCTTCTCTTGAAGAGGTTTTTCTAATTGTTTTAACGGAGAATAGTTTAAAGAGTATTGATCCGAACCAACTTTTTTTAGCAACCGCCTTAAAATTTCCTCAAAAAATTCCAATTCTTATCTTAGGCTTAACAAATAAATTACCTCAAGAAATTTTAAAAGCTTGGAGCCAAGATAAAATACAACAAATTCAAGAGGTTGGAGATAAGTTTGAGGGATATTATCAATTAGAAAAATTTCCGATAACCAGTCAGCTAAGCGGATTAAAAATCCCCTTTAAAAATCAAAAAGTTAGTGGATTTAATTTAAAAGATAATTCGTTGAAATCTATTATTAATTTAATCTCAAAAGATAATAAACAATATCCTTTTTTAGTTAATTTAAGCACGCCCACCAATGAGATTTTATTTCAGTCTTTTCTTCAACCTTCACCTTTACATGAAGAACCAATTTGGCGAATGAATTTAAGAAGGTTTTTAGAAATTTCAGGTTTAATGATGCTTACAAAACAATATTGCAATGACAAGTGCTGGCACACTGAGAATTATTACGCAAATTTAACGATTGATGATCCTTGGTTAGTTGAACCATATGGATTGCTTAATTATAAAAAACTTTTAGAGGAAATGAATAAAGCAAACTATCATACCAGCATTGGTTTTATTCCTTGGAACTTTGATCGTGATTTTAACAAGCAAACCATTGATTTATTTAAAAAAAATCCACATCGTTATTCATTAAGTGTGCATGGAAATAATCATGATCACCGTGAATTTTATAAGTACAAAACAGAAAAAGGTGATCCTTGGGCTGCAAAACCATTAGAACTCCAAGAAAAAAATATTCGCCAAGCGATTGCTAGAATGGAGCAATTTAAAACAAAAACAGGGTTAAATTATGATCCTATATTTATTTTTCCTCATGAAATTGCTCCAGAGCAAACGTTAGGTTTATTAAAGAAGTATAATTTTATTGCAACTTTTAATGGCGGAAATATACCTTTAGAGAGCAAAGACCCACATGATCCTTTATTTTATTTTCGATCAACTAGTTTAGATTTTGCTAATTTTACAAATGTAGATCGTCATAATGTAACTGAATATGAAGAGCCAGAAATTGCTTTAAACTTGTTTTTAGGAAATCCCATTTTATTTTTTGACCATATTATTTTATTTTCAGAAGGCATTGATTCCTTTAATAAAACAGCCGCCATTGTAAATCGTTTACAGTCTAATATTAAATGGGCTAGTTTAGAAGAAATTGCGCAGCATTTATATCTTCAAAGAAAAATAAAAGAAGATACCTATCAAATACAAATGCTAAGCTCAAGTATCCAATTAGAGAACAAAAAAACAATTCCAATCACTTACCAACTTAAAAAAGTAGAAACTACAAATCCTCAAAGCGTTAAAAATAATGGGCAATCATTAGAATATACTTATCAAAACAATGAGTTATCAGTGACTATAGTTCTACAACCTCAACAAACTGCTCAACTTAATATCACGTATCCAAATGATTTGAATGTTAAAACTGAAGATGTTTCTAAACCTCATTTTTCAATGAATTTTTTGCGGTGGATTTCTGATTTTAGAGATATTACTTTCTCTGGAAACTTCATTGGGCAATATTTCATTCGTGCTTATTATGGTTCGGATGCTTACCAAGGTGGTTTTAAAGGTTTAATATTAATGGGTTTGGGTGGATTAGTTGTTGTTATCTTAATCGTTTGGTATCCCCTAAGAAAATATCGCCGCTCTCGACAAAGGAAACTCGCATGAGTCATTCAGTTCTACAAAAGATTGCACCTGATGTGAAAATGGGTGAAGGTGCAAAGATTTTTGATTTCGTTAATTTATATGGTTGTGAAATCGGAGAAAATAGTAAAGTTGGGACATTTGTAGAAATCCAACGCGGCGCAAAAATAGGCAAGAACTGTAAGATTTCTAGCCATAGTTTTATTTGTGAAGGTGTGACTATCGAAGATAATGTTTTTATTGGTCATAATGTAACGTTTATTAATGATATATTTCCTCGAGCAACTAATCTCGATGGTTCTTTGCAAACGGCTGATGATTGGAAGTGTGTTTCTACCTTAGTAAAAAAAGGTGCATCAATTGGTTCTAGCGTCACGATTTTATGCGGTGTAACGATTGGAGAAAATGCGATTGTTGGGGCGGGAAGTATGGTAACAAAAGATGTTCCAGCAAATTGCATTGTCGTGGGTAATCCAGCAAAGTTTTTAAGAAAACTCTGAAAATAAAGGAAGATAAATATGAAAGTCCCTTTTCTTGATTTGAAAGCGCAATATTTAACGATTAAAGATGAAATCGGTGAAGCATTGCAAAAAGTATTAGATACCACTGCATTTGCAGGCGGTCCATTTGTTGCCGAATTTGAAAAAGCCTTTGCTCCTTTTTGCCAGGCAAATCAAGCGATTGGCGTTGGAAATGGTACAGATGCTTTATGGGTTGCATTGATTGGTTTGGGTATTAAAGAAGGCGATGAAGTGATTACCGCAGTCAATACCTTTATCGCCACCGCTGAAGCGATTAGTTATTGTGGAGCAAAACCTGTTTTTATTGATGTAGAAACTGATACCTTTAACTTAGACCCAGCACAAATCGAAGCCGCAATTACGCCGAAAACAAAAGCTATTATTCCTGTGCATTTATATGGGCAAATGGCAAATATGCAACCGATTTTAGATATTGCAAAGAAGCATAATTTATTTGTTATTGAAGATGCTTCTCAAGCTCATGGCGCAGAATATCATGGAAAACGCGCAGGTTCTTTAGGTGATGCGGGGTGTTTTAGTTTCTACCCAGGTAAGAACTTGGGGGCTTATGGTGAAGCAGGTGCAGTGGTTTCAAATAACGTTCAAGCCGTTGAGAAAATGCGGATGTTTCGTGATCATGGGCAGAAACAAAAATACTACCATGGTATGGTTGGTTGGAACGCGAGAATGGACGGATTTCAAGGAGCGGTTTTAAGTGTGAAATTAAAGCATTTGCCTGCTTGGACAGAAGCACGTCGATCCCATGCAAAGAAATACAATGAATTATTAGCCAATGTCGCTGGTGTTACATTAGCAAAAGAACAAAGCTGGGCAAAACATGTTTATCATATTTATCCAATCTTTGTAGAAAAACGTGATGAACTTATGAAATATTTGGGAGAAAAAGAGATTGCAACAGGTATTCATTATCCGATTCCTTTACATTTGCAGGAAGCTTATCAAGAATTAGGTTATAAAGCTGGTCAATTCCCGATAGCAGAACATTTGGCAGCGCGTCAAGTTTCTCTGCCGATGTTTGCAGAATTAACCAATGAGCAAATTGAATATGTGGTCTCAGAAATTAAACAATTTCTCGCCCAATAAAATCAAAAATTAGCCCGACGAAAGTCGGGTTTTTTATGTGTAGAATCAAAGAGATATTTAAATGAGTGAAACTAGCAAAGATCAAGCCGTTGAAACCTTAAGAGCAATTGCATTAATTTTATTAGTTGCCTTTCATTCGGCAGAAACTTATTATCCAAAAATCTATGAGTATATTTTATATAGTTTTAATTATATTCGGATGCCACTTTTTACAATGATTTCAGGGTTTGTGTATGCCTTGAGACCTGTTAATAAAGGAAGTGAAAAAGTTTTCTTTCAAGGAAAGGTGCGGCGAATTATTGTTCCTTTAATTGTGGTAGAAACTATTTATTTCACTATGCAAATGATTACTAAAGGAGAATGGAACAAATTAAGTGAAATATGGCGAGTTTATTTTTTTTCATATGAATATTTTTGGTTTTTGCAAGCGGTGTTTTTGATTTTCTTAACTTTTTTGGTTTTAGATCGTTTTAAACTTATCGAGAAAGTTGAGCAATGGTTTAGTTGGTTAATTATGAGTGTTTTCATTAGTTTATTTGTTCCAAAAACTTTCTTTCTTAGCCTTGAAGGTTATTTTTATTTATTACCTTATTTTTCATTAGGTTATGGAATTAACCGTTATGGAAAGCAGCTATTTGTTCCTTTAATTGTCAATGCCGCTTTATTTGCTTTTGTGATTAGTTTTACAATTCATCAATTGATTTGGTTTCAACTTATTGATATTCCTCATGTTCCGATTAGTGTGTTGGCATTATGTGTGGGATTAAATGGGGTATTTTTGTTATTTCGTTTTCGATTTAATATCCCCATATTAGCTAAATTAGGTAGTTATTCTTATACCGCATATTTGTATCATGGAATTGGGATTTCTATTGTGTTTAAAATAATGGGTATTTTAGGCTTACATGAACAATATCTCATTGAATTTATTTTAAAAATAATCGTGGGAATTGGACTAGGTTTATTAATGGATCATTTTTGTAGTTATTATAGTTTGACTCGGCGTTTGTTTTTAGGAAAGCGTTAAAATGGAAGAACTCGCAAAACAAGTTGGTGCATTTTTAAAAGAAAAAAACTGGCAATTAGTGGCTGCAGAATCTTGCACGGGTGGAGGTTTAGGCGAACAAATTACGGCAATTGCAGGAAGTTCTGCGTGGTTTGATCGTGGTTTTATTACTTATTCAAATGCCTCAAAAATAGACATGCTCGGCGTTAATTTGAAAACCTTAGAAACTTACGGCGCAGTGAGCGAGGAAACTGTATTAGAAATGGCACGTGGGGCATTACAGCGCAGCCAAGCGCAATTAGGCGTTTCGATTAGCGGCATTGCGGGTCCCGACGGCGGCTCGTCCGATAAACCCGTAGGCACGGTATGGATCGCATGGGCTGGAAAACAAACTCAGCAAGCCCGTAAATACGCGTTTAAAGGGGATCGCCACGCGGTGCGGTTGCAAGCCATCAACGCTGCATTAAAGGGAATTTTAACATCAGGTAATCTTTAACATTCTCAATGCTTGTTGCATTGCACTATAATGGAGATTTATGGGATACTAATTTTTTTAATAGACGTTTGAAAGTTTATCTTTACCATTATCCTTAGAGGGGGAGTTTCATGAGTAAGATTGTCACGATTACCGATAATACTTCGGGTAAATCAGTTGCTTGTCCAGTATATGAAGGGACACACGGCGAACCTGTATTTGATTGCCAAGCGGTCGCCAAAGAATTAGGTATGTTCACTTATGACCCTGCCTTTATGA
>JGI20214J51088_10001041_pt1 | contig 18953 bp, 16 predicted proteins | sample WetSurMetagenome_FD_51088 | JGI IMG/M metagenome (IMG submission 51088) | reverse complement strand
GGCCTCTTCCTGGCGCTGAATCTTTACCTCGGCGTGCAATTTTACTTCTTCGTGCGCTATTTCGAATCCGGCGGGCTGACCCCCCAAGTGTCGCGCCCGGCCGGAGTCGAGGGCTGGCTGCCGATCGCGGGCCTGATGAATCTCAAGTACTTCCTGTTGACGGGGGAAGTTCCTTCGATTCACCCGGCCGCCATGTTCCTTCTTGTCAGTTTCCTCCTCATTTCCTTCATCTTTCGCAAAGCCTTCTGCGGATGGATGTGCCCGGTCGGCTCGCTGTCGGAGCTGGTCTGGAAGCTCGGCAGAAAGATCCTCACGAGAAACTGGATCCTGCCCCGCTGGATCGATCTTCCTCTGCGCAGCTTAAAATATCTGCTGCTGGCATTCTTCGGTTATGCCGTCGCAGGGATGTCAGTTTCCGCCATCGGCGCATTTCTCAACAGTCCTTATGGATTGGTGGCGGACGTAAAGATGCTGGATTTCTTTCGCTACATGGGGGGTATGGGGGCAATCACTCTCTTAATCCTCCTAATTCTCTCCTTTTTCTTCCAGAACTTTTGGTGCCGCTATCTATGTCCTTACGGCGCTCTGACCGGTGTCGCGGCGCTCTTCAGCCCAGCGCGGATTCGACGTGACCCGCAGAAATGCATCGATTGCTCCAAATGTGCTCAGGCCTGCCCGGCGCTTCTCGCCGTTGACCAACGCCCGATCATTCGATCCGCCGAGTGCACCGCTTGCATGGAATGCGTTGACGTGTGCCCCGCCGAAGGCGCGCTCGAAATGTCTCTACCAATGAAGCGGCGCCTTCCCGCGTGGAGCATGGCTCTGGGAATTACTGTTCTTTTCCTGGGAGTCGTCGGATTTGCCAAGTGGAAGGGTGTATGGAACGGTAATATCCCGGAGACAATCTATCAACAGTACCTGCCCGTGATCAACGAACTCACCCACCCCTGAGCGGCCAAGTCTTGCCTAACTTTGACATAGCCGTGTGGTATTCCGCGTGATGCGGTCACTTTTAACCCGCAGACTACATTAAGCGGAGTGCTCGAGAAAGCCACCGGCGTGGAGCCATTCCAACTGCCCGATAAGGTGCGCGCCGTCGCTTAGGCTGGACGCTTGGGTGCCTGGAAAGATGCCGCCCTGCAAGATGTGCCGGTCTGTTTTCTGGCCGATGCCGACACGACTGGAGACAATTCCGGCAGCCCCACTGTCAACGGCCGCGGCGAGCTGGTGGGAATCAACTTTGACCGGGTCTGGGAAAACGTCGCCAACGATTTCGGATTTAATCCCCAGATAGCCCGCAATATCAGCGTCGATGTCCGCTACCTCCTCTGGATCCTGGACTAGGTGGAAAACGTCGATGAACTGGTGCGGGAACTAAAAGTACCCCGGTAGGATCAGGGTCCGCCGACACCTTCCGAATCATGTCGGCGGGGCTGGCGACGCAGCCGCGGCGACAGGATCAAAGCACATCCATAAGCCACGAGCGCCAGAAAGAGCGTCGAGGGGCGCGAATACGGAAAATCTTCGAATGCCATCTTGAGTCCGGTGACTGCGAGCGCCGGGTAGAGGAGCCACCCCCATTCCACAAAGTTCTGGCGGCGACCCATCCATGCCAATGCCAGCGCGGCGATCGCCAGCACAACGGTTCGGATTGTGGCTAACGCCCCCGGGTCCGCTCCTCCATCCGGCAAAGATGCCAACAATCTGGCTGCAGCGGAGATCATGGTTCCTCCCATGCCCCCGATCAGGACAAGGGCAGCCGCGAGACGCTGCAGGCGAATTGCGGTCGGATCGGTATCCGGGAGTGAGGGGAGAGGCCAGAGGATGCAGATCGTGGTGCCGGCAAGCACAAGCGCGTGCGCCGGAGTCGCCTCTGATAGGGCATGGGCTGCGGGACCAACGAACGCATCGAGTGCAAAGGCTATGATGCGGCTGGCAAAAGCGGCTGCGACAATGCAGATGGTTGCATGGAGGATCAAGGCAAAGCGCGCATGCCCCCATCCAAGCCAGGTCATCACGACTGCCAAAACTATCCATGCCAGACCGAGTGCGGTCCCGCCCAAGAGCAGCCTGGTACCGGTGAGGGTGAACAGTAAGGCCAGGGAAGTGTAAAAATAGAAATTGCGGTCTCGGCCGGCTTGCCGGTCCATAAAGGCAAAGGCAACGGCATAGCACGACGCTCCCAATACCAGTGCGGCGATTCCCAGCACATGGACACCGATCCCGGTGATGCGTGTGGTGTAGATGGCACCGACGAATCCAAGGAGAAATGTGGCGATCACCTGGCACACTTCGAAAGGGATTATGTTGCGTGCGCGCCCCACTGTCCGGACGGCGATTGTAGCCAGGTAGAGCCCGAGCATGAACAACTGTACGAACAATGCAGCTTCAGGCTTTTCGTGCGGGTGGCTGGCCAGAGCGCTCATGGTGACGGCAAAGACTGCCAGATTGGCCGCGCCGGCAACAAGCCAGCGCAGCCCCCGCCATTCCAGTTCGTAGCCAAGCCAGAGGGTTGCTACACCGAGCAGGATCAGGAAAACCGTTCCGGGGATCATCGACTCGGCAGGCGGCAGCAGGGCCAGGGTGGTCGCCACTGCTCCCAAAGCAGCCAGCCAGGCCAGAGTCTGGAAACGATATCTGGAGGCTATAAACAAAAAAGCCGCGGTGAGCCCCGCCATGATCCAGGTGTCGATCGGGGCGCGGATGATGCGGAAATGGGTTACCGATTCATAGATCAGCGGAAAAGCCGTCAGCGCGCCTGCGCCGCCGTGAAACACACCGCTCAGCCAACGGTTCTTGGCGAACGCACGGCCCGAGGCGACAACCCAACAGAGCGCATATCCCAGGCCCAGCGAAATGCCGACTGATGCCGGCAGGGCGGAGGCTTCGGTCAAGGCCCGGAGCATGTAGGCGCCGCCGATCACTATCAACAAACGGCCTGTTAGCGCGAGAGCCCCCGTCGCATCAACTCCGATCGCCTGGGCCGGCATTGCCGGGGCTTCCTCTGCGGCGGTTGCGGTCAGTGCAGGGGCCTTTGCAGACAGGCCTGCGCTCTCCAGTGCGTTCAGGCGCTGTTCGAACGACGAAAAGCGCCCCGCCAGGTCGCCGATTTCCTTTTCCAGCTTGCTGATCCGATCATCCATGGCTCCTCCGATGATCGCTGATTCCGCACCATAGCTTCAGCCTTCAATGCCTCGCGGTCTTAGGCTCCTCATCCCAGGGCGGCAGGAGGTGGGCCAGACCTGCAAGAATCAGGAAGGGAAGGATCAGCAGCACGATCGCGGTGAGCAGTCCTTCGCGGGTAGCGAATTGCATCTTATAAGTTGTGTAGCCGAGAAAACTCTTGGAGAACAACTGTCCTCCAATCACAACGTTCCAACGCATCGCGAATATTCCTATGAGCGTGAGAATGCATGCGATGAAGTAGATCAGCTTCCGGGTGGCGGGCCGGATTTTGAAAAGCTGCGCGGAGCCGAGCATGAGCAGCGGGACGACAGTCCCGATCAGGAGTTGAATGATGATGTGAGACATATACAGGCTGGTATGAACCATGAAATCGAGTGATTTGAATGATTCGTCCGCCTCATAAATGCGGTGGATCAGATCGAGCAACTCGAGAGAAAAATCAATGAGGAACGCATAGAGCAGATAGCGCGCAATCGTATCGACGCACTCCTGGTTGACCGGCGTTTTGCGATACCAGGAGATCAGATAGTAAAGAATCGTGATTAGCGCAATGCCGGATACTATCGCGGAGAACAGGAACACGATGGGCATCATGGACGACGACCACCAAGGATTTGCCTTGATGGAACCGAATATGAAGCCGACATAACCATGCAGGAGGAATGCTGAAGGTATGCCGATTACCGTCAGAAAGCGGCCGATCCGTTCGTCGATTTGGAGCGCGGCGGCACTGAGGTTGCGCGATCCAAGGGCCATGACCCCGTAAATAATGCGTTTCAGACCTTTCGACTCCTGCCAGGCGAGAACGATATCCTTGCGGTAGTCGAACCAGATTTCGAGGACCAGGACTACCATGAGATACCAAAGGTAGACAAAACCGAACATTGCCATGGCTGACGATGTATGGGGAGTGAGGTACATCTCGAAGGAGCGTTCGGGATGACCGAGATGGAGTTGCAGCGGGAGCGGAGCCACCATCAGGAAGGCAAGCGCCGTGAGCAGCGCGAGACGGTAGGTGGGCTTGACCGCCTCCACGTTAAAAACTCGTTCTAACGATGCGAGGATGAAAGCTCCGGCAACCAGCCCCGTGATGAAAGGGTACAGGACGATCAGCACGCTCCACTGGAGTTCCAGCTCGTTCGGGTAGATGAATCCTTCGAAGCCTTGCATAATCTATTCCCTCATCGAACGGCTCCGTCGAGCCCTTTGTACCAGGTCTTGGACCCAGTAGCCATTTGAGGTTTCAGCACCAGCACATTGTTTTCGCGCAAGAACTTGTGAATCGGATCCTTCGGATCTTTGAGGTTACCCAGGGCGCGCGCGCCGGTCGGACAGACCTCGCAGCAGGCGGTGGTCAGGCCTTTGGTGATCCGGTGATAGCAGAGCGAGCATTTGTCTACCGTCTTGGTGCGCGGGTCGATATAGCGGCAGCCGTAGGGGCACGCCTGAACGCAGTAGCGGCACCCCAAACAGTAGCTCTTGTCCACCAGCACCACGCCGTCTGGGCTTTCAAAGGTTGCCCCGACGGGACACACCTGGACGCAGGGTGAATGCATGCAGTGATTGCAGAGCTTTGGGACGTAAAAGGTCTTGACCGTTTCGGGCTGCGGTCCGGGATCGGGGAACCCATCGTAGGCGGCGTTGGGGGAGTCCACCCGCGGGTGGTCCATGTCGTCCGTATCCACCAGGTAGCGCTCCACCCAGGTGCGCGACGTTTGCGGGGTAAGCAGCACATTGTTTTCGGCCTTGCAACCGCGCACGCAGGTGCCGCAGCCGATGCACTTGTCGATGTCAATGGCCATCCCCCACCAGTGCTCATCCATCTTGTAGCCCNGAGCGTCCTGCGGCCGCTCTGCGCGGATGTACGGCCAGGCCGCGGCGGCCGGGGCCGTCAGCACGAGCAGCTTGCTGGCATGGTTCAGGAATTGACGACGGTTTTCTCTCATGACGGCCTCTACCTATATCTTCGGATTATGAGCCTGATGACATTCCGTGCAGGCGCCCTCAGGGGCATGATCAGCCGGAACAATCTGCGGGAATCCGGCCGGCTTCGACGGACGCGACGTGTGACAACGCAGGCAGGTGTCGCGGTTGTGAGGTCTCTGCGGCACGACGGCCGTGGCATCGGCGACATGCTTGGCGAGCGGCCCATGGCAGGATTCACAGCCGATGCCGGCGTGCTTGCCACCGGCCCTCTGCTGCTGGATCTCACTATGACAATCCACGCAGGCGGCTCGGCCCGCATACTGAATTTGAAAATTAGCGTTATCTGCCAACGCTCCGGCACGATAGTGGCCATATTCGCCAAAGTCCTTCGGGACCATCACAGCCCTGAATATGAAGAATGCCGTGATGCCGAGCGCAAAAAGGCCCGCCATGCGCAATATGTGCTCGTAGTCGTCGAAACGATATTTCATATATAGGCCTTTCACAGCGGCGTGCTTGGAATACCTTAGCCATCACCGGCTCGGCCGAAGGCTCACGGGAGTGGCCTGCCTGATACAACCGTGCGAGATTCAGTCGCGCTCGGTTGCGATTCCCGAGTCTTTAGCCGCATTGTATTGGGAAAGGCAACAAGAATCAAAAGAGAAATCGAGCCTTCCCCGCCAACAAAATCTCCCATGGCAGCCACTGGGAACCGGCGGGATCTGGTGCCGGAGCTCTCTGAACTTGGGAATAAATAAAGGACGCTGAAATACGCAGAGGCACGGCGACCTAATATCCGCGTTCATTTTCTTTGGATAATTGTCCTTCCGCACTGAAGCCCCTATAATGGAAAGCTCACTTGAGATCCTGACAGCACTCGATGTCTTGCATCAGCGACCCAGGATCTCTTAGCAAAGGGAAGAGTATTCATGGAACCCAAAGTGTCAGCCCAAGCGGGGACCCTAGAGTCCAGCGACGTGCTGGTCCTCGTGGAGCCCGTGGCAGCAGGATCCGGCAGACGGATCGAACTGGAATCGAACGTAATGACACAATACGGCAGACGCATTCAGGAGCAGGTAATCCTGATGCTGGATCGATTGTCGGTATCGGATATTCGAATTCTGCTCAAAGATAAGGGAGCGCTGGACGCGACGGTGCGCGCCCGAGTCGAAACGGCGATACGCCGGTCTATTCAACAACCATAGGAGGCGGTCCTTCATGTACGCGCGTAACAGGAAGCGGCGGAGCCTGCTTTATATCCCCGGGAACAATGCAGCCATGATTCAGCAGGGAGGCGTCTACGGGGCGGATTGTGTTCTGTTGGATCTCGAGGACTCCATTACGCCGGGCGAAAAGGATGCGGCCAGAATTCTCCTGAAACATGCTATTCCTGCAGTGAATTTCTATGGGGTGGAAGTAGCTGTGCGCGTGAATCATCAGAACACGCCGTTTGGATATGACGATCTGCAGGAGATTGTGCCAATCCAGCCGGATGTCGTGCGGCTGCCCAAAATCGAATCGGCACAGGAGGTGCTGCAGGTGATTCGGCTGATCGAGGAGATTGAAGCCGCTCATAAGCTCTCCCACGACAAACTGATGGTTGAGGTAATGATTGAAACTGCCGTCGGCGTGGAGAATGCCCTGAAGATTGCCGGAGCATCCTCCAGAATTTCCGCCATCACTATCGGGGGGCAGGATTTGGCCGCCGATATGGGCATTACGTTGGCCAAAAACAGCTGCGGACTTGAATATGCGAGTCAAAGAATCGTCATGGCGGCCAAAGCTGCCCACATCGATGCGATGGATACAATCTATGTTGATGTGGACGACGAAGCAGGGTTGCGCGAGGCCACGCAACACGCAAAAGAGCTGGGGTTCACGGGCAAGGCCGCCATCAATCCGCGCCAGATAGATACTATTAACGAGATTTTTACCCCGCTTGAAGAGGAAATTGCGAAAGCGATCGACATCGTCGCTGCCTACAAGCAGCATGCCGCTACCGGCGTCGGTGTCTTTGCGTTGCAGGGCAAGATGGTGGATGCCCCGGTGGTTGCTCGCGCGCGGCACGTCCTGGATCTGGCTGNTATTGACATCAACACGCTGTGAAGTGAGGTTTTCATGAACACGAGCGTTGATACGGAAATTCCGGAATATATCGAAAAGAAGAAGGGCATGGGAAAGTTAAAGCCCTTCGAAGGGGCGTGGACGCGGCTCCGGCAAGGCTGGATGGATGAGCCAACCGTTTCGCTGCCGACCAAAGCCAAAATGCCCCATGCCAGCAAGATAGAAAAGAATCTGAGGACCGCGATTGAGAAGATGAATCCTCACGATGGAATGACTGTTTCTTTTCACCATCACCTGCGCAATGGGGATGCCATCGTAAATCAGACTATCGACATCCTGGCCGAACTGGGAATAAAAAACATTACCCTGGCCGCTTCATCTCTGTCGGCCGTCCATGGGCATTTGATTCCTTATCTCGAGGACGGAACCATCACGGAAATTTGGACCTCCGGCATACGGGAGGAACTTGGGAAGGCCGTTTCCATGGGCAAACTGGCCTACCGCGCCGTGATTCATTCCCACGGCGGACGGGCCCGCGCCATTAGGACGGGGGAATTGAGCATTGACCTCGCAGTTCTGGCCGCCTCGGCCGCCGATGTGGAGGGCAACGCTACCGGGTGTCACGGCCCTTCGGCGTTTGGCTCCATGGGCTACGCGATCATGGATGCCCGCTACGCCAAGCAGGTAATAGTGGTGACGGACAATATCGTTCCGTACCCGTGCTTTCCGGTTTCCATTGAACAGACCAACGTCGATTACGTCGTGAAAGTCGACAGCCTGGGAGATATCAGGAAGATCGTTTCGGGAACCACGAGGATCACGAAAACACCTTTGGATTTGCGCATTGCCCGTCTGGCGGCTCAGGTCATTGAACATTCCGGCTATATGGAGAACGGATATTCCTTTCAAGTAGGAGCCGGTGGCGCTTCGCTGGCGACTGCCAAGTACGTCAATCAGACCATGAAGAATCGCGGCGTCAAAGGGAGCTTTCTATTGGGCGGCGTGACTTCGTACGTGGTGGAATTGATGCACCAGGAACTGTTTCACAGCGTATTCGACGTCCAATCGTTCGACGCGGCTGTCAGTTCCTCATTATTGAATGACCGCAACCATATCGAAATTTCCTCCGACATGTATGCCAATCCCTTCAACTGTGGCAGCATGGTCAACAAGCTGGACGTGGTGGTGCTGGGAGCATTGGAAGTCGACGTTGACTTCAATGTTAATGTAATCACCTCTTCGGAAGGCGCCATTATGGGCGCCTCGGGAGGGCATTGCGATACGGCCGCCGGTACAAAACTGGCGGTAGTAGTATGTCCGTCATTTCGGGGCCGCATTCCCTCCATCAAGAGGAGAGTTCACACCGTCGTCACTCCCGGCGAATCCGTTGATGTCGTCGTGACGGAGCGTGGCATCTGTGTCAACCCGGCGCGCAAAGACCTGGAGGAACGCTTGAAGAAATCTGGTTTGTGCATGCGCGAAATTCATGATGTCCATGATGAGGTCGACGCGATCTTAGGAGTGCCGGATCCTATCGATTATACGGATAGGATCGTGGCGGTCATCGAATACCGGGATGGTACCACCATAGATGTAGTGAAAGAAATCAAGCATTGACCCCATCATAAGATTCCGGCCTCGGGCAGCGCTGCAGGAAGACTCGGAGGCAATTCGCGCCGGTCTGCAGTCCTGTCTTGGCTAAGATTCTGCCGTTGAGGCGCAACCAGAATGAAAATCGAAGCAGCCAGGGAAAGAGTCTTGATGGCAAGAGAAGCGCGGACCGTCCTGCGATCCCGGTGCTCTCAGCGGGGGAATGGTTCGCTCAGCATTTCCCTTAACGTTCCCGGGTATCCCAAGAGTACGCGGCTGTTTTCGGCGTTTTTCGATAATGTCCTTGAGGAATGCAGGCGTTTTTTGCGGGCCCACAGGATCGTGATCGACACAGAACATGAAGTCAAACAACTCGATGAAGCCGGCGACTTCTATGTGGTTCCACTGCAGGACGGGCGTCCCCTTACGGCCCTAAAGGCCTTGACCGAAAGATTCGAAATCTGCCATCCCTTAGGCCGGATCATTGACATCGATCTCGCGGATTGCAGATCCCAGCCGATTTCATCTCTGAATCTAAAACGGTGCCTGCTGTGCGAGAAAGCCGCTGTTGTCTGTATGCGGGAAGCGACTCACACTTATGAAGAACTGCGTGAATATCTTGCCGGCAAAATCCAATTGTATTTAGCCGACCAGCAGAAACAAGGGGTTTGCAAGCGGCTTGCCGCTCTTGCCCTGAAAGCGATCCTTTACGAAGTCTCGCTCTCTCCCAAGCCGGGATTGGTCGGCCGCTTCGAGCCGGGAGCGCACCGCGATATGGATTACCTCACCTTCCTGGGCTCCACAGCTTTCATTGCTGGGTACTTCGAGGAACTCGCGTTGTCAGGCTATCTATGCCAAAGGGTTGATCTTCGAGCGGCCTTGCCGGAGATTCGCTCAGTCGGACTGAGGATGGAAGCCGCCATGTTCTCGGCCACCGGCGGCGTCAACACACAAAAAGGGCTCATCTTTCTCGTTGGACTCGCCCTGTTTTCGGCCGCGCATATTATTGCGCACGACGGGACATTCTCGGCGGCCCGTTGCCAAGAAGCGATCGCCGCGATCTGCGCCAATATGGTTCAGAAGGAATTGGCGTCCAAGCCGACGGCAGCCCGGACGCATGGCGCCGATTGCTACCAACGGTACGGTCCGGAGTACGGCGGCGTCCGGCAAGAAGCTGAAGCTGGCCTGCCGTCGGTCTTCGACCACGGGCTGCCGGAACTGAAGGGAGCCCTGAGTCCGGGAGAGCAAGTTGCAGGAGCAAGCATAAGCGCCGCCCTGACCAGAACGCTGTTGCGACTGATGACCTCGACAACGGATACGAATGTTTTGTACCGAAAGGATATCCATACTCTGAAGACCGTTCAGAGTATGGCGCGACGGGCACTTGAAGCAGGAAATGCGGAGGACGCGGCTCGGCGGTATTCGGAATTGATAGACTATTGCCAGCAGGAGTATGTCTCTCCCGGAGGTTCCGCAGATTTGCTCGCGGTGACCGTTTTTTTTCATTTCATCGAAGTGGCTTTTTCATCTCCCGCCAAGGGCGAAGACAGGATATGACCGTCAACAGTATGTACCGGGACGAAGCGCTGAATCTCAGGAATCCCTACGCTGTGAAAAAACTCACTGCATTTTTGTCACCCCTGGGGTTCCGATACAAAACCGGCGATGTGGACTATACGATGGTGCTTTACGATTCGAAGCGAAAGATTGCCGGGACGGGATCGTATCAAGGCCAGGTATTGAAATATGTGGTAGTAGCGCCCGAACATCGCACCACCAATGCCTCCTCGGTGATTGTCACTCATCTGGTTCGACTCCTGATGAAGCGATATCGGCAGATTTTCGTTTTCACGCGCCCAAGTAACACCAATATTTTTATGCAGCTGGGTTTCAAAGAAGTGGCCAGGGCTGAGCCGCTCTATGTGCTGTTGGAATTCGGTTTTCTTTCCATTCAGGATTATCAAGATTATCTCAGGTCCCGAAAAGCACCGCAAGCCGCGACGCCTGTCTCTGCCATCGTCGTGAATTGCAATCCATTTTCCATGGGCCACCTTTACCTGATCGAGACCGCGGCTTCACAAAGTGGAACCGTTTATCTTTTTGTGGTTGAGGAAGACAGGTCGGTGTTTCCATTCAAAGACCGCTGGAAACTGGTTGAGGAAGGCACGCGGCACCTGGCGAACGTTAGGATGCTGAGGGGAGGTGCCTATGTGGTTTCCGGCGCCACGTTCCCCAGCTATTTCCTGCAAAGCGAGGAGCCGGGCCTTGTGGTGCAAAATCAGGCCGAACTGGACGTGGTCGTCTTTGCCCATCATATCGTCCCGATGCTCGAAATCACCAGGAGATACGTTGGAACGGAACCGTATTCAGCGACAACGAATGCCTACAACACGGCCATGAAAAAAATCCTGCCTTCCCACGGGGTGGAGGTGATTGAAATCGAACGCAAAGCCGATGGGGTTGATTCAGAAGGCAAGCCAAATTATATAAGTGCCACGAAGATCCGCCGTGCCCTCAAAGAAAACAGTCTGGCCCCAGTCATAAATTTCCTGCCTCCGTGTACCCGTGCCTATCTGGCAGATGCGAATTCGCCTTTCTCTGATGAGAAAGCCCCGTCGCAAGGCTAATTCGGGCTCCGTGTTTTGGAATGTCCGCAACAAGATTAGAAAGTCTTGAATCGTGTGGTACCATTTTACTAGGGAATAAGGAATCGCGCTGCTTGACGGGTGAACCAAGATTACTGCGAACCAGACATTGGCGGACGGCACGATCTCGATCCAGATTATCTCCAAACGATCTCTGAATCGGTATGCCATAGATAGCTGGCCATTGGATTGTGCCGATGGCAGGAGGAAGTGTAATGACAGGCTACGGGAAGCTTGAGGTGCCCAAACAGGGAGATAAGATCACGATGGGAGTCGACGGGAGGCTTCATGTCCCCGATCATCCAATAATATTGTTTATTGAAGGGGACGGCACGGGACCTGATCTCTGGGCGGCTTCGGTCCGGGTATTCAATGCTGCAGTGAAAAAAGCATACGGCGATCGCAAGAAGATCGAATGGTTTGAGGTATTCGCCGGAGAAAAATGCAACGCGATCTACGGCCCCGACACGTGGCTGCATGAAGACACGCTATCGGCTTTCCGCGAATACCTGGTTGGCATTAAGGGTCCTCTTACGACGCCAGTCGGCGGGGGCATCCGCTCCATCAATGTGGCTCTTCGGCAGCTGCTGGACCTATATGTTTGCCAGCGGCCGGTTCGATGGTATCAAGGCGTCCCTTCGCCGGTGAAAAAACCCCAACTCATCGATATGGTCATTTTCCGTGAGAATACGGAAGACATTTACGCGGGGATTGAGTGGGACAAGGGCACTCCGGAAGTAAACCGAGTCATTGAGTTTCTCACCAAGGACATGGGCGTAAAGAAGATTCGCTTTCCAGGATCTTCAAGTATTGGGATCAAGCCCGTCAGCGAAGAGGGGACCCATCGCTTAATTCGCGCGGCCATCCGCTATGCCCTGGAGCGAGGCCGAAAGAACGTCACCATAGTGCATAAAGGCAACATCATGAAGTTTACCGAAGGTGGATTCCGGAAGTGGGGATATGAACTGGCCAGAGCGGAGTTTGGTGATCGAACGATAACCTGGGAGGATTGCGGCGGGAATGCGCCGGTCGGAAAACTTCTCATCAAAGATGCCATAGCCGACAACTTCCTGCAGCAGATTCTGACCAGGCCGGCTGAGTATGACGTCGTCGCCACAACCAATCTGAATGGAGATTATATTTCTGATGCGCTTGCGGCTCAAGTCGGCGGGCTCGGCATCGCCCCCGGCGCCAACATCAACTATGACGCTGGGCATGCCTGCTTTGAGGCGACACACGGGACAGCTCCCAAGTATGCCGGCCAGGACAAGGTCAATCCGGGATCCGTCATCCTCTCCGGCGTCATGATGCTCGACTACCTGGGCTGGAAAGAGGCGGCCAGGCTTATAGAAAGCGCGCTTGAGGGTGCCATCGCTTCCGGGACAGTAACGTACGATCTTGCTCGCCTNATGCGCCAGGAGGGCCGGACCGATGTCAAAGAGGTCCGCTGCTCTGAATTTGCATCCGAGATCATTCGGTCCATGGAGCAGGTGTCTCTGGGTTGAGGACGGCTCCAATTGCACGCATATGGGGATTGAAAATAGAAATGNCCAATATGGGGAGGTCAGCATGGTACAGATAGCGAAACTGGAAGTGGGAGGGAAGACCTTTGAATTTCCCGTAATCGAAGGAACGGAGGGAGAGTTGGGAATCGATTTTCGCAACCTCCGTGCAAAAACCGGCTATATTAGTTTCGACGAGTCGTATGCTAACACTGGCAGCTGTCAGAGCAAAATCACATTCATAGACGGCGAGAAGGGAATCCTCCGCTACCGCGGAATCCCTATCGAAGAGCTGGCAGAGTCCTCTACTTTTATCGAGGCCGCCTATCTCATTATCTTTGGCAATCTCCCAAAGAAAGAGGAGCTCCAGCGCTTCTCGGATCTTTTGACCCAGTACCAAATGATCCATGAGGATATGCGGTTCCAATTCCAGGGTTTTCCCTCCTCGGGCCACCCGATGGCCATCCTTTCCTCAATGGTCAATGCGGCGAGCTGCTTTATTCCGGAGATGACTCGCGAGTATGATCCGGCGCTTTTAGAACGGCAGGCTGCGAGACTCCTCTCTCGGGTACGTACTATTGCCGCATACTCCTATCGAAAATCGCGAGGTTTGCCTTCCATCTATCCAAAGAAGAGCTACCACTATACGGAAAACTTTCTTCACATGATGTTCTCGGAGCCTAATGATGATTTCATAGCAGATCCTGCCGTTATCAGGGCTCTGGACCTGATCTTTCTACTCCATGCCGACCACGAACAGAACTGTTCGACCTCAACAGTGCGCATGGTCGCCTCCAGCCAAGCCAACCTATTCGCCAGCGCGGCTGCGGGAGTGTGTGCGCTGTGGGGGCCGCTCCACGGAGGCGCAAACCAAGCTGTGATTGATATGCTCAAAGAGATTCGAGCGGAAGGCGATGATGGAAGCAAATTCCTTTCCAAGGTTAAGAGCAAGGACGGCCACAGCAAGCTCATGGGCTTTGGTCACAGAGTCTACAAAAACTATGACCCCCGTGCTCTCATCATCAAGCGGCGGAGCGACGACCTGCTGGCAAAGCTCGGGATCAGTGATCCTCTCCTCGAAATCGCCAAGATGCTCGAGGAAACCGCCCTTCGCGATCCCTTCTTTATCGAGCGGAAACTTTACCCCAACGTGGATTTCTATAGCGGCGTCATCATGCAGGCAATTGGTATCCCGACTGAAATGTTCACAGTCATCTTTGCCATCGGAAGGATGCCCGGGTGGATTGCTAACTACCGAGAGGTGATTGAAGCCAAGGAGGGCAGGATCTATAGACCCCGGCAAATCTACCAGGGACGGACGCTTAACCATTACATCCCCATTGAAGAGCGCTAAACAGACAGGGCAGAGCTTGTCGCCCATAAAGCACGGAGCATAGAGGGCCGGATCCTTGAGACGGCAGCTTGAAAACATAGCGAATACTTGATATAAGCATGACTTTCACAGATAAAGGGGAAAGTGAATATGAGCCCGCTGAACGTGATAGAGCAGGAATGCGAGCAGCTTCTGCTTGCGAATGAGGATATGCGCGAGTTGGTGTTGCCGTTAATGGAGCGTTTGAAGAATGACCCTGAGGACTACTGGGCCTGGGACAATCTGGCTAACCTATACTTCAGCCAGGGCTTTGTATCGCAGTCCATCGGCCTCTTCAGGAAGGCTCTGCAGATAAATCCGGGCCTTTCGGTGACCCACCTGCGCATAGGCATCGCGTTCTACCGCCTGGCGCGGCTCGGAGAAGCGGTTCTTGAGTTCGGCGAGGCGATTCGAATCAGTCCGAACCTCGCCATGGCCCGCTACTACTTGGGCATCGCATACTACCGCCTGGCGCGGCTCGAAGAGGCCATTTTTGAGTTTGGAGAGGCTATCAGGATCAGTCCGAACCTTGCCATGGCCCACTACTACCTGGGCTTTGCACACTATCACAAAGGTGATTCCGACGAATCTCTGGCCCACTTCCAGGAAGTGCTAAAGATCAGCCCGGAGTCGCACATCGTATACTACCATCTGGCGGAAGCCTATCTTCAGCGCCGGCGCTTCAAGGACGCCATCGATGTCCTCAAGCGCCTTCTTGGGTCCAGTCCGTCATCGGCCACCGGCTGGTACAAGCTCGGATTGGCGTACTTCGGCCTCCACATGAACATCGAAGCCGCTTCGGCCTTTCGTGATGCGCTTAAGCACAACCCGGAAGACGAGCGCTCCAGGAGCATGCTGGACATGATTACGAACGTCCCAAGCGTGTGAGGCCACGATGACGACGAAGAACGTGGTCCAGAAAATAATCGCAGAACATCTTGTTGATGGCGAGATGATCCCCGGCCAGGAAATAGCCCTGCGGATCGACCAAACGCTCATGCAGGATGCCACCGGAACGATGGCTTGTCTCCAGTTCGAGGCTATGGGCATACCTCGGGTTCGAACCGAGTTGTCCGTGAGCTATGTGGATCACAATACTCTCCAATCCGGGCCCGAGAATGCCGATGATCACCTCTTCCTGCAGACTTTCGCGGCCAAACACGGAATCCATTTCTCACGGCCCGGAAACGGCATCTGCCACCAGGTCCATCTGGAGAGGTTTGCGGCTCCTGGAAAGACCCTCCTGGGATCTGATAGCCATACTCCGACCAGCGGCGGCATGGGGATGATTGCCATCGGTGCGGGGGGCCTTGACGTGGCCGTGGCGATGGGCGGCGGCCCTTTCCATGTGACTATGCCGAGGATTATTGGCGTGCGGCTAACCGGCCGGCTGGCTGACTGGGTGTCGGCCAAGGATGTCATACTGGAGGTTCTCCGGCGCCTTACTGTAGAGGGCGGATTAGGCAGGATCCTGGAGTATTACGGGCCGGGCGTGGAGGGGCTGTCCGTTTACGAGCGCGCAACCATCACGAATATGGGGGCCGAGCTGGGAGCCACGACCTCGGTCTTTCCGAGCGACGAGAATACCCGGGCCTTTCTGGCGAGCCAGAAAAGGCCCGGTTCGTTCCGCGAAATCAGGGCCGACGATGGGGCNACTTATGATGAAGCGCTGGAGATCAACCTTTCCGCCCTGGAGCCGCTGATCGCCTGCCCGCACAGCCCGGATAATGTCAAAAAAGTCTCCCAGCTCATCGGCTTGAAAGTCCATCAAGTGGCCATCGGGAGCTGCACGAACTCGTCCTATGCCGATCTAATGCGCGTGGCGTCCGTGCTCAAAGGCCGCAAAGTCCACTCGGAAACGAGCCTTGTCGTATCTCCGGGCTCCAGACAGGTGCTCGAAAGTATTGCGCGCAATGGTGCCCTGGCGGATCTCATCGCCTCGGGGGCGAGGATCCTCGAGTGCTCCTGCGGGCCCTGCATCGGCATGGGCCAAGCGCCTCCTTGCGGAGGTGTTTCCGTGAGGACGTTCAACAGAAACTTCGAGGGGCGCAGCGGAACGCCCGATGCCCAGATCTATCTCGCCAGCCCGGAGACGGCGGCCGCCTGCGCTCTCGCCGGCGTCATCTCCGAACCCCGAAGCCTTGGAAAGGCGGTGCCTGTCGCAGCGGAGCAGGATATCCCCATAGATGATGCGATGATTCTGCCTCCAGCTGATGATCCGGCTGGCATCGAGGTCGTCCGCGGCCCGAACATCAAGCCGCTGCCGAGAGCCCAGGCTCTGCCAAGTCTGCTCAAAGGCAAGATACTGCTCAAAGTCGGAGACGATATCACCACGGATCACATACTCCCGGGGGGAACCAAGGTGCTCCCGCTCCGCTCCAACATTCCAGCCATCTCGGAATTTACTTTTGAGCGGGTGGACAAGGATTTCGCCCGGCGCACGAAGGAATCAGGCGGTGGCTTCGTGGCGGCGGGCGCCAACTACGGACAGGGCTCCAGCCGCGAGCATGCCGCCCTTGCGCCCATGTATCTTGGCGTCCGAGGCGTGCTCGCGAAGAGCTTCGCCAGGATCCATCGCTCAAACCTAATTAACTTTGGCCTACTCCCGCTGACCTTCGCCGATCCGGCAGAAAGCGATTTGGTGCAGCAGGGAGACGAACTTGAGATCCGAGATGTGGGTGCACAGTTGGCAGCCGGAACACTCCTGCGTGTGAAAAACATCAGCCGCTCCATTGAATTTTCGATGAGATGCGACTTGACCCTGCGCGAGCGTGAGTTAGTATTGGCAGGCGGGCTCCTCAACTACACGGTATCGGGGAAAAGCCGCTGACCCTGGAGGGTGCTGGACAGACTCCCAATCTGCGTCCGACCCGTCCCATATTTCGCCCGAACTCCCCGCCGGCTCAGGTATCCCAATCTTACCCTACGGTATCCCGCAAGAAACCCGAACAGTCTGTCTGGGAGCACTGTTGTCCAGCCCCCTGATGAAATTTCGCAGGTGCAGTTTTGATGAAATAATAGTACGGTTTTATTTCTGCGGCGCGATGAGGAGGGGAGTCGCCGATGCAAGTATTGGGAATTGTGTTAAGCCTTATACTGCTTATGTATGTTGCCTACCGCTCAGCTTACTATGTAGAGGAGGAGAGCCCATCATGCCACGTTTTTGCATAATCATTCTGCTAACTACCGCCCTGATGCATGCCATCGCATTGCGTGCCGAGGAAGGCATGTGGATGCCGCAACAGATCCCCCAACTCGCCCCAAGGCTTCAGGCTTTGGGCTTTGCAGGGGATCCCAAAGCCTTTGCCGATCTGACTGGGCAACCCATGGGGGCCATTGTGTCGCTGGGAGGGTGCACAGCATCCTTCGTCTCGCCCGAGGGACTAATTGTCACCAATCACCATTGCGTAACCGGTGGACTGCAGTTCAACTCGACACCGCAGCTCAATCTGCTCAGGGACGGCTACCTGGCCAGGACCCGCAACGAGGAGCTGTCAAACGGGCCCGGGTCCCACGTCTATGTGACGACCTCCGTCACTGACGTGACCGAAGCGATAACCGGGAAGATCGATGCTAAGGCCACCGACCGACAGCGGAACGATATCATCGACCGACGCCTCAAGGAGCGTATCGCTGCCTGCGAAAAGGAAGGAATGCGCTGCACCGTAGCCGCTTTCTTCGAGGGCTTGAAGTATTACGAAATTGCCCAGCTCGACATCCAGGATGTGCGCCTGGTTTACGCTCCGGCCGAAGGGATCGGCGTCTTCGGAGGCGAAACTGACAACTGGCGGTGGCCCCGCCATACGGGGGACTGGAGTTATCTGCGAGCTTATGTAGGCAAAGACGGTAAGGCAGTCCCCTTCGCCAAAGACAATGTCCCCTATCGTCCTAAGCAGTGGCTCCAGGTCTCTACCGAAGGCGCTAGACCAAGTGAGCTGGTATTTGTTGTTGGCTACCCGGGCCGCACCCAACGCCATCAGACCTATGCCGAGGTCAAGGAAACCACCGAATGGACCTATCCGCGGTCAATTCGGCTTGCCGGAGAGCAGCTTGCAGTCATCGATCAGCTCCTGGCAGGCAATAGCAACCTGGCTATTAAGGTTGCCAACCGCATCCAGAGCCTCAATAACAACACGACCAATCAGAAAGGCATGCTGGAAGGTCTGCTCAAGGGCGGCGCCCTCGCGCAGAAACAAGCTATGGAAAGAGATCTGGAAGCTTGGATTGACGCCAATCCGGCCCGGCGGGAAAAATACGCCGATGTTCTGCCTGCCCTCCGGGTGCTGCAGGCGGAGGGCGAGAAGACCCGCGAACGAAATGCGGTCCTGGGGAACCTGGCATCGGCTTCTTCCTACTTGAGCGCCGCACAGACTCTATATCGCCTTGCGATTCAGCGACCTAAAGATGATCTCAGCCGCGAATCCGGATTCCAGGAACGCGACTGGCCCCGCATCCGTGAAAACCTGGACCGCCTGCAACGCACGATTGACGCTACCGTCGATCGCGCATTGCTCAGGTGGGCGATGGGATGGGCGGTAGGACTCCCGGTCGATCAGAGGATCGAACCGCTGGACAAGACCGTGGGACTGAGCGCAGGAATGACAAGAGCCGATGCAGGCAGTGCCATAGATAAGTTTCTAGACCGGCTCTATGCCGGCACAAAATTGG
>JGI20214J51088_10001040_pt1 | contig 18962 bp, 20 predicted proteins | sample WetSurMetagenome_FD_51088 | JGI IMG/M metagenome (IMG submission 51088) | reverse complement strand
ACTGGCGAGTAAAATCAATACTCCTGGAGTCAAGGGCTGGCGTTTAGTGCTTGTTCCGGGAGAGGTCTTCACCGAAATAGATGCTTTATCCCAACTTACCGGTGTCAAATCTGAAATATTTGCAGCGGGAGGCGTTTGTGGTGCCGAAGGTAGTGTCTGGTTACTTATAAATGGCACGCCGGATGAGGAAAAGGCCGCCGAAAACGTTGCTAAGTCGGTTATCTATGAATCCGAATTCACTCTGAGTTAGACACCCATAAAATTAAACATGTCATGTTGGCATCAGCAGTGTTTCTACAGGCGTTTCTTTCCATAACCCTATCTCATTAGCAAAAGATTTGGGGATACGCAAAGCCAGACTATTACCCCATTTCTGGACTTTAGTTTTCATGTCGAACCTCCCTGTAGTATCTACATTGTAGATATCATTCCCGAAGGTATTTGTCAAGTGTTTTTACCTTTCACAAATATTCTTTGACTGCTCTTTCCCTTTATAATGTCTGCGGACTATTTTACGGTTTTTATTAAAAGAATATGAACAGTAATTCCGATTAACAACCGCTTTGACAAACTATAAATCAGCTAAAGTATAATCGATATGGGATGCATTACCAGAACTTAATTGCATAATCAACTATACTTTCCTTCGACAAGCTCAGGATGAGCGGAATAAGGGATTTCCCCTTTCTAACTTGCCGATTCACTCCGTTCATACGGCATCGAGATTCTCCCACGCTGGGGAGAGAGGACCAGGAAGTATTTTCCATGCCCGCTTGCGGGCGGGGACCACGAAGTATGAAAATGACGATTGTTGTTCACCCTGAACCTCTCCCTTCGAGGGAGAGGGAAATGGAAGGTATTTTCGTGGTAATGAGACCAGGGGAGTCATATCGACCTCATTCCCAACTCGATTGGGAATCCAGATGCGGTGGCGTGTCGCAATAGTATTTCCAGGTAATAAAAAGGAGGCAAAATATGAATGAAGATAACAAGACCCCTGCAACCGGCATGACTCAGCAAGACATTTTACGCAGAAGCACGTCGAACCGGGACTGGTGGCCAAACCAGCTGCGACTCAATATTCTGCACCAGCATTCCTCCATGTCCAATCCGATGGGTGAGGATTTTAACTACGCTGAAGAGTTCAAGAGTCTGGAACTGGCAGCGGTAAAGAAGGACCTCCGTGAACTGATGACCAGATCACAGGACTGGTGGCCGGCGGACTTCGGCCACTACGGACCTTTGTTCATTCGCATGGCATGGCACAGTGCCGGCACCTACCGCATCAACGACGGTCGCGGCGGCGGAGGCAGAGGCAACCAGCGTTTTCCTCCTCTCAACAGTTGGCCCGACAATGTTAACCTCGACAAGGCACGCAGATTGCTTTGGCCGATCAAGCAGAAATACGGCCGGAAGATTTCCTGGGCTGACCTGATGATCCTCGCCGGCAATGTAGCTCTGGAATCGATGGGATTCAAGACCTTCGGCTTCGGCGGCGGGCGTGAGGATATCTGGGAACCGGAAGAAGACATTTACTGGGGCTCCGAGAGCGAGTGGCTGGGTGACAAACGCTACTCGGGTGAACGGGACCTGGAAAATCCGCTAGCTGCCGTGCAGATGGGTCTGATTTACGTTAATCCGGAAGGACCGAACGGCAACCCAGACCCTATCGCCGCGGCACGGGATATCCGCGAGGTCTTCGCCCGCATGGCGATGAACGATGAAGAAACGGTGGCCCTCATCGCGGGCGGCCACGCCTTCGGTAAGACGCACGGAGCCGGTGACGCGTCACTGGTGGGCCCCGAGCCTGAAGCCGCGCCCATCGAGGAACAGGGACTGGGCTGGAAGAGCAAATTCGGCACGGGCAAAGGCGACGACACTATTACCAGCGGACTGGAAGTCACCTGGACCAACACGCCCACGAAGTGGAGCAACAACTTCTTCAGGATCCTGTTTGGCTTTGAATGGGAGCTAACAAAGAGTCCGGCCGGAGCGCACCAGTGGAAACCGAAGGGCGGCGCGGGCGCCGGTACCATACCGGATGCACACGATCCGTCCAGGCGTCAGGCTCCATCCATGCTGACTACGGACCTTGCCTTGCGGTTCGACCCTGTTTACGAAAAAATATCAAGGCGCTTCTTTGAGAACCCGGACCAGTTAGCAGATGCGTTCGCCCGGGCGTGGTTCAAGCTGACACACCGCGATATGGGACCACGCGCGCGCTATCTCGGCCCGGAAGTCCCCGGCGAAGAACTCATCTGGCAGGACCCTATCCCGGCGGTCAATCATGAATTGATCGACGAGAAGGATATTGTTTCCCTCAAGAGTAAGATCCTTGCTTCCGGCCTGTCAGTACCGGAACTGGTTTCAACCGCCTGGGCGTCGGCGTCCACTTTCCGCGGCTCAGATAAGCGCGGCGGTGCCAACGGTGCCCGTATTCGTCTGGCACCGCAGAAGGATTGGGAGGTCAACCAGCACGACCAACTGGCGAAAGTGCTGAAGACCCTCGGGGTTATCCAGAGCGATTTCAACAGAGCCCAGTCAAGCGGCAAGAAGGTATCACTGGCCGACCTGATCGTTCTGGGCGGTTGCGCAGGCGTCGAGCAAGCGGCGAAAAATGCCGGGCAACAAGTAACGGTCCCCTTCACGCCGGGACGCATGGACGCCTCGCAGGAGCAAACCGATACCGCCTCCTTCGCCGTGCTCGAACCGGTCGCGGACGGTTTCCGCAATTATCAGAAGACCCGCTATGCCGTACCAGCCGAAGAATTGCTGGTTGATAAGGCACAATTGCTGACCCTGACCGCACCCGAAATGACGGTGCTCGTGGGCGGTATGCGTGTCTTGAATGCTAACTTCGGACAGTCCCAACACGGCGTATTCACCAGGCGGCCAGAAGCGCTTACCAACGATTTCTTTGTGAACCTGCTCGACATGGGCACGGCATGGAAAGCAACCTCAGAAGACAGAGACGTGTTCGAGGGCCGCGACCGCAACACGGGCGAACTCAAGTGGACCGGCACGCGTGTCGATCTGATCTTCGGTTCGAACTCCCAGCTACGGGCTGTGGTGGAAGTCTACGCCAGTGCGGACGCTCAGATGAAGTTTGTCCATGACTTTATAGCCGCCTGGAACAAGGTGATGAACCTTGATCGCTTTGACCTCGCCAGAGCGTAGAATATCGTTTTTGAGGGCTTTTTTGTTTTTGCCAGGAAATTCCTAACATATATTCGTTAATAGTACGCCAAATTTATGTGCATTGAAATAAAATACTTGACAGTACCTGCAGTTAAGGATACAATCATCCCGCAATCTAATAAACATACATAATCTAAATACAAAACAATTTGTCATGGCAGAGATTTCGTCCCTTATGCGGGATCTTCGACCATTATGGGAGATAGATAGAGAGGAGGTACTAATTTTATACGATGAGAAGACCGTACCATTTCACTTGCCTTTGTATCACCCTCTCCCTAACCCTCTCCTCCCGATAAATCGGGATAAACTATCAAAGGGAGAGGGGACTAGAAAGGGGAAGTCATTCCTACAAGAAAGAACGACTCGTTCAAGAAATGACAATATACAGAAAGATAGTTTCATCTTACCCACTTGAAATGAGAAAGAACCCCAAATATTAATAGGAGCGGAAAATGAAGGAAATGCATACTGATATAGCCATAATCGGGGGTGGCTGTGCCGGGACGGCCGCCGCAGCTGCGGCAGTAGAAAGCGGAGCCAAAGTAATTGTATTTGAAAAGGGTAAGGAACTCGCTTTCGGGGGCAACGGCCCGTTTGCCATAGAAAGCAGAATTCAACGGCAGAAAAATATTACAACCACCAGAGAAGATGTGTTCCGCTATTTTATGGACCATACACACTATCGCGCCGACGCCAGATTACTTAAAGCTTATCTAGATAAATCAGCCGGCACCATGGACTGGTTGGAAGAGAGCGGAGCTAAATTTATCGATGCCAGGCCTTATATTGAGAGCGGTTTTGCCACCTGGCACGTGAAAGATAGGAATTCGCCCAGAATAACGGATGCCCTGGCGGATAGAGCTAAAAAGAAGGGTGCCACAATCCTGCTGGAAACACCGGGCAAGAAGATCCTCAAGGAGAATGGCAGGACTACAGGCCTGATAGCCGAAGATAGTAACGGGGATGCTATCCTTGTTAAATCAAAAGCAGTAATCGTGGCTACCGGCGGTTTCAGTGAAAACGCGGAAATGGTTAAAAAATATACCGGTTTTGAGCTTTACAAAGACATATGGCTGGACCCCGGTATACAACGTCACGTATTAGATGGGGACGGTATCAGGATGACCTGGGAAGCAGGCGGAGCTGAAACCGAAATGTATATGGCTTCATATCGCGGGTTGCCGGCCCCACACGGCGGTCCCGGAGGCGCCGGGAGCCAGGAACTGAGTCCGTTCCGCCAACCAAACCTCATGGTGAATCTGGCAGGTGAGCGCTTCGTTAATGAAGAGATTTGTTCAGGCGATGGTTGTTCTGCCGGAAATGCCGTCCATAAACAAAAGGATGGCTGTGCTTTCACGATCTTTGATGAAGCTGCGAGGAAGCATTATGATGAAGCTGGTCCTCATGAGAGGATGCCTGGTGCCGGGCCTGCCATGCCTTTAGGTGCTTTTATGAAGAAGGCCCAGAGCGAGGGGTACCAGCATTTCTTCATGACAGACACCCTGGAAGATCTGTGCGTTCAGACCGGAATCGACATTAATGGTTTACGGAACACTATAAATGAATACAATGAAGACTGCCAGACCGGCCGTGATAGTCTCTTCTACAAAAAAACTGAATATCTCCTACCGGTGAAACAGCCCATGTTCTATGCTGCCAGGTTTTTCTGTGATGCCTATGTCGAGCTGGGCGGAGTGAAGATCAACGACAAGACAGAGGTATTGGCCAAAAACTTTGACGTGATTCCCGGGTTGTATTGCGTGGGGAATGATTCAAATACACTATCCGGTGACACCTATGTATTTGCCTGTGCCGGTCATTTTTCAGGTTTTGCCTTTAATACCGGGCGCATTGCCGGAGAAAACGCCGCCAGATATATTTTAGATAAAAAGTAAACTGATAACGGCAGTATATAATATATTTAAAACATAATCCAGGTCAGCTTTTCATCGGTCACTTACTGCTGACTTCTCTCCATGCCGGCAAACGTGCCATCATGTTCCCGGCTGCATTATTTGCGGCGAGTCTATCCATACCCTGCGTTTTGATAATGAAAGCGGTCAGGGAGTCTATCTTTTCCTCATATGACTGTATCGTCCCGTCAGGCCGCATACAATGAACGCAGTAGTCCTTTTTAATGTCACCCATAGCAAAATCGGCAGGCTCCTTCATCGGCATGCCGCAAGCAATACAGATTTTCATGGTTATCACACTCCTCTTTATCAATAAGGATTTTTCTAACCTTTCGCCACGACTAAACTCATATAGTAGTCTATCAACTGCTGACCGTAGCGTTCCAGAACGGATCCCCCGGGAGCAAATAGATCGTTATTGGTTAAATAATAGTGCACTAAGCCCACCCAGGTATTAAAAAGCAGGTGTACCGGGCAAAGAATCGTACGGCCTTCTTTCATCTCCTTTTCGGCTGCCTGGCTGATGTGGAAGGAGATAGATGACTGAATCATTATGAATGTATTTCTGGCACCTGACGGAAGTAACCGGTATTCCATTACTAATCGGGTATAAAAAGGTTCAAACTCTGTCAAGCCCCTGAGATGTGTTTCCAATATATCTCGCAAGCTGCCGTTAGCAGTAGCCAGTATTATTACTGTTCGGCATAGGGTTGGAATTTCCGATGGCTGCCCTCAGACGCGTGGGATTCAAGGTTTACATAATGATTTCCATTATTGAGATCGCTCTGATGTTCGCTATCAGTTTCGGAATCGGAGTGTTAATGAATTGGTCTTTAATGGACTGCCTTTCCCTCGGGGCTGCGTTAGCCTCCAGCAGTACCGTTATTATCGCCAAGGTATTACAGGGGATGGGAAAACTTCAGGACATGTCCGCGTTGATTATGGCAGGAATCCTTATCGCGGAAGACCTGATAGTTGTGCTGATGCTGTCTATCATTACCTCGTTAGTCGGCGGGACACTCACCGGTTTTGCGGACTTCTCCTGGAGCATAGGCAAGATATTGCTTTTTATTTTCGGAACTACGGTCGGATTCTTTCTCGTTCCTAAAATAATCGATTGGGTAGCACGTCCCATTTACAGTTTACAGATGGACACGGAATTCATGGTATTGCCATATCGGAATACTACAGAATGATAGATGCTCGTAAGGCGAAGGACCTGGTCAGCAGTGCTTCCGGAGATTATTACGTTAAAGAAAAGTGACACAATCCAGACAGCTTTGGATAAAATGATTGATTCAGAAGAAGACATAATCCCGGTCCTTAACGCTCAGGGAAAAATCCTCGGCGATCTGAGACTATCCGAAATTCTGTGGTTTATTTTGCGATCCAAATAAAGAATTACATTCAGTTTTTTATGTTTTATGTTTTTTCCCAAGATGATTTACTGAGTGCAAAAGAATACCACCCTTTTTAAAAGGCGAAAGTGAAAAATTTACTTACTATGGCTGGAACGTTATATCCCCCATATTTACGTCTTTCTCCGTGCTGATGCCATCTATTTTCTTAACCTTGCCGTTCTTCTCTATTTCCAGTAAATAGGTACTATCTCTTAGCTTCTCGAACCAGAAGTCTCCGAATCCATCGGTAACAGCGGTATGCTTCTCATTATTCCCTGTATCGGTCAGTGTACAGGTAGCACCGATAATTACTTCTTTCTTTTCCGGATCATAGACTGTACCGGCAATAAACTTTTTAGGTATGTTCAGATAATAGACTCTTGGCCTGGTCCCGAGTTCAGGTTTCATTATTTCGGCTTTGCTGATAGATTCCTTCAGTTCCAGCTCTTCCCCGAATTGCAACGCCTGTGTGGGACAGGCATCGACACACCGCGGTTCCTTCCAGCCGTCCTTTAATAGGTGAGCACACCCGGTACACTTCTGGGCCAGGTTAAGCCCTTCGTTAAAATATATCGCTCCGTAGGGACATGAATCCACGCAGTTTCTACAGCCGGTACATTTTGCCGGGTCTATGATAACCAGCCCATCACCGTTTTTATATATAGTGCCTGACACCGGACAGGCTATCCTGCATGGAGCTGCATCGCAGTGCATACATAATGCTGGCACGTAGTGCATCTTTACCCTGGGCACGGTGCCCCGGATAAATTCATGCAGCTTCAGCCAGAACTGTCCGGTGTCAGGCTGGGGTCTGGCGTAAGGCGTCCAGTCATTACCGACATGTTCATCCTTGCAGGCGATCTGGCAGCAGTAACATCCATTGCAGATCGCAACATCAATGACAAATACTTTCATCTAAATATCTCTATATTATTGTAACTCTTATTATGCTGGCATCTTAGAGCATTCTTGTGGCATTTATCGAGGCAGTGTTCGCACAGTGTTATCGCATTTATTGCCAGGTCCAGGTTAGTTCATCAAGAATGAAGAGACAGCAATTTAAGTGAAAAGAGGGTGGCAGAATGACTGCCACCCTCTTTTCATATAAAAATTTATTCCCTTTGTTAGTAAGGTTCCACATCCGCAAATGTTTTATAGGGCTTGGGAATTCGCGGCAGTTCTTGAGGTACCTGCGTCGGACTGTAGTTATTGTAGATAAGCTTCGGCGGTCTGTCCGTCTTGGGTCTCTTCGGGGCTTTGGGATCGGGAGCAGGGCGCGGTCCCGGCGGGTCGGTCCAGCTCTTGCCTGGACCGAAGTTCAAATCGTAATACATATGGATATGCCATATCTTCCATTCGCCGTCTTCTTTAACGAAATCGACCCCGTATCTTTCCCACATGTTGAGGGGCTGCGGGTTGCCGTCCGGCCCTATCTCAGTAACAACACCCGGAGAATACCATACACCCTGGGCTGTTTCACCGTCCTCGGCTACCTCGATGATGGGAGTTGTCAGTGTATGCAGGATCATCGTACCTATACCGTGGTTCTCTTTCTTGTTCTCGATCTCCGGGTGCAGCTTGATCACCTTTTCCAGATCGTATTGATTACTCTCGTCATGGCTTTCTACATAGGCTTTATACACCGTCGGTCCCACCCAGGAACCGCCGTTGCCCGACCAGGTAATCTCGTGTCTTTTAGCCCAGATCTGGTCCAGCTCTTCAGCGTGCTTACCCGCTGCATGGTAGAACATGTGTCTGCCCATGATATTCTGGATTGCCAAAACATCCAGGGCTTTCTGGATTTTCTGTTCGAGATTTAGATTTTTACTGCCCATTTTTTCCTCCTTGTACATTTATTTATTACAGCGACCATGTATGGCACTATGCCCTTCACATATTTGTTATTTCATTAAGTATATCAAATATGTAAATGATGTTTTATATGGTAATACTATGGACTGATCGCTGTCAAGAGGGTTTCTGTAGATCGTACCCTGTGCAGGTACCAATCTCAATATTTACAAAAGTAAAAGGAGAGGATGGTCACAAACATCCGGACCATCCCTCAATAAAAGAAAGAGAATAGCAAGTCATCCAGTTAAAAGACTGTAGCATTGCCTCAAATTCCCCACAGAAGTTACTTATGAAATGTATCCGCTATGGCGCGAGACCAGTATCTGACCGGCTTAAGAATCAAGCCGGCAAACGGCAGGCAATACATTCTATTTCGATTAGCATTTTGGGATTGATATGGTTGGTAATGACCGTTGAACGCGCCGGTTTTCTTTCCGTAAAATACTGCCGGTAGGTCTCGTTCATAGCACTAAAATCTTTTGAGTCTTTTAAGAACACAGTTGTTTTAACAACGTTATTCATAGAAAGCCCCGAGTTTTGTAAAATTGCCTTGATGCGCTCCAGGCACTGTCTGGTCTGGTTCTCTATACCCGATACTTCTTCTCCGGTATTTATGTCTGCAAAACCGGTCTGTCCCGATATAAAAGCGAAATCTCCCGCCTCGATTACCGGTGAATAAGGACCCTGAACGGTGGAAGACATGATAATTTACCCCCTTTAACGAGATTGACAGCGCCCTGTCTAGAATTTATTGAGTCATATGCAGAGAACAAATACTTACACCCGAGGATTCCCCAATCTATTTTATAGACTCCCCTTTTATTTCTCTTATATAGTTATATACGGTATACCTGGAGATGCCTAAATTCCTGGCCACAATATCGATCACACCGGTTATCTTGAACAGTCCCTTATTATAAAACTCGGCCACTATCATCTTGTTTTTCTGTGTGGCGGATATTTTTTTCAATTTACCCTGACGGGCGATTGCTGTATCGAGAGTTCGGGCTACCAGTTCGTCAAGGTCGGATGGAAAATGTTCTTCTGTCTCGACCGCTGTCACTTCGCTGCTGGGTAAAAATCCCCTGACGAAATTAACTAAAGGTACTGATAAATCGATGTTGATGCACATCATGCCGATTATTTTCCCCATGTTGTTCCTGAGAACCGTTGTTACCGATTTCAATGGAGTACCGTCGTCAAGCGTGGTATAGTAACAACCGATGGTATCGGTTTCGAGGGTATCCGCTTTTTTTAAAACATCGGCGGCCAGGTCTGTTATCGGAGCACCTACGCTTCTACCGGTGACATGGCCGTTAACTATTTTGACCACTGAATGGCTTATATCGCTTAATGAATGGATGACTACCTCACAGTTGCTGCCGAAGGCTTTGGCGATACCTTCAGCTACCGGTCCGAGTGAACGGAGTATAGCTTTGTCGGTATCGCTGAGTACTACGTGTTCAATTTCGATATTTGTTGTCTGCAATTTCTTTTTCATTTTTTTATTTATTATAATTTAGCACTTATATTAAAATTTTGCAATATATTTTCAACAAATTGTTGACTTAACCCGAAAAATAAGGTAGAATGCAAGAAATATTTTTTGGGGGAGGCAGTTATGAAAAAGGCATTACTTATCCTGTTAACTCTCGTTACTATTGTTGTCATGGTTGGCGGCTGTGCAGCTAAAACTTCTACGACTGCACAGGTCCGCAAGGTTATCGTGGGCACTTTCGGCCAGATTCCTAATATTACTTTTACCGATGAAAGCGGTAAACTAACCGGCTACGATGTCGAAGTTGTCAGAGAGATAGCCAAGCATGTTCCCGGGATGGAAGTCGAATTCCAGATCCTGGATTTCCCCAATCTTCTATTAAGTCTCGATACAAAGAAAATTGACATGGCCACCTGTCTTCTGGAGAAAAACGCTGACCGGGCAGCTAAATATGGATTCCCGTCTGAAGCTTATATCGTTATGCTGGATAAACTGATTGTCCATCAGGATAATACTACAATTAATTCAATTAATGATATGGCAGGCAAGACTCTCATTCTGGCAGCAGGGTCCAACGAACAGTCGATTGGTGAGAATTGGAACAAAGCACACGGTAATGTCATTAATATCACTTATTCCCCGAACGGACCGGTGGACATTGTTGCCCAGATTAAGTCCGGGCGTGCCGATGCTTCCATTTTCACTGATTTTGATGTACGTAATTATAATACCCAGGCCGACGCTCAATGGAAAACAGTCGGCGAGCCGCTTGCCGTAGCTCATAGCTACGAGGTGACGAGCAAGGACGATACTCAGCTCATGGCCATGATCGACCAGGGTCTGAAAGCCATGAAGGCGGATGGTACTCTTGCTAAACTCAGTGTTCAATGGCTGGGGGCTGACTATACCCAGGAACCTGAATAAGTCTTAATTGTTTAGTGTGATTCCCGGGGTAGGTTTTTATATCTGGTGCTTACTCCGGGAATCGATTTAAATCCTTTTGGTATACTTAGAGAATGTTTAGTTTCAAGCAACTTCTGAATGATTTTCCCCAGCTGCTTAAAGCATTACCGGTATCACTTGAAATTTTAGCCGGTGCTTTATTTTTTGGCATCATTATTGCCTTCATTATCGCCTGGATCAGGCTGAACAGAATAAAAGTCCTCAGCCAGATATGCGTAGTTTATGTCTCATTTATTCGCGGTACGCCAACTCTTATCCAGCTGTTCCTNGTATATTACGGAGTGCCCGCTGTTTTTTTATTGCTGGGGCTCGATATCACACGGGCTCCGGTCATGATCTTCGTGATTTTAACCTACGCATTACAGGCAGGCGGGTTCATGTCGGAGATTATCAGATCGGCGGTCAACAGCATAGACAAAGGCCAGAATGAAGCAGCCCTTGCGGTGGGCATGACGCCGTTTCAGTCATTCACCAGAATCGTATTACCTCAGGCAATGGTAGTGGCGATCCCCAATTTCGGCAATACCGTTGTTTCTTCCCTTAAGGAAACTTCGCTGGCTTTTTCACTGGGCATAATCGATATGATGGGTATGGTAAATGTGATCGGTACCAGGACCTTTCATTATCTTGAAATATACATAGACCTGGCTATTATCTATTACATCGTTTGCTTCCTGATCGAAAAGCTATTTGTCAGGGTCGAACGCAAACTTCAGAGCTACGGAGAGAAATCTCCGGTGCGGCAGGAAACAACATGACTATCGATTACAGCTTCATTGTGACCGCATTCTGGGAAGAACTAAAAGTGCTGCCCCTGACTCTGCTGATCACAATCGTACCCCTGTTTTTCGGTATCATTTTCGGTACGGTGATCGCTCTTATCAGGCTATATAAGGTCAAATACCTGCATTATTTAGCTTCATTTTATGTCTCCTTCATCAGGGGCACGCCCATGCTCCTGCATATAATGATTATCTATTTCTTGATACCTGCAGTGTTCGACAACCTGGCAGAGAAATACGGGTGGCCGGTCCATTCCCGTAACATTCCTCTGCTGGCTTTTATCTTTGTCTCCTTCACCATAACTGCCAGTGCTTACTTGTCCGAGACTATCAGGTCCGGAATACTATCGGTAAATCCGGGGCAGCGGGAAGCATCCTATTCCGTGGGCATGACCACGATGCAGGCCCTGCGCCGTATAGTACTGCCTCAGGCAGCGGGGAACAGTATTCCGATGTTCTGCAGTGCTTTTATCAGTTTATTACAGGGCTCGTCGCTGGCCTTTTTTATCTCCGTGGTGGAGATTACGGCCAAAGCCAAAATCATTGCAAACAACAATTTTAGTTACGTGGAGGCTTTCATTGCCGCGGCCATAATCTACTGGGGCATATCCGCATCGGTAGAAAAAATATCCTCCATGATGGAAAAAAGAGTTCAAAGATATAACCGGGGTGGGATAGCATGATACAACTGAAAAATATTCACAAGTCCTTCGGGAAAAATAAAATTATTAAGGGAATAGACTTGACCGTTTCCAAGGGTGAGGTAGTCGTCATACTGGGTCCCAGCGGTTCAGGGAAAACTACTCTGTTAAGGTGCATTAATTTCCTGGAACATGCTGATGAAGGGGAAGTCACCATAGATAATTTCACCGTCAATTGTAAACATTGCAGTAAAAAAGATATCCAGACACTGCGCATGAAGACCGCTATGGTGTTCCAGCAATTCAATCTTTTCAAGAACAAGACCGCCCTGGAAAATGTCATCGAAAGCCTGATTGTAGTAAAGAAAATGTCTAAAGATACAGCGGTACAAAAAGGTATGGAACTGTTGACCAGGGTGGGACTGGCGGACAAGGTTAGCTCCTATCCCAGTGAACTTTCCGGAGGCCAGCAGCAGAGAGTGGGTATCGCTCGAGCATTGGCTATCAACCCGGAGGTAATGTTATTCGACGAACCGACATCAGCCCTCGATCCAGAACTAAAAGGTGAAGTGCTGGCAGCCATCAAAAAAGTGGCACAGGAAGGCATCACCATGATTATAGTTACACATGAAGTAAGATTTGCCTACGATACCGCTTCACGGGTTGTGTTTATGGATAACGGAGTCATTGTAGAACAGGGTTTGCCGGCCGACATTATCTTCCATCCCAAAGAGGAACGAACCAAACAGTTTATGGGTAATATTACACCTGATAACAGTTTTTCTGCAAACTCCGGCAAAACCAATTAACGTACAAACCTTATATGTAACAATAATTAAGCTCACTCCCCGTCGCTTTAACCGCATCGTAGTTATTTTGTGAACAGGTAGGGCAGGATGAAATACGATTTTGATAAAGTATACGACCGCAGTAACACCGATTGTATTAAATGGGATTTAGTCAGGAAAAACTTTAAGCGTAAAGATGTGATTTCCATGGGCATCGCCGACATGGATTTCCCCGTGGCCGAACCAATTTTAAGGGCGCTTAAAACCCGGGCTGATCATCCTTTTTACGGTTATACAATTCCCGGTCACGATGTTATCGAAGCCGTCGTAGAGCGGCTTCAGCGGAAATACAGCTGGAAGATCAGGCCTGAATGGATCGTCTTCACTCCCGGCGTAGTTCCAGCCCTTCATTTTGCNGTAAGATCGCTGTCCCATCCGGGTGATGAGATAATTCTGCAGCAGCCGGTCTATCATCCCTTTTTCCCGGCAGTCACTTCCAGCGGCTGTAAAATCGTGAATAACGAGCTTAAATTAATTGATAATCATTATGAGATGGACTATAAGGATCTGGAAAGTAAATTTCACACTTCATCTGGTTTCCACGCATCACCCAACCGGATCAAGGCTATCATCTTTTGCAATCCTCACAATCCGGTAGGTCGTGTTTGGAGCCATGAGGAAATAACCCGTATGGGAGAAATAGTTATCCGGCACGGTGCTGTGGTAATTTCGGATGAGATCCACAGTGAAATACGGTATAAAGGCTACCGGCATGTACCATTCGCTTCAATTTCAGAGGAGTTCGCTCAGAATTGTATAGTTTGCACGGCTCCCAGCAAGACCTTCAATCTGGCGGGTCTGGAGACTTCAGCTATTGTCATTCCTAATAAAAAAATCCGCGACAACTTCATCACGAGTGCGGATGCTCTGCCGTCCCCTAATCTCTTCGGCTACACGGCACTAAAAGTAGCGTATCGGGAAGGGGACGAATGGCTGGAACAGGTTCTAGAGTATATCCAGGGAAACTATGAATATCTGACATCCTATTTCGCCGAAAGAATTTCAAGAGTAAAAATTATTCCGGCGCAGGGAACCTATATGGTCTGGATAGACTTCCGGGGACTGGGTATGAGCCCTGAGGCTTTATCAGAGTTCATTAAAGAAAAAGCCGGGCTGGAGTTAAACGATGGCTTTCTCTTCGGTGAATCCGGCAGGGGTTTTCAGAGAATGAATATTGCCTGTCCCCGCTCCTTATTAGAAGAAGCCGTTCGCAGAATTGAAGATGCCGTTACCGGCTTGTAGTTATTGGTTTGAACGACTAGTCCAGCTTTCTTACTTTCGGTAAAAGGATGATCATAAGGGCCGAAATAGGAATCAGAGCAAGAGCAAAACCGCCGATAGCCCATTCGACACCGATTTTCTCAGCAAGGGCACTGACGATAAAGCTGCTTAAACCTCCCAGTCCCATACTAATTTGCATGATACTGAGAGTGCGCCCCAGGTAAGCCGCCTCGGAATTGGTTTGTATCAATGTCGTCCCTACGGTCATATGTCCTATCTTCCCTGCACCGATAATAGCCATCATCGCCAGAGAAAGAGGCCAGGAGCGAGAAAACGCAAAGACCGTCAGGGTAATGCCCAGCCCTATACCGGAGGCCAGCATGATAATACCTCGTTTTTTAGCGGGTAAAGAAGCCATTACTATAGCAGCAAGTAATATTCCGGCGCCGCCGGCACTCTGGAGCAATCCCAGGCCGGTAGCTCCGACTTTCAGTATGTTCTCGCTATACACGGGGGTAAGCGTTATCTGCGGCTGCACGACTATCACACAAGCAAATGTAAACATGATAATATACAGAATAGTTTTGTTCTTCCAGGCATATTTCAGACCTTCGATTACATCGCCCACAGCATTTCTTTTACTCACTGACCTGGCATTGCCGGCGGGGATAAAATGGACGATTACCGCGCTTAACAAATAGAGCCCGCCCACGATAAAATAGACCGCCTTGAAATCTATCGCATCGATTAGTACGCCGCCCACTGCCGGGGCGATCAGTGACACGACACTCGAACCGATACTATTCAGCGACATGGCATTCATTACTTTTTCTTTACCGACCAGCTCCGGGTAAATAGCCGAGATCGCCGGACTGGTAAAGGAGAATAATACTGCCTGAACGGCCGCACTGGCGATAATTATCCACCAGGAACCGGAATTATCCGAGCTCAAATAACCGGACATCAGGGCGAAACCCACACCGGCGAACACCAGACCCTGGAAACCCTGACCGGCCTGTATTAGCCGTTTCTTGGGAAAGCGGTCGGCCAGCACTCCGGCAAAGAGGGAAAACAACAACTGAGGTACGGCGGAGATCAACACCATTAAACCCAGTATGGCAGTGGAACCGGTCAGTCGATATATGAGCAAAGACTGTGCTATCCCCTGTATGTTTTGACCTATCCATTGCCAGAACATACTCAAGAAATAGATACGAAATGGGCCGCTTCCAAATGATTCAAAGGTCTTTATATTACGCCAGTCAGCCATAATTTTTCTTCCCGGGATTGCCTCATGGATGAGGGGCTACTAATTTTATTCTAGACATAATAGCATAATGCCGGTAGGCAAGTGAAATGGGCTATCCGCAAAATTGTATGCAGGAGCGTGGCGAAGCATCCTTGATGGGGAGATCTATCTCAAAAACATCGGCATGCCGATATATTCTTGAATCCTGGGGCGGTAGTTATTAGCGTCATAAAATTTCGCCACGTCGACACGCTTTTTACCGGACGTTACTGTATCCACCGGAATAGATGTATAGCGACCTTCGTTGAGAGCCACCATTCTGCCGGTTTGAGCGCTCTTTATTAGTTGTACGGCAAGATGCCCGTAACAGGTGGCCACCATGCGGTCCAGCGAATCGGGCGCCCCGGAACGCATCAGGTAGGCCAGTTGCTGGTACAGGACATCTTCCCCGGTCAGCTTTCTAATAGCTTCCGCCAGGTCCAGCCCTATTCCGCCCAGCTTCCGGTGCCCGAACATATCTGCTTCACCGCTTTGGATTATGCCGCCGCCCTCAAATGTCGCCCCTTCGGAAATAGTCATTATCGCGTAATGGGAGGGGTTAGCCTTTTTATCTTCCACCAATAGTCTCGATAACCTCTCGACACTAAAGGGGACTTCAGAGATAATCGCCCTGTCGACAAATGCCAGATAGGCACTTATCAGGCTGGTTTCGCCCGAGTTTCGCCCGAAGAGCTCGATTACGGCGATCCGTTCGTGCGACCCCGCTGTAGAACGAATACTTGTAATAAACTCGACGCTGCGGGTGACGGCAGTGGAAAAGCCAATGCAGTAATCGGTACCGAAAACATCGTTGTCCATTGTTTTAGGAATGGCTAGTACCGGTACACCTTCTTTATGCAGACGCACAGCGAAGCTCAGAGTATCGTCACCGCCGATGGGTACTACCACATCGATTCCCAGGCGTTCGATGTTATTAATTACATAATTGGTATAGTCAACAACCCCTTTGTTTCCGACTGGTTTGCCCCAGTTTGAATCTTTAAGAAAATCCGGTACCTGTCGGGCAGAGATATTAGCCGGATTGGTCCTTGAAGTATGTAGAAAAGTGCCTCCTGACCTGTCTACCGTACGTACATCTATCGCTTCCAGAGCCCTTATATTGTCATAGGTCGAAGGATCGTCATGATCGTAACATAGCAGCCCGGCCCAGCCCCGGATTATACCCAAAGCGGTATAGCCTGCTTCCAGTGCTGCCATCACGACTGCTTTTATGCATGGATTCAGTCCGGGTACATCCCCGCCGCCGGTTAAAATACCTATTGTTTTTGCCATCACTTCACCCCCAATTATCTGGTTCAGATCACTTGACTGTATCTATCTGAATTATAGTCCTGCTCCGGTAAGTTAATAAAAAGGCCTGACAGAAATTAAATTTTGCACCGGATAATAAATTAAGTTACAATAACAGCAATCAAATTTATAATAAACTTTCGTATTGGAGGAGAAATTTATGGCGACAGGTATCAAAGGGAAAGTAGCTATTATCACCGGCGGAGCTTCGGGCATCGGGAAAACCACGGCATTGGCGTTCGCTAAAGAGGGAGCGAAAATAGTCATTGTTACGGCTCACAGTGCTAAAGCCGCTGAAGAGACCGTTAACCAGATTAAAGCAATGGGCGGTGAGGCGATTTTCGTCCAATGCAATGTTTCCAACGAAAAACAGGTCGAAGCAATGGTTGCGAAAGCAGTGGCCGAATTCGGCCGGGTAGATATTGCCTTTAACAATGCCGGCGTCGGTCCCGATGGAGTAACCATTCCCTTCTCTCCCATTGCGGAGCTCGCCGAGTCCGATTGGGACTGGGTAGTGGACACCAACCTGAAAGGGGTCTTTTTATGTATGAAGCACGAGCTGAGGCAGATGCGAAAGCAGAGCTCGGGTACCATCGTTAATACCTCTTCGACCGGCGGTCTCCACATGATGCCGAATTTCAGCGGCTACGGACCAGCCAAGGCGGGGGTGGTTGCTATCACCAAGGTGGCAGCACTGGAAAATAGAGATAAGAAGATCAGGGTAAACGTCGTCTGTCCTGGCCCAACCAGGGGGACCGGCATGATGAATAGAATGCAAAGCTCCATGGAAAAGTCCGGTTCCAGGGACGGTGCTCCCAAAGGCGGTGGCGATATGAATGCCCTAATGGGTACCACCGATGACGTGGCCCGGGTTGTTATCTGGCTTTGCTCGGATGATGCTTCATTCATTAACGGAAATGTGCTGTCTGTAGATGGCGGCCTGGACATTTCATAAAATGTTAATAAAAGATTAATGACTTGAGATATTAAATAGAATTTGCTACAGTATTCTCGAAATAATACCAGTAAAGGAGGAGAAAGAGCATGAAAACTAACGAAACAATGCAAACGATTCTCGCCCGGCGCAGCTACAAAGCCTTCAAAAGCGATCCTATTCCGGATGATGTTCTGGAAACCATTCTCACTGCGGGTAAGTATGCCCCCACCGGTATGAACCGGCAGCCCTGGCTCTTCACTGTAGTCAAGAGCGAGGCCGGTAAAGCCACCTTCAAATCCATCATGCAGGAAGCTATGAAAACCAGAGGACCGTTCGGTCCCGGGCCAGGTGGACCGGGAGGACCCCGACCTCCGATGCCTCCCAATGTAAAATCAATACCGGATGAAGATTTCCGCGGAGCACCCATCCTGATCCTTGTATCGGGCGACCCCTCGATGTTCACCACCGCTGCCGACTGCCTGCTGGCTGCCGAGAATTTGTTCATCGCTGCCGCATCCTTTGGCGTTATGTCCGGATGGTGNGGTATGGCTGTNAAGGACGTGTTTCCGGACCCGAATGTGAAAAAACAATTCAAAATTCCGGAGAATTATGAGGTCTNCGCCGCTGCCTTTTTCGGTTATCCCCTCGGAGATCCCAAGGATAGAGGCCCCAGAAAAGACGGCACCGTCACAATTTTGTAGATCAGTTTTGATAACAAATGGTCACACCCCTATCGCGAATGGTCGGAAATCAAGAAGAGCCTGTAAAATAACCTTTTCATGAATCTGAAAGTCCCCGTCTGTNNNNACAGACGGGGACTTTTTTATACCCATCAATCANCTATTCTCTATGCCGAAGAAACGTTACCTTGTTTCATTGATTCATTCGTTGCTACCTATAACTTGTTACTTGTNAGTTGAACCCTANATGTCCAGAGCCGCATAGTAACCGGAGCGGATAGCCTCGGTAACAGTAGCTACTTCGCTACAGTCACCGGCTTCAGNAAACTCAGGTGCAGCGAAGCGCAGCTTGTCCACCAGACTTCGGTCGGCTGACATACCAACGGCGAGAACGACTACATCGGCCTCTACGAACTGCTCCTTGT
>JGI20214J51088_10001039_pt1 | contig 18964 bp, 16 predicted proteins | sample WetSurMetagenome_FD_51088 | JGI IMG/M metagenome (IMG submission 51088) | reverse complement strand
ATGGGCCGGTATAAGATGATCGCTAAAGAGGTAAAAGATTTATGCTACGGTCTTTATGGTAAAACACCTCGGCCGATTGATCCGGAAGTACAGAAGAAAGCACTGAAAGGATACCCACGAGGATCTGAGCCCATCACCTGTAGAGCAGCTGATGTGTTAGAGCCCGAGATGGAAAATGCGAAAGAGGCTACGAAGGATATTGCCAAGGATATTGGCGATGTTCTTACCTATGCCCTCTATCCCCAGACCGGAATGCAATTCTTAAAATGGAAGTACGGTTTGGAGCAGCCCCCGGCGGCAGTGAGGCCCAAAACGTTAGAAGAAGTGAAAAGAGAAGACGAGCTTGTCCGAAAGGCTCTGGCTGGGGAACTTGTGGAAAAGTCAGCGTAACAAAGCGTTGCACACCACCACGTTTTATCCTCCTCGTGATAGAGAACGTACAGAAAGTACTCAAACGTTTATTTCAGGTCGTGGAGAACAGATGAAGCAAACCGTGTCATTCCGGCAAACGCGGGATTGACACGGCAATTGCTCCATTGAATCGTCACAGTTACGTCTACCCCTTAAAGTGAGGATTTTTTGCGTTCTATCCCTTTCGAAACCATAAAAGCAAAGATTAAAGAAGCCTGTATCGAGACAAATTATATTTTGGGCGATGATGTCCTCCAGAGTCTCCACCGAGCGTTGGCAGAAGAGGAAGCTCCTTTAGGAAAAGAAATATTAAGCCAGCTCATCGAAAACGCACGGATTGCCCGGGAACAAAGGATTCCCCTTTGTCAAGATACTGGTCTCGCAGTAGTCTTTGTTGAATTAGGAGATAAAATTGCTTTTGAAGGAGGCTCCTTGGTTGAAGCGATTAATCAAGGGGTGAGGGCTGGNTATAAGGAGGGNTTGCTCCGCAACTCCGTCTGTCATCCGATTACCCGGAAAAACACCGGTGATAATACTCCAGCGATCATTCACGGGGAAATTGTTTCGGGAGATCAGCTCAAAATCTCTTTTTGCGCCAAGGGGGGTGGAAGTGAAAACATGAGTCGAGCTACAATGCTTAAGCCTTCGGATGGACTGGCTGGGGTAGAGGATTTTGTGGTTAATCGGGTTTGGGAAGCACAGGCGAATCCTTGTCCACCCATCATCGTTGGGGTTGGAATTGGGGGAACCCTGGAACGCGCCGCCCTCTTAGCCAAAAAGAGCCTTTTAAGACCGATTGGTCAAGAAAACCAGGATTCGGAATTAGTGGATATCGAAAAAAGGCTGTTAAAAAAGATAAATTGCCTTGGGATAGGCCCCGCCGGCCTTGGTGGGAGCATTACTGCTCTTGCGGTCCATATCATTATGGAACCCTGTCACATTGCCAGTCTCCCCGTAGCAGTTAATATTAATTGCCATTCCCATCGTCATAGGGAAATCATTTTTTAAAAGCAGAGAATTATGACAAGAGAAATCCACCTGAGCACTCCGCTAAGCATTAAAGACATCGACCAACTTGTTATAGGTGATAAAGTCTTTATTTCCGGTGTTATCTATACTGCCCGAGATACTGCTCATAAAATGATGATGCTACTCTTAGATAAGGGAGCGCCTCTTCCTTTTGATATTTCCGGGCAGATAATTTATTATGTTGGCCCAACTCCAGCTCAGCCAGGACGGCCCGTCGGATCAGCTGGTCCCACTACAAGCTACCGTATGGATGTCTATGCTTCCCGGCTTATTGAAAAAGGCTTGAAGGGGATGATCGGAAAAGGCCCCCGTTCATCCGAAGTTATTGAAGCTATGAAAAAATGGGGTTGTGTATACTTCGGAGCTACCGGTGGCGCAGGAGCACTTCTTTCTTTGGCAATCAAGCAAGCAGAAATAATTGCTTTTGAAGACTTAGGAACAGAGGCGGTGAGAAGGCTGGAAGTGAAAGATTTTCCAGTCGTTGTAATTAATGATATCAGGGGAAATGATCTTTATCAGGAAAATGTCCGTAAATACCAGACGTGCTCATTCGAAAAAATTTAACCCGAAATTCACCATTATTCCGAAGAGCGATAAAACCAAAAGCGTCATTAAGGCCGTGGCCGATAAAACTAAGGGAAGTTAGTAGATGATCTATTCCAAAAGGAGAAGATAATGGCTCAAGCTGATAGTACAACCCTCCGGGGAAAGCGCGGTATCGACCTACTGCGTGACCCAGAAATCAATAAGTCTACTGCCTTCACCGAAGTGGAACGTGATGCGCTAGGCCTAACAGGTCTTCTGCCTTCGGGTTTGGATACGGAAGAGGTTCAGATTCAGCGGGTTATGCTGCAATTGGGCACGAAAAATACCGACTTAGAGCGATACATCTACCTTATGAATTTACTCGAAACCAATGAAAAGCTTTTTTACAAGGTGTTAATATCCGATCTTGCCCGTTTTTTGCCCATCGTATACACTCCTACCGTAGGTGAAGCCTGCCTTAAATTTAGCCATATCTTTCGGCAGTCGCGAGGGATGTATCTGTCGCTCAAACACAAAGGGCGTGTGAAAGAGGTGTTGCGTAACTGGCCAAAAAAAGAGGTACGCGTGATCTGTGTCACGTCCGGTGGCAGGATTCTCGGTCTCGGTGACCTTGGTGCCAATGGAATGGGGATTCCTATTGGTAAGTTACAGCTCTACACAACCTGTGCTGGAGTGCCGCCGCAGTATCTGTTGCCCCTTCACATTGACTGTGGCACAACCAACCAGGCGTTGATCAACGACCCTTTATACCTAGGTCTACGCCAACTGCGCGTTCCAGATGCTGAATTGGATGAGTTCGTTGATGAGTTCGTGGCAGCGGTACAGGAAGTATTCCCAGGATGTTGTATTCATTTCGAAGACTGGGGCGGGATTGATGCGATGCGTCTTCTCGAACGCTACCAGGATCGGGTGTGCTGTTTCAACGATGACATTCAATGTACCGGTGCGGTAATTCTCGCTGGGCTGATTTGCGCCTTGCGCGTGACCGGCGACAAGCTGGTTGATCAACGCATTTTGTTCCTCGGAGCAGGTTCGGCGGCTATCGGTATCGCAAATTTGATCGCTTACGCGATGACTACGGAAGGGTTGAGCGAAGATCAAGCTCGGTCACGTATTTTCCTTTGTAATTCTAAGGGCTTAGTCGAGGCCAGTCGTAGTGACCTTAACGATTTTCAGAAGCCTTATGCTCATCAAAATGCCCCGTTGCGAAACTTTTTAGCTGTCATTGAGTCGGTTAAACCGACTGCGATTATTGGCGTCAGCACTAAAGGCAAAGTCTTTAATCAGGAAGTCGTGGAGGCAATGGCTCGCCTCAACAAACGACCTATTATCTTTGCACTCTCGAATCCCACTGATCGGGCAGAATGCACAGCGGAAGAAGCTTACCGCTGGTCAAACGGTCAGGCGCTTTATGCGGCAGGGTCTCCATTCCCTCCTGTCCGGTTCGGCGACAAAATCCTTATACCAGGGCAAGCAAATAACTTGTACATATTCCCAGCCATCGGGCTGGCAGTTTACGCCACTCGGACTAAGCGTGTGACTGACGAAATGTTACTTGCCGTGGCGCGCAATCTCGCCGAGCAAGTTACGCAGGCAGAACTCGATGCCAGTTTGCTGTACCCGGCACAAACCAACATATTAGAGACGGAGATTGCCAACGCGGTGCGCGTCTGCGAGGTTATCTTCGAGCGTGGTCTTGCGCAGGTGGACAAACCGAAAAATATTCGCTCTTGGATTAATGAGCAACTCTACACGCCTAACTACTAATAAACCGAGGAAAACGGGAGATCTGTGATGGTCGTCATAAACCCAGTCATTATGTGTCTTCTGTCGGTAGTATTTGTCCTGGCACTCTTAACTGGCAGCACTTAAACAGATGTTAAGCTTGGTTGCTCAATGCATTCCCCCAAGGGTTAGCCACTTTTCGTTTATCCCCATATTAAAAGTTAAGCTGTTGATTGCTTTAGTGGAGTATGAAATTCGCTTCCTTAATTTAATCAAAAAAGTAGATTGTTATCTCAAAATATTTGAATTTGTTCCTTTCGGAGAAGTCGAGTCAATATCGCTATAATATTAAGTTCTCCCCGGAGTTTCTCAACTTTTTCTGAAACACAAAAATTGCGAAACTCGTCCACTACGGAGAACTGCCCTAAACCTTAAAACAAACTTGAAAGACAAAAAACGGATTTTCTCTTGCTGTGTTTATTTAGATGGAATCGTCTTCACTGAGGAACAAGAGATAAAATATTGGGAAGAGCGGGGTGAACCTGTAGAAACATCTATTCTCAAAGGCAAGCTGTGCAACCAAACTTTATTCATGAACTGATATTAGCGAGGTAAGCCGGGGAGGGTGTGGTTTTACTCGATATTAATTTCCATCGAGTAATTTCTGGTCAACTTCCACAAGCTCTGTGACACTAAGGGTACTGATATCAACAAATTTGCTGTTTTCCGGTCGGCTGAGTTCAGTTAAATCCATTATCCGAGAGAAGGTATTGGCCACAAATATCTCCCCTTGGGAAGAGCTTCTGCGGATGCCAAAAACTAATTTTTTCTGAATATCCGTGGGGAGGAGGCTGATTAAATGCTTCGAGGTCCAGACTGCACCATCTCGGGCAAATTCAGATAGCCTTCCTGAAATATTTACGGTATCTCCCAAGGCAGTAAACTGGTTTACGGGAATGTAGCCAAACCATTCTCTTCCTTCATGTATGCCGATATTAAAACAAAGCCTATTGGCCCATTTTTTTCTAATATTCCATTCCGAATTGATCTCGGCGAGTTTTTTTCTTATTTCATAAGCACAGAGAAGCCCATTTAAAACATGTTGAAACGGTGTTTCCGGCTCAGCCAAAAAGAACCTCACCAATCCGTCCCCAACATGCTTCCCCATAGTACCGTGATATTTCCTGAAAGAATTTTCCATCCTTGACCAGATCTGAGATACCAATTCAAAATATTCCGCCGGAGGAAGGTCAGCGGAAATTTTGACAGAGTTCTGTAAATCAGCCACGAGCACACAAAGAGAACAAAAAGAGGGCATTTTATTTAACATAAGGTCCCGAACAACTTTTTCCCTACCCAAAAGAAGATCCATAATCGGATCAAGTAACACATCAGAAGGAATCAAAATTACGAGAGTTCCTTCACGAAAAACGCAGGAAATAAAGTTGTATTTTTTTTCTCCCTCAATGTGATGGTTTAAAACAAATTCTCTCTTTTCAATGGGTATTTTTTGACTGCTTTCTTTTTTTCTCCATAACTTATTTAATACAGAAAGCTCCTCCGGGGAGAGAGACCGCAATGTCGAGCTATCGAGAGGCGAAGGAATATCAAGGCTTGCAAGTTCAGCATTTAAACTGATAAAATCTTCCAAATTTATGAGAGCGGCTTTAGGAAGAGTGAGAGCGGTTTTAGGAAGAGCTTTTATAAGAAGCCTAAAGATATTTCTTTCTTCTGCGGTTGATAACTCTTTTATATTATGTGCAAAAAATAGTTTCTCAGCGCTTTGATTTGCCCATTCCACCTCCCACTTTCGGTTAACCATGTAAGCAGGATACCCTATTTCGGTAATCCGCCCGTATTGCCCTCTTTTGTCATGTTGCCTTTCTCCCGCTTTAAACGTTAAAGGAGTAACTTTTTCTGATTGCATTTCCTCCTCCTCTGAAGCAATTAATTCCTCTTCCTGGTTATCTCCAATCCATCCTTGAGCATTGATAGTGTCATTGTGCACATCATTTATTGATTTGTTTATTTCATCGATGGGTTCGACATTATTTTCATCCGGACAACAGTAGGAAGCACTATCAACGCCCCTTTTTTCTCTGACCTTGACGAGTTTTTGGGTTAGGGGATCGTAAATATATCTTTCTGCCATCGAGTTATTCGGCATATTTCACAAAGGTCTTTTTAAAATTATTTAGTTCAATATAAAAAAATCAACTGGTAAAAAAATAATTTTAAGGTTGTTATCTAAATTGCAAAACATACAATATATTGTATGTTTTGCAGCGAACATAACTATCGGCAGTAGAATGATTGCTAATAGTTAATAGTAATTAAATATTAAATAGTTGGCTTTAAAAATTACAGTATTACTTTGATTATAAGATGTCAAGAAAATAATTTATTTTGTTTTTTATTTAAATTTAAAAAAATTAAACCTTGTCAGCATTAGGCAAAACACAGAATTATCATATAACATATTTAAATTACTAAAAAATATGTTTAATAATGTGATATTAATCCAGGATCAAGCCGCTCCGCTGTTGCATTAGAAAGGGGATTACGGTATAGCTTTAAAAAATGTGTTACGGGGCTTGCTGAAAAAAATGAATGCTTTAGATTTTATTATTCTTTCCATTATTTTTATCTCCAGCTTATGTAGCTTCTTTCGGGGATTTATTCGGGAGGTTTTTTCTATCTTATCGCTTGTGCTCGGTCTTTTATTAGCAGTTAAGTTCTATCATGTGCCCGCGCATCAGCTTGCATTTTTGGTAAAGGATCTAATGATCAGGAACGTCATTGGTTTTATTTTTATTTTTATTGGGGTTAGCTTGGTAATTACCTTAATCGGAATCATAATACGAAGAGTTTTTACACTATGTAAACTCGGCGCACTTGATCGTGTGTTAGGGGTGCTGCTTGGTCTTCTTAAGGGTATTTTTGTTAGTATGGTTATTATTTTTCTTTTAATTTTCTTTTTGCCTAATGATCACCCTTTGTTGATTCAATCAAGACTTAGCCTTTACTTAGTAGGTTTAGGCGAAATCCCTTTGGAAGCAGCTCCAGATAAAATAAAAAACAAAATTAATAGTAAAAAAGAAGTNTTGCTTGATTATTGGAAAGAGAATCCTGCTCGTTTAAAAGGAAGTATTGGTCCAAAACCGGAGGTGGTGACACCAAATGGGGAGAAATGAGGTGGATTAAGTTTTTTTTAAAAGACTCCTAAGTTCGGTTTTTACTTGGGGTTGACTTATGAAATGGATGGTTTTTATCCCGATCTTTTTTGCGCTGTCAATAAAATCTTCTCGGTCGTCAATAAAAATTGCTTCGTGGGGGAAGACTTGCAGCGCATCTAAGACAATTTCATAGATTCTCCTTTCTGGTTTGCTAACGCCTACCGCACAGGAGAATATGGTTGCCTCAAACATATCATATCGCTGTTCCTCAAAAAACTTCATNGCAGGAATCTCAGCATTGGAGAGCAATCCAACTCTATAACCATCGCTTTTTAACTTGGACGCAAGAGAAAACATCTCCGTCCGGGGTTTATAGGATTTTCTAAAGGCGTCATACCACAGTGAAGGTGAAGAGGGTTTTTGAACCTTAAGTGTCCGACAAACTTCCTCCCAAAGCGTATCTTCTGATATGATGCCATTTTGAAAACGGAGAACTAAACGATCACCTGCATAGTTTATTGCTTTATCCGCAACACCCAATGAGGCAGAAAAATATTTTATCATTGCTGGGGTTGGATTTTCGATCAAAACCCCACCCAAATCGAATATGATCGCTTTTATCATCTTACCTGCAGGATTCTATCAGTGAATAACTACGCAGGAACTACGGAATTGGTTTCACGCAAAATTAATTTTGCTTTTCCCTTTTGCAGGAAACTACAAATTCAATTTCACATTTTTTTGAGTTTTTAATAGCTCATTCATTTTGGTTTCGATTTCTTTTAAAAAAATTTGTATAGTTGGCATGTTGTCTTGCTGAAAAGAAGTTGTCAGCGCAACGAACTTTAATTCTAAAGGAATGTTTTTTACTATAAAAGATTCGGAATGGAGGATTTTCAAGAGTCTTTGAAGCGCTAGGTTGGAACCCTTTTCATCAGTCATAGGAAGTAAAAGAAGGATTTTATTTGCTTCTAAAAAGCCAATCAGATCAGCATCCCGCATTATTTTTATCAAGCGTTCCACAACCGAAAACCAGATTTCCTGTAATTTAATTTTTTCTGAGAAGACAGGTTGTTTGGGAATAATGTTTACCAGTGACAAAGTAATGGTTGAGAACGGCACTTTATAGCGCCACGCCCGGGAAATTTCTTTTTTAAGGAAAAAGAGCATGTTGCCCCGGTTAAAGGTCCCTTTGGGGTAGCCTTTTTTTTCGGGTTCCTTTTCCTGCTTCTGCGCACGTTTAGCGATTTCGTCAGCAATAATTTTAAGTTTATCTTCCTCAAACCCCCGTGCCCGAAGGGAGGAGATGATTTTTTCCAAAATCATCTGAACTTCTTTTTCATCATCAATGCTTTCCTCGATCAGCTTAAGGAGGACAGGAAGCTCCATGCTTACGTCAGCAGAGGAAGAAATTTTTCGCATGACCCAGGTTGACTTTAGTTGTTTTAGGACTTCCTCTAAACGATCATCAATTTTTTTCTCCAGTACGCTAAATAACTGGGAATCCATTTTCCCCTTGAGGCGAGAAAGCAAGTCAGATTCAACCTGGGAGATTACTTCCTTCAGATGTTTTCCTCCTTCTTCTCCTTTTTGTTCGGCAGCATCCAGCGCGAACTCACTTCCGATCCGCTCTACATAGTTTGCCAGTAATTCAGAGAATAGTTTTTCATCTCCAGATCCTCGTCTAATTTCAGCAGCAAGAAAGATTAGCTCTGCGGCGCCAGTAGGATCGCGCTTGAGTTCTTTGATCATATCTTCACCCGATAATCCTATGTGTTCAGCACTTTCCTGAATCAGTTGAACCAACCCTTCGTTTTCCAGCTCTTTTCCAAGCTCTTGCACCAGTCGAAGAAATTCAACTAGAGACATACCTTCCGCCAGCAAAGCCTCTTTTAAAAGAGGAAGGAGGCGTTTGATTTCACCCGGCTCTGGCAACAGTCGCCGAATTATCTGGGCAAGCCGGGGAATAGCAATTTCTCCTTGGTTATATTCTTCTTTTACTATGCGGATAATAACTTGATCAGTTAGCGCATTAATTTCTTTACGGATAGCCTCTTCATTGGCAAAAATTACTCCCAATGCTTTCTGAGCTTCAAGCCCTTTAAGCAAATCTTTTCTCATTGCAAAGACCGCATCTGCTAATTTTTGGTGGTCTACGGCTTCCACCACCTCTGGTTTGGCTTTTTTTATTTCTTCCGTGATCCGCAGAAGCTGCTGAGTAAGATGTAAGCCGGTTTCCGGCTTACCGGAGTTAAGATCGCGTGAACTGGAAATATCAGCGTCAATCATGGTTTTAGAAAACGTGGCGGGATCATCAATGAGTTTTTGGAAGGAGAGGGATTCCCCGAGTTCTTCCAGGATGATTTGTTCTGCCAGCATTTTTTTTAAAGTCTCGGTATCTATTCCGCGAGCAGTTTTTGATTGGGTGAATAAATCTTCCGGTATGTTTTCTCGGTAAATTACCGCGTCGTCTTCAGTCATCTTTTGTAAGAAGGTATAGTTGACCTTGAGGTGAGTGATCTCCATTTTGCTAAGGGCGGTTTTGATGGACTCCGCGGCAGGGTGGGTTTTAGGGTCAGAAAAAACGTTCAGAAACCCCCTCAGTTCGCTTTCACTCAATCCCTTTTCAAAAGATAAGGACTGGATCTGGGTCTTTTTAAAATGTGGAAGCATTTTTGATGTATTGATCCGATGATCAAGAGGTTCCTCTTCAAGAAAGAATTTATCTTGCATCATAATGAATGATAGTGAAGATACGAAGCTAAAACCTTCCCTTAGTGCTTTCAAAAACTCCTCTATGGCTTGGATGGTAGCCGGATGATCAAGATGATACATAGAAATGCGATTAAAAAGGAGGTTAAAAGCTCTGCCAATATTGTAGGACGTTAGTTTTGGCAGTAGAGATTTTTGCATGGTGCAAGCTCCCTTTTTATTTTAAATAATTTTCTTGATATTTCTCTAAGCTTCTCAGGAAATCCCGGCAGGTAGGATATCGATCTTCCGGATCATAAGAGATCGACCTTGAAACAATTTCATCCATTTCTCTATGGAGATTCGGGTTAAGATCAGAAGGATTTTTTAAAAAGACTCCCTTTTTATCATACGCCTTTCGCTTCAGAAAGGATTCGATCGCTTCATTTTCCAAAAGGGGTAGTTCCGGTACAAGCATCTCGAAAAGCACTACCCCAACCCCGTAAATATCTGCCCGCCCGTCAACTTTTAACCCTAAGATTTGCTCAGGAGCCATATACGCTGGGGTTCCCCGAACCACAAAATCCAAGTTGTCGCCTCGTAGAACCTTGGCTAATCCAAAATCAGAAATGAGAGGTCTTTTTGTGTGTTTTTCCATGAGAATGTTGTCGGGTTTTATGTCACGGTGGATAATTTCTTCATTATGAGCGTAATCGAGAGCGTCGAGCAGTTGCAAGATGATTCGGATGGTTGCTTTTATTGGCAGGATGCGCCGGGAAAGTAAAAAATGACTTTGGATTTTTTCCAAGACGCGTGAAAGAGAGTCCCCTTTAACCAGTTGCATCGTAAAAAAAAGGAATTCTTCGGTTTCCCCAATCTCGTAGATCGGGACTATATTAGGATGGGAAAGGATAGCGGCTGCCTCAGCTTCACGTTGAAATCGCTCAGTCACCTCTGATTTAAAATAGCTTTTGGGAATTAGTTTTAAAGCTATCTGCCTTTTTAATGTTTGTTGATAGGCAATAAAGACGATTCCCATACCTCCTCGAGCCAATTCTTTGAGGATCGTGCATGTTCCCAACCGCTTTCCAATTAAGGGATCAGAATTGAAATCATCAATTGAAGGCATAATAACCTTATAGTATAAAAGAGAAATGAGGTCAATCAAAACGGAGCGTTTCCTTTGGTCTTGACATATTAACCTGCTTGTAATATTTTAGCGTGGGTCAATTCCTAAGGGGAATCACTATCCAACCTAAGCGCGGGATAGGTAATGGTTATTTCATTTGCGCGGCGAGTTTTTTTGGTTTTCCCATGATCAACCAACGAATTTTTCAACCTTTTTTCAAAGGAGCACGTTGTGGACTTGAAAGTGTCCAAAAGGAAGGTTCCCCTCACCATAAACCTGACAGGCGGAGAAAGGATCAATGGGTGTATTTTTTTGGGCTCACAGTCTGTTTTTCGTTACAGGAAGAACTTATTAGTGATCTTCCTAACGATCGTCCCGCTTTTTTCCCCTTTGAAATGGAATCACCTTCTACGATTCGAATTATTAATAAAAAAAATATAGTTTCTTTTTCCACCGCCGAAGATTTAGGGACAGAAAAAAAGCGGGGCAAAAAGAAATGAGTAAACTTGGTTTTAGTTAATGGACAGGCATTCACGGGAAATCTTATTATTGATCAGCCAGAATACCGAACACGGGTACTTGATACTTTTAACGCTCAGGAAAATGAATTTTTGCAGCTTTTTACCGACTCAGAGATAACGTATTTCATAAACATCAATCACGTATGTCAGGTTATACCATCCTGAGAAAAATCTCTTTTAACTGTCGCCGAGGCTCTTTGGGTAATTACGGACACCTATGAACCTTGAATTTATACCCCATGTGATAGACGTGGGGTATAGTTATGACGAAAATGTTTACAGGGATTGATAGTGAATTTTGATCAGATTCGCGGCCACCGAAAAATTCTGAAACTTTTGACCCAGGTTGTGCACACCAAACGGTTAGCACACGCATATGTTTTTTCTGGCCTTGACGGTATTGGCAAACGCCTTACGGCACTTGCCTTGGCAAAGAATCTTTTGTGTTCTTCGGGTGGAGGGAAAAGTTGCGGAATCTGTTCAGCCTGTATTCAGGTTGACCGGGGCAGTCATCCGGACCTTATGATGATTGAGCCTGAAAAAGGCGTGATTAAAATTGAGAGTATCCGCGACCTCAAACGGGAATTAAGCCGGAAGAGCTTTTCCGGAGGATATAAAGTGTGCCTTATTGATGATGCGGATAAGATGAATCTGCCTGCTGAAAACACGCTTTTAAAAACCCTGGAGGAGCCAACTCCTGATACGGTTATTATCCTGATAACCGCAAAACCTTACCGTCTTTTACCGACCGTGCTTTCCCGGTGTCAACACCTTAAATTTCAGCCGCTGGAGCTTTTTGACGCTTCGGAATTGATCATGGCAGGAGTGGCGGGAGTAGAGAGAGATGACGCTTTATTGATGGCGTCACTCACGGGAGGAAGCCCGGGAAAAGCCTTTACACTCAAGGTGGGGCAGCTTAAGGGATTAAGAGACTCATGGATTAACCAATCAAGATTTTTTGCAAGACCTGAAGATGAGAAATTTTTTGTTGGAGAAGAAAATTTTTTAAGCGACAAAGAAGACGTGGATTTAAAACTTAATCTTTTGCGTCTCTGGTATAGAGATCTTGTTTTATATAAAATCTATGGGAATGTTGATTGTGTTTTAAATAAAGATAAAACAGAAGAAATTGCTTCGCAAAGCAGTGCCTTGAGTCTCGAAAGGATCTTAAACGCTTTACTCGGGACCGAAAAATACAGCACTTCGCTTGAGTACAACGCCAACCCTCAATTAACGTTGGAAGCCATTCTCATGACGTTAAACCCCAAGAGCGAATTTTTTTTGGAGTAAAAAATTTTAATGATAAGGAGTAATAGAAAAGACTGGTTATGCGAGTAGCACAGGTAAAATTAGAAAAACGACATATTGTATTGAGATGCGACACAAAAGAGGAGAACTTTAACCTTGGAGACCTGGTTGTGGTAGAAACCAAAGAAGGTCCCCAGATGGGCAGGGTCATTTCTGAACCCCAGGATCTCAACACCGCAATTTTTTCTAAGCCCACACCTCCGGTTATCCGTTTAGCGACAGATGAGGACCGCAAAAAGCAAGAAGAGGAAGAAAAAAAGGTGGCAGAAGCCATGAAAAAATGCAAGGAGAAAGCTGANCANCTTGGGCTTCCCATGAAGGTTGTGGGTGTGGATTTTCAATCGGNTGGAGAAAAGGTCACCTTTTTTTTTACTGCGGAGACCAGAATCAATTTCCGCGAATTGGTTAAACAATTAGCTTCGGAGTTTCATGCCCGGATAGAGATGAGGCAGATTGGCGCTCGCAATGAAGCCAAAATGATGGGTGGCGTTGGTTGTTGCGGATTACCTCTTTGCTGTGTCTCCTTCCTTCCGGATTTTGAACCTGTTACCATTCGGATGGCTAAAGACCAAGGACTTTCCTTAGATCCCACAAAAATTTCTGGATTATGCGGACGGCTTTTGTGCTGTTTAGAGTATGAAGCAAGTACCTATAGTGAATTTCTCAAGGATCTTCCAAAATGCGGAAGTCGAATAGTGACATCCTTTGGGGAAGGCAAGGTCATTAAACAGAATGTTCTCTCAAAAACATTGTTAGTAGAGTTCGATGATGGCCGGCTGCTCACGATAAAGGCGGAAGAAATTAAAGAAAAGGCACCATAACAAGGAACGTTTCGATGACGAAAACTTTTTACATTACTACTCCCATATATTATGTCAACGATGTACCCCATATCGGTCATGCTTATACTACTATTGCAGCGGATATAGTGGCTCGGTATAAACGGTTAACCGGGTATGACGTTTTCTTTTTGACCGGGACTGATGAACATGGTCACAAAGTTGAAAAATCAGCAGAAGCCTTTGGTGAAAAACCAATCGACTTGGCTAACCGAGTGGTAAAAAGATTCCAGGACCTATGGATAAGACTCAATATCAGCAATAATGACTTTATCAGAACCACCGAAGAGCGGCACAAACAGGTAGTGCAATTCCTTTTCAAAAAAGCACTGGATAATGGAGATATCTACTTAGGTTACTATGAAGATTGGTATTGCACGCCCTGTGAAACGTTTTGGACGCAAAACCAGTTACTTGAGGGGAAGTGCCCTGATTGTGGTCGGGAGGTGGAAAAATTAAAAGAAGAGAGTTATTTCTTTCGCATGTCCAAGTATCAAAGCGACCTCTTAACCCACATCGAAAATCACCCGGAATTTATCCAGCCCGAGAGCAGGCGAAATGAAGTAATCAGTTTTATTAAAGAAGGATTAAGGGATTTAAGCGTGAGCCGCACGTCTTTTCAATGGGGCGTGCCAGTACCAGGAAATGCCCGGCATATTATCTATGTCTGGATTGATGCGCTGGTTAATTATATNTCCGGCGCTGGATGTCTGAATGATCCGGATAAATTTACCCGCTACTGGCCAGCAGATGTGCACCTCATTGGAAAAGATATCCTCCGTCATCACACTATTTACTGGCCTACTTTTCTTATGTCGGTGGGCATTCCTCTGTTTAAAAAGGCTTTTGCCCATGGCTGGTGGACCAATGAAGGGAAAAAGATGTCTAAGTCCCTGGGAAATTTTATCGAACCCGTAAAATTAATTGATGACTATGGAGTTGACCAGGTTCGATACTTTCTCATGCGGGAGGTCCCGTTTGGCTTGGATGCGGATTTTTCCCATAAAGCCATGGTTAATCGGATAAACAGTGATTTGGCCAATGACCTTGGAAACTTGTTTAACCGAAGCCTCGTTATGGCGAGTAAGTATTTTGGAGGGGTGGTTCCTGCTCGCGGCCAGGGAAATGACCGGCTGAGGGATGTCCAGGGAAAAACCTTTATTCAGGTTGAGAACGCTCTCAATGNGCTTGCCTTTCAGAAAGCACTNATCGCAATCGGGGAGCTGGTATCNGCAGTAAATAAGTATATTGACGAGACTGCTCCTTTTACNTTAGCAAAAGACGAAGGGAAAAAAAGTGAGTTGAGCATGGTTATCTACAATATTCTTGATGCCCTTCGGGTCATTACTCTTTTCGTCTTTCCTTTTATGCCTGCCACCGCAGAAAAAATGTGGGATGCGCTGGGGATAAAAGAAAAAATTACTCAACAAGACTTATCCCAAAAATACAGGTGGGGTGATCTTCCCTCTGGCGCAGAGCTCAAAAAGATCCCTCCCCTCTTTCCCCGGATCCTTTGAAACCGGACCCTTTGAACGTGAACCCACATTTTCAAACTTTGAAACCTTGAATGGTGCTCTCAATCCTCAATTCCGGCTCGCGCTAAAACTCCTTGTGTGTAATAATGTTTAATCTCCTTCATCTCCGTTACCAGGTCAGCGGCCTCAATCAGTTTGGAATGAGCTTTTCGGCCCGTGAAGACCAATTCGACATGATCCGGCTTTTTTTTGATTAAATCGAGAAGATCATCAAGAGAGAGAAGATCGAATAATACGGCAACAATGACCTCATCCAGAATGACGAGATCATATTTTCCTGAGACGACGGCTTCGCTGGCCTCTTTGAGTCCCCGAAGGGCTAAATCCTTATCTTCTTCGGTTGGTTTATTTTTAATTAAACAGTCCCTTCCATATTGAGCGAAGGTAATTGAATCACTTAGCTTTGCTAAGGGAATAAATTCGCTTGAGGCCTTCCCTTTAAGAAATTGGGCAATAAATACTTTCATGCCTGCGCCGACTGCCCGTAAGGCAAGACCGATAGCAGCCGTGGTTTTGCCCTTTCCATCACCGGTATAAATATGGACATATCCCTTCTTAAGTTTCATCAAACCTCTGGTTTCAAGGAGTGTACGTCAAAATTTTCCGAAGATAAATGCTCTGAGAATACGATGCGCGCGATTTTTATTTAAAAAGATAAAAACAAAAAATATGTTAATCTTAAAATACAATAACTAATCGAGCTTGCAACGTGGTTCCTTTTGGACGATTTTTAACTGACGTGTCAAAGAGGGAATGGCACATCAAAAAAACTTTTTTTTTCGCAATAACCCTATCCAAGATAATTCCTGGGCCAACACCAACCGCGAGTTCCCTCCCCCTAAGATTGTGGCTATTGAGTTTATCATCAGTGGTCTGCCTCCAGTAATACCCGGCTACCCCCAGGCGGATGTTTTCTCTGACTTGATAACTTGTGGCAAAATTCATGTTAAAAAGCTGACCGGGCCTCAAGTTATCTTGATCAGGACCATACTCAGTATTGGTGGTATGGAAGTTATACATAAGCCGCGAACTCAGTTCCCATTTGGGAGTGAGAAAAAAGGTTGATGAGCAGTATAGATGAAATGTATAGAGATTGTTTCCTACGTTGAATATCTTATCGTGATCATAATCGCCGGAAGGCGAAAAAACTCCTGCGAGCAATCTAAAATAGGAGGGTATTTGGTAGTTACCAAGGCGAAGCGTTTTTTTATCACTCTGGAAAAAACCGGCAACGAAAATATCACCTACGCCGTGGTCTTTATCCCTGGTTCCGAATGCAGTCATATGACCGTTGGTAAGGGGCATAATAATTTCTCCGCCCCAATGTCCACCGAGGACCTTCTTTTCGCTGACATACGCAAATTGGTAAAGAGCGGTATTAACGGAGAGCTTAAACCTTCCGGGTGCTTCTTTGCTTCCCAATCGTAATTCATTAGATTTAAAATTTAAAAAGTAGACTTGAAAATAAGACCCTGGAGGTGCATAGCCATCAAGAAAAGTTGTAATGCCTCGATTTTGGCACTCTGGTTGAAAAAGAGCCAGGGCGGTTTCTGTAAAAAACGCGTTGTATATTGATATGAGGAACAGGACAAGAAGGAATATTTTTTTTGCAAAACGCTTTTTGGTCATATAACACCTCCTTTTAACCTTAACATACGTTACTCGTTTGCGTTATCACCATGAATCATCATGTCATGAGGATTCGTCCGGGGGTAAAGAAATTTTTTAATTTTATTCATTATTGCCGTAAAAAACAACTAAAAATACATAAGGGCTGGGTTCTTTTCCGCCTTGGACTTTTAAAGCAGGGAGAGCAATTTGAGTAACTTATAAAAATTCAGTAACTATTTAATTATTCAAAAGATTAGAGGGTATAAACAAAATAATCGATATAAGCAAAAAAGGATAAAATAAGCATCAAATAGTCAAATTTTCGTCAAGTAAAGAACCCCGTGCTTCCGCACGGGGCATTAAAAATCAAATTCTAATTGTTTAGGTGTTTTTTCCTCATGTCGATGATATTTTATATATTTCTTTATTGTCTCACTGGTTACTTTGTCCCCTACCGTCCTGACAAAATATCCATCTTCCCAGAATTCTCCTTCCCACAGTTCCTTCTTTACCCTTGGATGCATCCAGAGAATTTCCTTCGCACTTACGCTCTTCAGCACCCTTACCGTTTCCCCTATAAAATATCTCGGCGGTATGCTCGCAAATATGTGCACCTGATCACCCGCTATCTCCATCTCTATAACTTCACAGTCCCTTGCTGCCAATATCTCTTTAAACAACTCCTTTGCCGTATCCCGTACCTCTCCATCCAGTATCCATTTGCGGTATTTCGGCGCCCATACCAGATGATACCTCGTATCGTAAACTGCATGACTCATTCGTTTTATGCTCATGCAGCCTATTATACTAAAATACCAACTTTTTTAAACCCTTTCCTCCCCGTGCTCCCGCACGGGGTATCCAAGGTTAGTTTTTCATGAAAGGGTATCGAATGCGAGGTTTTTTTTTAATTTCACATTGTACCTTCAGAAGAAGAAAATTGGTTTAGAGGGTTTTGATCATGATCTTTCAAATAATATGTTGATTTGTTTTATAATTGATTTTTAACCTCAATAGGTTTATATTTTTTTCTGGATGCTTTTCAATTCTTGAATAACAAACATTAAAACCAGAATATCCGTGGAGGAAAATGCATACGGGGATTTGGGAGCTAAATTTTGTCTTATTACCGAAAAGGTGGTTTGGCTTTTTTGGGGGGGGATGGTTTTAATTAATTGCATTATAAAAGGAGGAACTAAATTATGGCTGGTAAAAGCACCTACCAAATTATAGAGATAGTCGGAACAAGTAAAACTTCTTGGGAAGAGGCCGCTAAAATTGCTGTGGAAACCGCTGGCAAATCTCTTCAAGACCTGAGAATTGCTGAGGTGGTAAAGCTGGATATGGTAGTTGAAGATGGAAAAGTTAGCAAATACCGAGCAAGACTTAATCTTTCTTTTAAGTATCACGGGGAAAAAGTAATTTCTGAGAGTTATAAAAAGGCAAAAATTCTTTCCTGAATCAAAAATGGGAAAAGGTTCTCTGAGGTGCTGAGGATAATTCATGATAATTTGAGATAACAAGGCCGCATTGCTATGTAAAAAGGTGATGGGCCTTTTTTGTTTTTAATTTCTTCCCATAAAAAGAGATAAACAAAAGTGTTAAAAGTGGAGAATGTCCCCATGGTTCCCTATGCGGGACGGAGAATTTTTTTGTCGAAGGTGTTGAATAGAAAACTTCATATTGTTGAAACCCGCTACGGTAAAAGCCAGTTGGAATATGAACGATATTCAGTTATCGCTGTATCCAGTATCTACGGCATCGGCATTCTGGAAGATAATGTCGTTAGATGCCAGAACTTTAACTTTGCCCTGCCAGGTGCAAGAATAGATAAGTTAAAACCATCCAAAGCCATGACAGTTGCCAAATGGAATGCCAAACCACAAAAGAAGGGATGTCTGAATGTCTGAAGCAGAAGAACTTTTTAAAAAAGGGCAATCGTATTATTTGGCTGGGGATTATGAAAAAGCTATACCTTATTTTAAAAAGGCAATAGATATAAATTCTCTTATTGGAGAAGCATACTTTGGCTTGGGCTCTGCTTTAAGCAGGCTGGGTCGATATCAGGAAGCAGTGGAAGCTTTTAAACAGGCTATCCTCCTGAAACCGGATGATGCCGATGCCCACAATAACCTAGGCGGGGCTTATTTCAACCTCGGCCGGCATGAGGAAGCAGTGGAAGCTTTTAAACAGGCTATCCTCCTGCAACCGGATGATGCCGATGCCCACTGTATTCTGGGTGCGGCTTATTTCAACCTTGACCGGCATGAGGAAGCAGTGGAAGCTTTTAAACAGGCTATCCTCCTGCAACCGGATGATGCTTACGCCCACTGTATTTTGGGCGGAGCTTATATGAACCTCGGCCGGCATGAGGAAGCAGTGGAAGCTTTTAAACAGGCTATCCTCCTGAAACCGGATTTTGCCGAAGCCCACAATAACCTGG
>JGI20214J51088_10001037_pt1 | contig 18984 bp, 12 predicted proteins | sample WetSurMetagenome_FD_51088 | JGI IMG/M metagenome (IMG submission 51088) | reverse complement strand
GATGGGGGGGGGCAAGCGGCGGCGGCGATTTTGCCGGCAGCCGTCAAGCCGACATGCAGGACAGACAGCAGGGCATGACCCAGCGTCAGCAGGATCGACAGGGCTCAGCGGACCAGTACCAACAAAATCGGGATAGCGAAGCCGTTTCGCTGCAACAGAATCGCTACAATGAAGCCAACAACTGGCAGCGAAACTATGACAACCATTGGAACAACTACTACAACAACTGGAGCGGGTACTACGCCGGCGCTGCCTTGGGGGGCTTCGTCCTGGGTGCTGCGGTCGCCACCTTGCCGACCGACTACACGATCGTTAATGTTGGCAGCAGCCCTTACTACTATTCGGGCGGAGTCTACTACGCACCGCAGGGGTCGCAGTATGTGGTCGTGCCCCCCCCGCAGGGAGCTTTGGTGAACAACCTGCCACCCTCGTGTGCAAGCATCTGTGACGCCTCCAGTTGTTATATGGACTGCAACGGGGCCTTTTATAGCCAGACGGATATGGGCTACCAGGTGGTGCCGCCTCCCATTGGCGCCATGGTATACAGTTTGCCTGGTGGCGCTGTGGCAACGACGGTCAACGGCGCCACCTACTTCACCTTCGGCGGCGCCTATTACCAACCCTACTACAGTGGTGGGGATGTGTCCTACAACATCGTTGCAAATCCCACCGGAGGGCAGTAGAACTGCCGGTAGTCCCACAAAGCACCCCCCCACTGAGACCCTGCCACCCAGTGAAGGCGAGCCCCGGGTGGCAGTTGAACCGAGCGGTTTTTAGAGAGAGAAAGCCTCGTGGCAGGCACATCCAACGGGCGGTGATAAAGACCGCCCGAGGCTTTTCATAACATGAAGGGAATAGTTTGATGAACCCATTCGTTCACTTGCACGTTCACACCGAATTCAGCCTGCTCGATGGGGCCATCCGTTTGCAGGATCTCATTCAAACCGCCCGCACCTACAATATGCCGGCGGTTACCATCACCGATCATGGCAGCATGTTCGGCGCATTGGAATTCTACGAACGATGCAAGAAATCCGGGATCAAACCGATTGTCGGCTGCGAAGTATACCTGGCGCCCAAGAGCCGTTTCGATCGCCACGGGAAAGCCAACGGCAGCGGAAATGGCGATGAAGACCGAAACTATCACCTGCTTTTGCTGGCGAAGGACCATACCGGGTACCGCAATCTCATGCAACTGGTGACGCTCGCCCATCTGGAGGGCTTTTATTACAAACCAAGGATCGATAAGGAAATCCTGCGACAGCATCATGAAGGCCTCATCGGGCTTTCAGCCTGCCTCAAGGGGGAAATCGCCACCCTCCTGCTGCGCAATCAGGAACAGGCTGCACGCAGGGTCGCCCTGGAATACAGCGATATCTTCGGCTCGGGCGACTTCTACCTGGAACTTCAGGCCAACGGTCTTCCCAGTCAGGCCATTGCCAACCAGGCGCTCATCAAACTCGGGCGCGAACTCGATCTCCCCCTGGTTGCCACCAATGATTGCCACTATCTGCGAAAAGGCGATGCTCGAGCCCATGAGATCCTTCTCTGCATCCAGACCGGGAAGACCGTTCTCGACGAGAAACGGCTGAAATTCCACACGGACCAACTCTATTTTAAATCTCCCGAAGAGATGTTTCGGGAATTTGCCGAGGTTCCCGATGCCCTGCACAACACCTTGCAGATCGCGGACCGGTGCGACCTGGAAATCGATCTCGAGACCCATCACTTTCCGTCGTTTCCCCTCCCCGAAGGAGAAGGTCTGGAAGACTCTTTTGAACGGACCGTCCGTGAAGGCTTTGACCAGCGTATGGCGGTCATTCGCAGGAAGCGGCCCGAATTCGGGGTAGAGGAGGAAGCCGAGTACCAAAAAAGACTCCGTTACGAATCCGATGTTATCCGCAAGATGGGTTTTACCGCCTATTTCCTGATCGTTGCTGATTTCATCAACTATGCCAAAAAACGCAGCATTCCGGTGGGTCCGGGAAGAGGTTCCGCAGCGGGTAGCCTGGTGGCTTACGTCATGGGAATAACCGATCTCGATCCCATTGAGCATGGTCTCATCTTTGAGCGTTTTCTCAATTTGGAACGGATCAGTCTGCCGGATATCGATGTGGACTTTTGTGTCCACGGCCGTGACGAAGTGCTCCGATATGTGACCGAAAAGTATGGCAAAGACCGGGTAGCACAGATCACAACCTTCGGGACCATGATGGCGCGCGCGGTGATCCGGGATGTGGGGAGGGCCCTCGCTCTGCCTTACAACGATGTGGATCGGATTGCGAAGCTCATCCCGCCGTCCTTGGGCATCACCCTCCAGAAGGCTTTCGAACAGGAACCCCGTCTGCTGGAGCAACAGGAGGCCGATCCGCAGGTAAAGGAACTTTTCGAAATCGCCCTTGCCCTTGAAGGATTGACCCGGCACGCCTCGACTCATGCCGCCGGAGTGGTCATCGGGGATTTGCCGATTGTGGAATACATGCCCCTGTACCGCGGGCAGGACGGGGAAGTGGTCACCCAGTATGCCATGAAGTACGTGGAGAAAGCCGGGTTAATCAAATTCGACTTCCTGGGACTCCGGAATCTCACGGTCATCAATAATGCCGTGGCCCTCATTCGCAAGAACCACGGGGTGGATCTCGATATTAACGAGCTTGCCCTCGATGACCCCGATACCTACGCTCTGCTTGGCCGCGCCGACAGCACGGGAGTGTTCCAGTTGGAAAGCTCGGGGATGAGGGACATTCTGGTGCGGTCACATCCCGAAAATTTTTCCGACATTGTGGCCCTGCTCGCTCTCTACCGCCCCGGTCCGATTGAGAGCGGCATGGTGGAAAACTATATCCAGCGGAAGAACGGTCAGATTGAGGTTACTTATGATCTCGATGCCCTCCTGCCGATTCTGAAGCCCACCCGCGGAGTGATCCTCTACCAGGAACAGGTCATCCAGATTGCCAGCGTGCTTGCCAATTACACTCTGGGCGAGGCGGACATCCTGCGCCGCGCTATGGGCAAAAAAGACCCGGTGGTGATGAAGGCGCAGCGGGACCGTTTTCTGAAGGGGGCCAAGGAGAACCGGATAGATCTTGCCAAGGCGAACCACATCTTTGATCTGATGGAAAAGTTCGCCGGCTATGGCTTCAATAAATCGCACAGCGCGGCCTATGCTCTCATTGCCTACCAGACGGCCTACCTCAAGGCCCATTTCCCGGTCGAGTTCATGGCCGCCCTTCTCAACAGTTTTCTCAGCAACTCCGACCAGGTGGTGAGGCTCATCAACGAATGCCGCAAGAAGGCGATACCCATTCTACCCCCTGACGTGAACGCGAGCGACCGGGATTTTGCCGTCGTGGGGGACAGTATCCGCTTCGGCATGGCGGCGGTGAAAAACGTCGGCGAAGCGGCGGTTGAGGCGATTCTGAAGAGCCGCGATGAGCAGGGTGCCTTTCGCTCCCTTTTTGACTTTTGTCAGCGGGTCGACCTCCAGCGCGTCAACCGGCGGGTGCTGGACCAACTCGTTAAGTGTGGTGCCTTTGACTCAATCCATCCCTCCCGGGCGCGGGTCCTGGCGGCCCTGGACAGCGCCCTGGACGCAGCCCAGATCATGCAGCGGGATCGCCAATCGGGTCAGATAAACATCTTTGCCCTGCTGAAGTCCCAGAAGAAAAAAACGGCTGAACCCGAGCTTCCCGAGGCGCCCGATTGGGACGCGCGAACCACCATCCAGTTTGAAAAGGAGACGCTGGGGTTCTATATATCCGGGCACCCTCTGGACTTCTATGCCGATCAGGTGGCTGCAATTTGTTCCGCCGACACCCAGTCGGTTAAGGAGAAGCGGGAAGGAACGGAAGTGACCCTCTGCGGGATGCTCAGCATCACCAAGGAACTGACCACCCGAAAGGGCGACCGCATGGCTTTCCTCGCCATCGAGGATAAGGAGGGGATCCTGGAAATCGTCTCCTTTTCGGAAACCTTCCTCCATGCCCAGCCATTGCTGGCGAGAGACGAGCCTTTGGTCGTCATCGGCAAGGTTCAACACGACGAAAAGGGAAGCAAGGTCCTCGCCGAACGGATCATTACCCTGGACGAAGCCCAGGTTCAGACCGTGGATGCGGTGCGCATTCGTCTGCCGGCGGAGCGGTTGGACCGCGACGGGTTGACGAGACTGCGCCATCTGCTTTTGAATCACCCTGGCGACTGCAGGACTTATCTGCACCTGACGGTCGGCGGCAAAGGGGAAGCGGTCATTGCCCTCAGCACAAAGCTTCAGGTGAAGCCGACCCGCTCCTTCTTTGAGGAAATGAGTGAGCATTTTGGGATGAACTGCGTTGATGCATCCTACAAGAGCTGCGATCTGCCGGCCGCAAATTGATGGGGCGTGAAAGCAGCCGGAGGGATCGAGAATACGCGAGAATGTGAAATAAAATAGCAAAGACGCGGGAAAAGATGGCCAAGACCACCCTCTATTTTGTCGAAACCATGACCGAAGAACAGCCCATGGCGGTTTGTCAAACGGTGGAACATTTTTATGAGCAGGGGAGGCGAATCCACGTGGTTGCGGGGTCTTTCCTTGCCGCTCAGCGCCTGGATGGTCTCCTCTGGACTTTTGCTCAGGCGAGTTTCATTCCCCACCGCATCGGGTTGTCCGTTCAGGGGGACGAGGCCGTGGAACCGGTGATCATTACCCTCGGGGAAACCCCGGTCGCGGGGGCTCAGGTCCTTGTTTGCGATGGTCCGGTGAAGCTCGAATTCATGCAGCAGTATGATGACGTGGTGCAGTTCGTGCTCATGGACGATCCGGAGAAGCGTCAGGAGAGCCGCTCCCTGTGGCAGGCGGCGCGGGACAGGGGGATAAGGACGAGCCACGTGGCCTACGCATCCAAGGGAAAACCCTGGCTTCGGCCGTGATGTCACGGGGGTGAGGGAACAATCCCCTGTGAACCGCTTTTTCCCGAGCGTTTGCGGGGCACCCGGTCAGCAGTAATTTTTTTGATGGTTGTGATTTAGTTTACAAAGTCTATGGGAAAGCGCTTGACAAGCCCTCGTAAACCTATAGAATAGGCGAGACTCTTTAGAGTGGAAGCCGACTAGCAATATATCACAATGTCTTGGAACGGAGGAGAAGCGGAGATGGGAATAGTTGCTGATAAGATTCAAGAGCTGCGCGATCGCGAAGCGAAGATGAAGCAGATGGGTGGCCCAAAGGCCGTAGCACAGCAGCTCGAACGTGGAAAAATGACGGCACGGGCACGTTTGGACCTGTTTTTTGACCCGGGTACCTTCCGCGAAATAGACATGTTCGTGACGCACAGAGGGACCTTGTTCGGCATCGACAAGGTAGAGATTGCTGCCGACGGGGTTGTCACCGGCTTCGGCAAGGTGAATGGCCGTGACGTATTCGCCTTCGCCCAGGACTTCACGGCGCGGGCCGGCAGCCTCGGCGAGATGCACGCCAAGAAAATTACCAAGGTTATGGATATGGCTTTGAAAGCCGGGAAGCCGTTTGTTGGCTTCAATGACTCGGGCGGGGCGCGGATCCAGGAAGGAGTCGATTCTCTTTCCGGATACGGTCAGATCTTTTACCGCAATGCCATCGCTTCCGGGGTAATTCCGCAGGTTTCCGCCATCATGGGTCCCTGCGCCGGTGGTGCGGTTTATTCGCCGGCCATGACGGACTATATTTTCATGGTCAAGCTCTCCAGCTACATGTTCATCACCGGTCCCGACGTCATCAGGGCCGTGCTCGGTGAGGTCATTACCCAGGAAGAGTTGGGCGGCGCCATGGCCCACGCAACCAAGAGCGGCGTGACGCATTTCGCCTGCGACAGCGATGCCGATGCCATCGATCAGATCAAGAAGCTGCTCAGCTATTACCCCGACAACAACATGGAAGATCCGCCGTATGTCGCGCCGACGGATGACCCGAACCGCCTCTGCCCGGAACTGGAAGCGCTTATTCCCGAGAATCCCATGGGCGCTTATGATATGAAGGACGTCATTCGAGCGATCGTCGACGACGGGGACTTTTTCGAAATTCATGAGCACTATGCCACGAACATCATCGTGGGACATGCCCGTTTGAACGGTAGAAGCATCGGTATCATCGCCAACCAGCCGAAGGTTATGGCGGGCTGTCTGGATTGCGATTCCTCCGACAAGGCGACCCGCTTCATCCGTTGCTGCGATGCCTTCAACATCCCGATGCTGACCATCCCCGATGTTCCCGGTTATCTCCCCGGTACCCAGCAGGAATGGGGCGGCATTATCCGCCACGGCGCCAAGCTTCTGTGGTGCTATTCCGAAGCTACGGTGCCGAAGATCACCCTTATGGTCCGCAAGGATTACGGCGGATCCTACCTGGCCATGTGCTCCAAGGACCTTGGCGCGGACATCTCCCTTGCCTGGCCGACAGCAGAAATCGCCGTTATGGGAGCCGAAGGGGCGGCCAACGTTATCTTCCGCAAAGAAATCAGCGGAGCTTCGGACCCCGTAGCCAAGCGCCAGGAGGTGATGGCCAATTACAAGAAGATGCTCTACAATCCCTACATCGCAGCGTCCCGCGGGTACATTGACGGGGTTATTTTCCCGGCGGAAACCCGCAAGGTCCTGATTGAATGCTTTGAATTGCTGGCCGGCAAGCGCCAGGCCCTGCCGCCGAAGAAGCACGGTAATATTCCTCAGTAAGGAGTCGGAGGGTAAGGACCTGCTGTAGTTGGAACCGGGGCGCTATTTGAGCGCTCAGACCCGGATCCTCACTATCACGTAAAGTGAGGGGTGCTGACCTTGCAAAGTAAGCAGCCCGCTTTTTCGTAATTTGGAAAAGCGGGCTTTTGCTTTTGGTGGGAGGTGTAAATGGCTGAGATTCTATTGACCCCGTTTCATGACTGGCTGGTTGATCTGCGCCGCCACTTCCATCAATTCCCGGAATTGGCCTACCGGGAGGAAAAAACGGCGGCCAAGATCGTCGAGGTGCTCACGGAGTTTGGAGTTCCCTTCCGGGATAAGATCGGACAAACGGGAGTGATTGCCAGTCTCATCGCTCGAAAATCAGGCCCGACCGTGGCGATGAGGGCCGACATGGACGCCCTGCCGCTGGACGAACAGAACCCGGCTTCCTACAAATCCAGACACCCGGGAGTCATGCACGCTTGCGGCCACGACGGGCACATGACCATGATGCTGGGGGTGGCACGGTCGCTGGTGGAAACCGGGTGGTGTGAGCGGGGCGCAGGTAAGGTCCTTTTCATCTTTCAGCCGGCGGAGGAAGGGGGTGCCGGAGCGCGGGCGATGCTTGAAACGGGGATTCTGGATTCAGAGCCTATTGCAGCGATCTTCGCCGGGCACATGCATCCGGATCTGCCAGTGGGGCAGATCGCTTATGCTCCCGAGGTCAGCAATGCCGCCTCGGACAATATCAACATTTGCCTGACCGGCAGGGGAGGGCATGGAGCGCAACCGCAGGCCTGTGTCGACCCGATCGTAGCCGGGGCGTATCTCATTACCCAGCTTCAGAGCATTATCAGCCGCAGTATTGCCCCCATGGAGAGCGCCGTGCTGACCATCGGGAGCTTTCACGCCGGAACCGCTCGCAATATCATTCCCCAGCAAGCCGTTCTGAAGGGAACCCTCCGCACGCTCAGCAACGAGGTGCGGGAGCGCGTTTTGGGGCGTCTGCAAGAAATGGTGAGGGGCCTCGAAACCGCGCACCAGGTGGCGGCCGAGCTAAAGGTTTCAATCGGCTATCCGCTGCTGGTGAATGACCCCGGCATCGTCCGCTTCGTCGAGAGGCAGGCAAGAGAGTTGTTGGGAGCCGCTTCCGTGCACCCGGGTCCACCGCGCATGGGTTCTGAGGATTTTGCCTTCTTCCTCGATAAATTTCCGGGGACCCTGATTCGTCTTGGGTGCGGCGACCCGGAAAACGGGGCGGCCTACGGCCTGCATTCCCCGTTCTTTGATCTGGATGAAAGATCGCTGGACGTCGGCGTGCGCCTCTTCACTCATCTCCTGACCAGCTACGCCGGGCAGGGTCAGGAGCGCTGAACCGCTCTTCTTTCTTACGGCCATGACCCCGCGGGTCACAACAAAGCATAAAATCCTCCCTTCGTCATTCCAGTATGCTTTCAGCTGGAATACAGTTGTTTTGAAGTCCTGGGCCCCGGCCAGACCTTGTCCCGGCAGGCATTAGGCCGGAAAGCATGCCGGGGTGACGGTTTGGGAGGATTTCATACAAACCACGAAGGACACGAAGAGCACGAAGAAAGAGAGAGTCTCCTGCTCTGTGTTCCGATCAGTACTGAAAATCGACTGCCAGAATGCCGGCGCTGATGCTGCGCACCATAGCTATCACCGGCAAATGATCGGGGTGTACCTGGTAGCGCTTCATGGCTTCGAGATCGTCGAAATCCGAGACCAAAGAAAAGTCGTAGGACCGCTCGGAGCGGACGATATCGCGACCGAACTGGAAACCCCTGATCTCGGGGATTTTGGCGGGAAGTCCTCCCAGAGCTTTTTCCAGAGCCGCAATCTCGGTGTCCGTAATTCCTTCTTTAAATTTCAAAAAAACCACATGTTTGAGCATTTCCTCCTCCTCCTTCTGTAGTGGCAGCGCAGATTAACTTGGTGTCAATTCCGTGGGTATCCCGATTTTCCTATAACACGAAGAGCACGAAGAACCACGAAGAGTGATGACAGCCTCCCGAACAATTCTTCTCATCCTTCGCGATCTTCGTGTCCTTCGTGGTTGAAAAGAAATAGCATCAACCGCCTCGACTCTCCCTGAGCCGCCGAACATCGCCGATGCGAATGGTGAATCTCTGGGCGTCGAAATACTCCAGGAGCGGGATGGTGTATTTGCGACTGGCCTGCGTCATCTCTTTGAACTGCGGCGTCGAGATCTCACCGTGTTCCTTCAGATAGGCAACCAGGCGTTGCTGAAGTTCCTGAATGACGGACGCGTGGAAATAAATGTCTTCCTTCACCTTGATCAGTATCCCCTGAGAAACCATCCACTCAAGCACATCCTGATGTTGGCGGGGAGTTCCGGGTAGGCTTGGCGCCACGTCTTTGAAAAACGGCGGCTGGAGGCCTGGTTCCCGGAAAGCCTTCTCGATCTTCTGNCGGATGACTTCTTCATCCCGGGACAGGTCGATCTTATGAGAAGCCAGCCGGACCCATTCCAGTTCCATGGCAAGGCGGTCCTGATCTGCCAACTGGCGCAGCACGAAGTTGTAGAGCTTCACCTCGAGGGGGTGAGGGAGTTGCGCCAGGAGCTCTTCCTTAGCCATACCGGTCTTGAGCGGGTAAAGCCGGTGGTAATTCTCCAGGGTCTCAATCATGGCGTGCTGGATGTTCGTCAGCGCGTCTGCGTGAAGAAAGCGCTGATTTTCCTTGTCAAAAAGGATGAGTTTCCTTTGACTGGCAAAGCGCTGCAGGGCTTTTTCGAGAGGCCCGCGGGAGATGTTGGTCCGCACCTGAAGTTCGTCGGCTGTTACCCCGGACCAGCCGGCATCGAGCACATGCCACAAAATGATCTCCTCCTCGGTGCCATGCAGCAGAGCATTCAGGGCCATGGCCGCTTCCCGTTTGCCTGGGCCTTTGTGCTTGCGCGGCAGCGGATGGAGGATGGTCCCCCCGCCGATGGTTTGGACCGGAGAATAGGAACGGAGGACGAAGCGGTCCCCGCGAAGGGCAGTAACGGGTTGGTCAAGGCGGATCTGGATGAAGGTTTGCTCACCGGGCAGCAGTTCTTCCCGGTCGAGGAGTACCGCCGTCGCAAGATGCTCTGCCGTTCCGGTGTGAAAGCGGATTTTTGCCCGGTTCTTGAGGGGGCGAGGGGCGCTGGAAAGCAGCTGCAACTGGACATCGATCAGGTGCGTGGGCACCAGAGCGCCCGGCATGGCTACCACATCGCCGCGCTGGATCAGAGCCCGCTCCACGGCCTGAAGGTTGACTGCCGTGCGTTGGCCGGCATGAATTTCCGGCACCTCATCATTGTGAACCTGCAGGCCTCTAACCTTGGTCTTGTGCTGCATTGGGTAGACCATGACCTGGTCGCCGATACGTAATTTTCCGGCAACACTCGTTCCGGTTACGACGGTTCCGAACCCGCGCATACTGAAAACGCGATCGACAGGCAAGCGAAAAGGGCCGTCCGAGCTGCGTGGTTCAACCTCGATAACGAGTTTGGCCAGGGCCTGCCGGAGTTCCTCAAGGCCTTCTCCGGTAGCTGCGGAAACCCTGATGATGGGGCTCCCCTGGAGGAACGTGCCCTTCAGAAACTCGGTCACATCGTCCTGAACCATCTCGATCCAATCGGGATCTTCCACGAGATCGATCTTGGTGAGCACGACCAACCCCTTTTTCACCCGAAGCAGTTCGCAGATCTCCATGTGTTCCCGCGTTTGAGGCATGACCCCTTCATCCGCTGCAATCACCAGGGCAACAAGATCGATGCCGGTAGCCCCGGCGACCATGTGCTTCACAAAGCGCTCATGGCCGGGAACATCGACGATCCCCAAACGGTCCCCACCCGGAAGGTCCATGTAGGCAAAGCCCAGCTCGATGGTGATGCCGCGCAGCTTTTCCTCTTTGAGACGATCGGTGTCGATGCCCGTCAAGGCTCTTATGAGAGAGGTCTTGCCATGGTCGATATGCCCTGCGGTGCCAAGAATAACCTGTTTCATGCGACGGCTCACTTATTTGGATTGAGATACCCAAAGGCAAAATCTTGCGAATCCCGGGGCGCTCTGTACCTTAACAGAACGATCCGGGTCAGTTCAAGGCTTTTGGTTCGCTCTTCGGTCGCCGGCGCTGATTCCTCAGTGGGGCGGACGGCTAAAACACGCCCCGATAGTAGGCAAGCCTTTTGGCATGGGGACGAAAAGAGGCCGTCAGTTGCTCCTGCGCCGTAGGCGGCAGGGGCTCGAAGGTCTTCCCGGCTTGAGCCATGGCCTTGACCTGATCGGGTGAGGAGCAGCCAATGACCACAAGGTCCACAGCCTGCGATAGGGCATATCTGATGAGCAGATCGGCGGTCAGGCCGTTCTCCGGGTCAAGGTAATGAGAGGCGCCAAGCACTTTCATGCCGATGACGGCAATTCCCCGTTCTCGAGCTGCGGGCAGGGTCGTATCCAGGAAGCCGGGGAGCGCCCCTTCCACTGGGTTGATCGGCAGGAGCACCGAATCAACAGGCCATTCCTTGACAGCCCGGGTGAGAATCTCCGGATCATGATGGCCCGTTGCCCCGATAAAGCGAGTCTTGCCCGCGCGTCTGGCCTCAATAAAGGCCTCCAGAGCCCCACCCGGTCCGGCAATCCGGTGAAGGTCCTCTTCCGTTCTCACATCGTGGATTTGCCAGAGATCGAGATGGTCGAGATGCATCGTCGAGAGAGTCCGGTCCAATTCAGCGAGGGCTCCTTTTCTGGTCCGCTCGGCAGACTTCCCTGCCTGGAAAATGCCGGCTCGAAGGTCTGGGTGTGCCGACCAAACGAGGCCGTAGTAGCCCTCGCTGCCGGCATAAGCCCTGGCGCAGTCGAAGTAGGTGATGCCCTGAGCGAGAGCTTCGCCAATGACCTCACGGGCAGCCTTTTCACGATCATACGTGCGAAGTATGCCCTCCCCGCCAAGGCCGACGATAGAGACTTCGATACCGGTCTTTCCAAAGGCTCTGAACTGCATCGCGTGATCGTTCATCGAGAAGATGTGCTCCTGTTTTGGGTCATCAACTGCTCCGCCGAGAGAGCTTCCCGGAAAAAATACTGATGAGGCCCCCAAGCATGACGTAGCCGGAGATGACTTCAAGGCTGACGGCAAATGCTGCGCCGGTAGTCCTGGGAGAGATATCACCGAAGCCGAGGGTCGTGAAGGTTACGATACTGTAATAGAGCATATTGGGAAAGTTGAATTCCAAATTAGCCATGGCGAAGAAACCCGAGCCCATCATCCAATAGACGACAGAGAAGATGACGGCGATGAGTACGGACCAAACGGCCCAGCGCGTCAGGGAGCGGCCGCAGTCGGCAAATACCCACCACAGGAAGCACCAGAACTTTCCCGAAGGCGAGTCCATCATCTCTTCAAGGAAATCCTGGTCCTGGAGAAAAAGTTTAAAACGCTGACTCCCGTAACAGACGGAGGCATGATTTCCCTTGCAACGGATGGTGGTATTGAGGATGAAGTCCAGACGGCGCTCCCAAATAGCCGGCAACCTGTAGCGGGTTTCCTTTAAGAGTTCCCCGAAAATCTTCCGGTCAAACGTGACCAATGAGACATTCGCATTCTCCAAGTTGATCGAAGAGAGGTTGGCTCCACCCAAGTCGGCTCCAACCAGGGTGGCATAACGAAAGTCGGAAAATGAAACCACGGCCTTGTGAAGGGAAGCATGAGAGAGGTTGGCATGCCGAAAGTCGCAATCCTCAGCCCGCGCCCTCGTCAGGTTGGCCGCGCTGAGGTTCACCTCACGCAAGTCGGCGAAGGGCAGCAGGGCATCCTCCAGATCGGCAAAGGCCAAGTTTGCCTTCGTGAGGCGAGCGTGTGCGAAATTTGCGTGAGCCATCTCGGTGTGCGTCATGTTGGTATTTTCGAGTGAAGCGCGAACCAACTGTGCATTCTTCAGACACGCGCAGGAAAGGTTTGCACCGGTAAGGCGGGCATCGGCCAGGTTTGCGCCTTCCAAGTTCTCACCGCTCAGCTCCGCCGACTCAAGGTCGATCATTGCATCAGGGTGTTCTTCGCGCCAGGCATTCCAAATGGATACGCCGCGTTTCAAAATCTCAACTTGTTCTTCATGTGCCATTTTTACCGCCATTCCACTGAAAGGAAAACCATAAGAACCCAAGCAGATGGAAACCAATTACTATGCCGCTTCTAAAAGATAACATAGAATAATAGATGACCCTTGTCCAGTTGCATGGATCAGTGGTGGCGTTGTCGCATCCATCACCGCTTAATTCTCAAGAGGAGATAGGCCATGGCAAAATACATCGGTGCGTTGGATTTAGGCACCACCAGCATTCGGTTCATTATTTTTGATCATGGGGGCCAGATCATCGCCGTGGACCAGATGGAACATGAACAGATTTTCCCCAAGCCCGGTTGGGTGGAACATGACCCCATGGAAATTTGGCGCAATACCACAGCCGTCATGAAAGGTGCTTTGGACAAGACCGGCATCTCCGGAGACAGACTCGCTGCCATTGGCATCGCCAATCAACGCGAGACCGCAATACTCTGGGACAGGCATAGCGGCAGGCCCTTTTACCATGCGATCGTGTGGCAATGCACCCGCACCGATGAAATTTGCCGCCAACTCTCTCTTGAACACGGACAGAACCGTTTTCTCGAAAGAACCGGACTTCCCCTTGCGACCTATTTTTCGGGTCCCAAGATCCGTTGGGTATTGGACCATGTCCCTGAAGCCCGGGTTGCAGCGCAGAAGGGATCGGCGCTGTTTGGCACCGTCGAATCCTGGATTATCTGGTGGTTGACCGGAGGCCCAAACGGAGGTGCCCACGTGACCGATGTCACGAACGCCAGCCGGACCCTGATGATGAACCTAAATACCCTTCAGTGGGATGACGCTATCTTAAATGAACTCGGCATTCCACACCAAATGCTGCCTCGAATCGTTCCATCCATCGATAGGGATACCTGGGGGCATACGAAAAAGGATGGGGCCTTACGTGCAACGATCCCCGTGTGTGGCGCTCTGGGTGATCAGCAGGCAGCCCTGGTCGGCCAGACCTGTTTCGCCGCCGGAGAGGCCAAAAACACCTACGGAACAGGGTGTTTCCTCCTCCTCAATACGGGTAGCATCCCCATCCTCTCTCGTCATGGGCTTTTGACGACCGTTGGCTATCAGATACGGGGGGAAAAGCCTGTTTACTGTCTTGAAGGTTCAATCGCCATTGCCGGTGCTTTGGTGCAATGGCTGCGGGACAATCTCGGTTTGATTGCCACCGCGCCTGCCATAGAAGAGCTGGCCCGAACGGTGGAAGACAATGGAGGCACCTATATCGTACCGGCCTTTTCCGGTTTGTTTGCGCCGTACTGGCGATCGGATGCCCGCGGCGTCATTTCCGGCTTAACTCGATTTGTCAATAAAGGGCACATCGCCAGAGCAGCACTCGAGGCNACCGCTTATCAAACTTTTGAGATTGTCGAAGCGATGAATAATGACTCCGGGGTTGCGCTCAGCAAACTCAAAGTCGACGGCGGAATGGTGGCAAATGAGCTGCTCATGCAGTTTCAGGCAAACATACTGAACGTGCCGGTGATTCGGCCGGCTGTGACGGAAACAACCGCGTTAGGTGCTGCTTATGCAGCCGGACTTGCCGTCGGCTACTGGTCGGATGTTGATGAACTCAGAGAAAACTGGGTCCCGGATAAGACCTGGGAGCCCAACATGGATCACACGGAACGGCAAGAGGGGGTTCGCGGCTGGAAAAAGGCGGTGTCGAGAACGTTCGGCTGGGTAGACTGATCGCCTTGAGCCTAAGCAGTTGTCCAAAAATGAAATAGACTATTTCACCACGAAGAGCACGAAGATCTCAAAATGTTTTCTTCGTGTGCTTCGTGTCCTTCGTGGTTCGAAATAAGGTTAAAATGAGCGCAAGTTGTTTTTGGACGGCTTAACCATCGGCTTCGATGCTCCGTGCCATCAGGCTTTAGCGAAAAGCTCTTTGGCCGGGTTGGAAAACCCGCCCTCCGTTTGGCTGCGGTTAACAGAAATCCTTTGCCCAGAATTCGGTTGACTGTGCTATCTCGTTCATCGAATATGTTTCTTGATCTTATCGATATCTACGGCTCGTGTACCACGTTCTCGCACGATTCAGGTTTCCATGGCAACGATTCCTTTCGGTAGATAGTGGAAGCGGCGTTAGACTTGAACCTTTAGCAGAGGAGGAATCCATGAAACACTTGCGGAAATTTCGGATTGCCTTGGCAGTGATCGCGACCATGGTGCTGCCGGCATTGGCGGTGGCAGAACCGATCACCATCAACTGGTGGCACGCCCACGGCGGCGTCCTCGGGGAGAAAGTGAACGCTATCTGCGAGGGGTTCAACAAATCCCAGAACCAGTACCAGGTGGTGCCCACCTATAAGGGCAGCTACGCAGATACCATGACGGCCGGCATTGCGGCTTTTCGGGCCAAGAACCCGCCCCACATCCTGCAAGTCTTCGAAGTGGGCACGGCCACGATGATGGCGGCCAAGGGCGCAATCAAGCCGGTTTACGAGGTCATGAAAGAATCCGGCCTGCCCTTCGACCCCAACGCTTACCTACCTACGGTCATCGGATATTACACCACCACGGACGGCAGGATGCTGTCCATGCCTTTCAACAGTTCGACCGCGATCCTGTATTATAACATCGACGCCTTCAAGAAGGCGGGCCTCGACCCCACCAAGCCTCCCAAGACTTGGCCCGAAGTTGCGGAAGCCGCCAAAAAACTGGTCTCAGCCGGTGCCAGCCCGGTTGGATTTTCATCCTCCTGGAACGGCTGGATCCATCTCGAAAATCTCGGCGCCTGGCACAACGTGCCCTTTGGGACCCAGGCCAACGGCTTTGGCGGTCTGGATGCGCGCTACACCTTCAACGCTCCTCTTTATGTGAAACACATCCAGCAGCTCGCCGACTGGCAGAAGGATAAGATCTTCGTTTACGGCGGCCGGACCGACCTCGGCAATGCCAAGTTCAACTCGGGGGAAGTGGCCTTGTACACGGCATCTTCGGCCAGTTACGCCGGGTTCAAGAAGACGTGCCAATTCGAATTCGGGACCGCCATGCTGCCCTACTGGCCGGATGAGAAGGGCGCCCCCCAGAACACCATCATCGGCGGCGCGAGCCTCTGGGTGTTGAACGGGTTCAAGCCGGATGAGTACAAAGGGGTGGCCGCCTTCTTCAACTACCTCTCCTCACCGGAGGTAATGGCTGACTGGCACCAGTTCACCGGGTATTTGCCCATCACCATGGCAGCTTACGAACTGACCAAGAAACAGGGCTTCTACGAAAAGAACCCCGGCACGGAAACCGCTCTGTTGCAGATGACCCTGCACAAGCCGACGGAAAACTCCAAGGGCATTCGCTTCGGTGACCATGCCAAGACCCGTGACATCATGGACAACGAGTTCGAAGCGATTTTCTCGGGTCAGAAGACGGCCAAGCAGGGACTGGACGATGCCGTCAAGTCCGGGAACGAGCTGCTGGAAAAATTTGAGAAGGCCAACAAATAGCGCCGTTGCGCGGCTGATCGCCCATGGAAAAGCGTGTCGTTTTCCGGAACAAGATTCTGCCGTATGTCCTCGTGGCGCCCCAGATCGTCATTACCCTGGTGTTCTTCATCTGGCCGGCCTCACAGGCGCTCTATCAGTCCGTACTCCAGGAGGACGCCTTTGGAACCGCGTCCTCCCTGGTCTGGCTCGACAATTTTGCCGACCTCTTCAGGAGCCAGGAGTACCTGCACTCTTTTCGGGTGACGCTCATCTTCAGCTTCTCGGTCGCCGGCCTCGCCCTGACCGCAGCCTTGCTGCTCGCCGTCATGGCCGACCGAGCCATACGCAGTGCGACCGCCTACAAGACGCTGATCATCTGGCCCTATGCGGTGGCCCCTGTCGTGGCCGGCGTTCTCTGGTACTTTCTGTTCAACCCCACCATCGGCATGCTGGCCTTCTTTCTGAGAAAGGTCGGGGTGCCTTGGAACCCCACCTTGAACGGCGGGCAGGCCATGATTCTCGTGATCATCGCGGCGGCCTGGCGTGAGGTTTCTTACAACTTCCTGTTTTTCCTGGCTGGACTCCAGGCCATCCCGCATTCCTTCATCGAAGCTGCCGCCATAGATGGCGCCGGCCCCTGGAAACGCTTCTGGACCATCGTGTTCCCGTTGCTGTCGCCCACAGTCTTCTTCCTGATCGTGGTGAATCTGGTCTATGCCTTCTTCGACACTTTCGGGGTGATTCACGCCCTGACACGGGGCGGACCCAATTACGCCACGAACATTCTGGTCTACAAGGTCTTCAACGACGGTTTTATCAACCTGGACCTGGGCGGCTCCGCAGCCCAGTCGGTAATTCTCATGGCGGTGGTGATCACCCTCACCGTTATTCAGTTTCGTTTCATCGAACGCAAGGTCCACTATTGACACAAGGTCGGAACATGCTCGAACGCCGTCCGTTGCTCATTTTTTTCACCCATGCCGTGCTCATCCTGGGGGCGCTGGTTATGGCCTTCCCGATCTACGTGACCTTCGTTGCCTCCACGCACACCCTCGAAGCGATCTCCAAATCCTTCCCGCTGCTGCCCGGCAGCCACCTGGTCGAGAATTATCTCAAGGCGCTCACGGTCGGTCCGCAGAATGTGGGAGCCACCGTTGCCACTATGATGGTGAACAGCTTCATCATGGCCATCGGCATCACCTTCGGAAAGATTGCCATCTCGCTCCTCGCCGCCTTCGCCATCGTCTATTTTCGCTTCCCGTTGCGGATGGTATTTTTCTGGATGATCTTCATCACCCTCATGCTGCCGGTGGAGGTCCGCATCCTGCCGACCTACAAAGTGGCGGCCGACCTGGGCATGCTCAACTCCCGCGCTGGGCTGATCTTTCCCCTCATTGCCTCGGCGACCGCCACCTTCCTGTTCCGGCAGTTCTTCATGACCGTGCCGGACGAGCTCTGCGAGGCCCACCGCATTGACGGCGGAAGCCCAATGCAGTTCTTCTTCGACATCCTGCTGCCCATGTCGCGCACCTCGATTGCCGCCCTCTTCGTCATTCTCTTCATCTACGGCTGGAACCAATACCTCTGGCCGCTGTTGATCACGAGCGACGAAAAGTATTACACCCTGCTCATCGGCATCAAGCGCATGCTGGACGTGGGCGAAGGCCAAGCCGAGTGGCACATCATCATGGCGTCCACGATTCTGGCGATGCTGCCGCCGGTGCTGGTGGTGATTTTCATGCAGAAGCAGTTTGTTAAGGGGATGACGGAGACGGAGAAGTAAAGAAAATGGCCGACGTCAACATCAGAAACGTTACCAAGTGCTTCGGCAAAACCGAAATCATTCACGGGATCAGCTGCGATGTCCACGACGGTGAGTTCATCGTTATCCTCGGGCCGTCGGGCTGCGGCAAGTCCACCCTGCTGCGCCTCGTCGCCGGCCTGGAAGAAATCAGCAGTGGCGAAATCGCCATCGCGGGCCGGGTGGTCAACGAGCTTGAGCCCGCCGAGCGCGACATTGCCATGGTGTTTCAGAACTATGCGCTCTACCCTCACATGACGGTTTACCAGAACATGGCCTACGGGTTGAAGATGCGCCGCATGCCCAAGGATGAGATCGACCGGCGGGTGCGCAACGCCGCGGAGATCCTCGAGCTCAGCGTGCTGCTCGCCCGCAAGCCCCGGCAGCTTTCGGGCGGTCAGCGCCAACGGGTGGCCATGGGACGCTGCATCGTGCGCGAGCCGAAGGTGTTTCTTTTCGACGAACCGTTGAGCAACCTCGATGCCAAGCTCCGGGTGCAGATGCGGCTTGAAATTCGCAAGCTCCATGAGGACCTCAGGATCACCAGCNTCTACGTCACTCATGACCAGGTGGAAGCCATGACCCTGGGCGACCGGCTGATGGTGATGGACAACGGCTACGCCGTGCAGATCGGCTCGCCGCTGGAGGTCTATGAACAGCCGGCCACCCTGTTTGTCGCCGGCTTCATCGGCTCGCCGGCGATGAATTTCTTGGAGGTGGTCGTCGATGAAGATGGCAAGACGTTAAGGCTCCCCGGCCATATCCGGGTCCCACTGAACGACTCCGTCGTTCCCGGTTGGGTCGGGAAAAAAGCCGTTCTGGGAATCCGGCCGGAGCACCTGGAACTCGATTCAAAGGGGCCCGGCACGATTGTCCTGTCCGTGAATCAGGTCGAACTCCTCGGGGCCGATACCCTGGTTTACGGTCACCTCGGCGAGGAAAAGATTGCTATGACGGTGCGCCTCACCGAC
>JGI20214J51088_10001034_pt1 | contig 18988 bp, 13 predicted proteins | sample WetSurMetagenome_FD_51088 | JGI IMG/M metagenome (IMG submission 51088) | reverse complement strand
TTTTCGTCTGGCTGGTCAAAGGAACAGAAAAACCGGCGGGCTAAAAAAACGATCCCACGGGAGATCCATGGAGTGTCCGTCAATTGGCATCCTTAAGTAAATCATGTATCGCGTTCGTTGCCGGAGCCCGCTATCCGGCTGTGCTTCATCCCGTACAGGAAATAGACGGCAAGCCCGATGACCAGCCATATGACAAAGCGGAGATGGGTCACCGTGGGAAGGACCCAGATAAGATAGGCACAGGAGACCATACACGCAAGCGGGACAAACGGGACGAGCGGGCACCTGAACGGCCGGGGGATTTCAGGTCGGGTATGCCTGAGCATGATGACGCCGGCCGATACGATGATGAAGGCTGCAAGCGTCCCGACATTCACCAGCTGGGCAATGTCCTGCAGGGGAAGGAGACCCGCGATCAGCGCGGTCACGACCCCCACAAAAACCGTGACCCTGGCCGGGGTATGAAACCGCGGGCTGACCTCCCTGAAAGTTGCCGGCAGGAGGCCGTCCCGTGACATGGCGAAGAAGATCCGTGACTGTCCGAAGAGGAGGACGAGTATCACCGATGTGATTCCCAGCAAAGCACCAACTGAGACGAGCGCTGCTCCCCACTGGATACCGAGCTGCAGGAGTGCGGAGGAAACAGGCGCGGGATTATTCAGCATGGTGTAGGGAACAATCCCGGTAAGTACTGCTGCAACGGCGATATATAACAGGGTACAGATGAGAAGTGATACGATGATCCCGAAGGGAAGATCTTTCTGGGGATTTTTTACCTCTTCGGCCATCGTTGAAACTGCATCAAAACCGATGTAGGCAAAGAAGACAATTGCTGCACCGCCGATTACCCCTGTCCAGCCGAATGGCATAAAGTCTGACCAGTTCATGGCGTTGATATGCGAGATACCGAGATACAGAAAGAGGAGGATAATCCCGATCTTGATCGTTACGATGACGGTATTTACTGTGGCGCTCTGTTTCACTCCGCTGATCAGGAGCACGGTGATCAGGGCGATGATAATCATTGCCGGGATGTTGAGAAACCCGTCATTGTACCCCGGGGGGTTCACGAGGCTGACCGGGAGAACGAGCCCGGCTTCTGCCAGAAGGCTGGTAACGTACCCGGACCATCCGACCGCAACAGCGGAGACCGAGACCGAGTACTCGAGAATCAGGTCCCACCCAATGATCCACGCCCAGATCTCCCCGAGGGATGCATAACTGTAACTGTAGGCACTCCCCGCTATGGGTACCATCGCGGCAAATTCCGAGTAACTCAGCGCTGCGAACAGGCATACGATTCCGGCAATGACGAATGAAACAACCAGTGCCGGACCGGCATACGTTGCTGCAGCGATACCGGTAATCACAAAGATCCCGGTACCGATGATGGCGCCGATACCGAATAATACCAGTTCGAATGGCCCTAGGACACGCTTCAGCTGGTGTTCGCCGGCACAGCAGTCGAAGAGATCCTGGATCGATTTTGTCCTGAAGATGGCATTGTGCGGCCTGATTTTCCGGAATAGGAATTCCTTCAGGGTCAAGATCTATTTCTCCTTCTTATCAATCCGGTTGAGAAGGTTCCGCACTCATGTACATCCGTCGTGGACCGTGACGATTGAAGGACTACTTTCCCCTCGTCCAGGTTACAGATACCAGGAATTCCCGGATGTCTCACTGCCCGTGAAATCAGACGATACCTTAAATCCTTACCGGATGCGGCAGTGCCCGGGTCCCGGAGAACTCCGGCGCTTCTTCACCTCGGCCTTAAAATATGCGATAGCATGATCCATCTCTTTCCGTGAATAGCCCAGGCGCTGAAGATCTTCTTTCAGTCCTGCCTGCGGTATTTCCAGGGAAATCTCCTGGGAAAAACTGATCAGCAGACGGGCCAACAACACGGGAAATTCCTCCGCTCTTTCATGAAAAATGTGGACCAGGAACTTCCCCAGTGCGTGCTCTTTGACCGCATTCCCATACAAATCCGGCCGGTCCTCTGACACTTCCAGGTATTCTCTCCAGGTATCACCCAGATCATGTTCACCGCAAAACCTCAGGAACGATTCTGAAGAGAGATATTCCTCAAGCGGGAATGCCGATAACCATGCAATCATCCCTCTGATGATTTTTTCCGTATCCGGTTGCATCTTCAAAAGCTCTTGGATCGTTCTTCCATGAGGGAGTCAGGAGTTTTTCCGGCGGGAGAATTCCAGGGAGTGTTGAACTGCTGCAATAAAATGAGGGTCTCCCTCATTTCATGCAATAATAGTCACTCGTCAGCTTGTACCTTGTATGGACACCGCATTTCGGGCAGTTGCACCCTTCCTTTTTTCCCCCCGCTGCTTTGGCTGATCCACCCCTTGCACAGAAGAGCAGGTTTGGATTATCTGCCTTCAGGTTGTTGGCAGCATAGGTCGGGCATGACCCGCAAAACCTCCCGCAGATATCGCGGTTCGCGACAGAATCGTCAACTTTCGTCATTACTGTTTCCTCTTCCGGCGTATATCATGGAAGACTTCTTCAACATTTCGCGTGTTCTCAAAAAATGAAACCAGAACATTTGTTCAAAAGATCCCGGCACAGGCGATCTGTGCCATACGCGGACAATCGGCAGATGATCTAATCGTCAGACACACTACAGGAAATTGTAAATGTAGAAGAAATCCGGAAATTTGTTATTGGAAAATCCGATCCGTGTATAAGGATATCCGCGACCTCCCCTTCAGGCCGCGGGTTACCAGGTAAAACCCGAATCCCGCTCTGCAACAGTCGTTGCACCCCCTCTGGTCCTGTCTCCGGCTCATGATGCGACTAGTTGATCCGGAGACGCTCGCCGTTCCTGATCGGGTGGACCGTACTGTTGGTCGTGTACCCGAGATCGCCGGCAAACTCGGCGTAACCTGCAGTCATCGTCAGGTCAGCATGAGCAGGGATAATATGCTGGGGTTGCAGCATCTGGATAAATTCATAATGATCCTCACGGTAGGCATGGCCGCTCACGTGCAGGTCAGTAAACATCCGGGCACCGGTCATTTTGAGGCGGTGCTCGATCGCGTACCGGTTCCCGAGGTTCATCGGGTTCGGGATCACGTTTGCCGAGAAAAGCACCTTGTCACCCTTGCTCAGCTGGTACGGGGTATCCCCCTGCGCAAGGCGGGTCAGGATTGACCCGGGCTCGCCCTGGTGACCGGTCACAATCGGCAGGAACTTCTCCTTTCCCTCCTTCATCATCCGGCGCATCACCTTGTCGACCGTCCTCCGGTCCCCGAAAACGCTCGACGTCTCAGGGAAGGAGACATATTTCATCTGTTCTGCGGTGACCGAGTATTTCTGCATCGAGCGACCGAGAAAGACCGGCTTCCTGCCGATCTCATGGGCACATTCCGCAATGGTCTTTACGCGGGCGATATGGGACGAGAAGGTCGATACGACAATTGCGTTTTTATCGTCTTCGAAGCTCGTGATGACATCCCGCACGAGGTTGCGGGCGATCCGTTCGCTGGGGCACCGGCCCGGGCGGTGGATGTAGGTACTTTCCACGATGAGGGCGAGCACCCCTTCCTTGCCGAGTTGCCGGAAGCGGGCAAAGTCCGGCGGCTGGCCGATGACCGGCGAACGGTCAAACTTGAAGTCGCACGCGTACACGATCGCGCCGTGAGGAGTGTGAAGTACCGGCGTCACCGTATCGATAATGGAATGCTGCGTGCGTACGAATTCAAGAACGAGGTTCTGCGAGAGCGTATACCGCTGCCCGGCGCTGAGCGCGAAGAGNTTGTTCTTTGCTTCAAATTTCTTTTCGCCGGAGATCTGCTGGCGGATCAGTTCGGTTGCATACGGGGTTGCGATGATGGGCGCATTGTACCGGTGGGCAAGTTTCGGGATGGCCCCGATATGGTCAAGGTGCCCGTGCGAGCAGACGATGGCTTTCACGGTGCCTTCGACTTTTTGCAGGATGGTATCATCCGGGATTGCCTTGATCTTGATCAGGTCAAGGGAATGCATCTCGTCGACCTCCGCATCCTCGTGGATCATCAGCTGGTCGAGGCGGAGCCCCATGTCAAAGATGACAATTTCCTTTCCGCAGCGGACAGCGGTCATGTTCCGCCCGACCTCGTCGTATCCGCCTACGGCGATAATTTCTATTTCCATATTGCGTTATATCTCCTGATTTTCGTGTCTGATTCTGGTTTTCTGGTAATATTTTCCCGGGTTCGTTATATTATTGCGTTATTCCGCAATTCCGCCCATAATGGCCGGGCCACCTATCGGCCAAATCCTCCCGTAGTTCTCCGGGGGATCATCCGGTAGCAAGTCCTTTTCGGCGAAGTTGACGCAAGGAACCATGCGGGACAACTACCTGCTCCATTGAAGGGCTCAAGGGCCATCACCACGAAACCGTGGATCATCGGGATCCTCAAAACGGGTATCAGGGTCACATCCGATACCATTTCTCCGATGGCGTTGTTACCATCGTCCGCATGATTCCTGCGCGTTTGTTCCCCGGGCAGGCTGTTCCGGATTATCCGAAAAGATAACCGGAATTGTGTCTATGCTAAATAGCGGGGCAAATACATCAAAGTATGGTTCCACGCAGGTACCAGACGCCCGCATATCTTCCCCGGGGGCAACCGATGCTCTGAAGGCAAAAGAACCTTGCGGGCAATGGAGTAATCGCAGTCCCGGAATACCGCCCGACACGATGAACCCGCAATCCGGGAGAAGGCAAAAGAAGCACGGTTACTCCCCCAGTCCGAACCAGAGGAACCGATAGTCCTGACCCCGGGACGATGATTATTTCCCCGGACTCTGAAACGAACCGGATCCCCGGGTGTTCCGGACTGTGGCACGTTCCGTTGTTTTATCGTTACAGGGATCAAGAAGCATCACCGGGAAAATCAGGTATGAGCGTATTCCGGTTTGATAAAAACTCTCTGCCGACCCCCGACCAGGCCGAGCGGTATATGATCGGGGAGATCGAAAAGAAGTACTTCGGTCCCGGGGGAGAGATAGTGCTGATCGAATTCCCTGAGGCCACCTATCTCAGGGACGACCGGGAACATATCGGGATCCTTTACACCGGGCCCAAGGACCGGCAGAAAGCCTTTAAGGAAGTGACCCGGCTCCTGGGACGGTATGCGAAGGAACGTCCCGACTCAACCGGAAATGCATGAAAAATGGGTGATGGGTCAGGTATTCCGGAACACCAGCTTCCCGTCCTTCTCATCGACAACGATCTCTTTCTCCTTGTTGACAGTTCCTTCAAGGATCATCTTCGAAAGTTCATTGAGCACATTCTTCTGGATCACCCGCTTGATCGGCCGTGCACCGAACTGCGGGTCGAAGCCCTGGGTGCCGATGAACTGGATCGCTTTCTTTGTCGCCCTGAGCCGGACGTCATTCTTCCCGAGCATCTTCTCTACGCTCCCCAGCTGGAGCTCAACAACTTTCTGGATCTCGTCCCGGGTGAGTGGCCGGAACATGATGATCTCATCGATCCGGTTCAGGAACTCAGGACGCAGGGTTGTCTTGAGCAGGTCGAATACCTGGTCGCGGGTACGGTCGTAGACCTCGTCCCGGTTCTTGTCGGTGACATGCTCCAGGTTCTCCTGGATAAGGTGCGAACCGATGTTTGAGGTCATGATGATGATCGTATTCTTGAAGTCCACGGTCCGTCCCTTGTTGTCTGTCAGGCGTCCGTCGTCTAGGACCTGCAGCAGGATATTGAAAACATCCGGGTGGGCCTTCTCGATCTCATCCAGAAGAACCACGGAATAGGGCTTGCGCCGGACCGCTTCGGTCAGCTGCCCGCTCTCCTCGTAGCCTACGTAACCCGGGGGCGCCCCGACCAGCCGCGAAACGGTATGCCGTTCCTGGTATTCCGACATATCGATCCGTACCATGCTGTTCTCGTTATTGAAGAGGAACTCGGCAAGGGCTTTTGCGAGCTCGGTCTTTCCTACGCCGGTCGTTCCCAGGAAGATGAACGACCCGATCGGGCGTTTAGTGTCCTGAAGCCCCGCCCGGCTCCGGCGGATCGCGTCGGCGACTGCCCCGATCGCCTCGTCCTGGCCAACGACCCGCTTGTGGAGTTCGGTCTCGAGGCTCAGGAGTTTCTGTTTCTCGCTCTGCAGCATCCGTGAAACAGGGATGCCGGTCCAGCGCGATACCACCTCGGCGATCTCCTCGGCCCCGACCTCCTCGTTGATCATCGGGGAATCTTTCTGCACTACCGTCAGTTTTGCCTTGAGCCCCTCGATGGCCTTCTCGACCTCCGGGATGCGGCCATAGCGGATCTCCGCCACTTTCCCGAGGTCACCGCTGCGCTCGGCACTTTCGGCGCCGAATTTCAGGTTCTCGATCTCGTTCTTCCGGGTCTGGATCTGTTCCACGAGATCTTTTTCCGACTGCCATTGTGCCCGCAGCCGGTTTCGTTCCTCGGTCAGGTTCCCGATCTCCTCGTTCAGCCCCTTCAGCTTTCCCTGGTCTTTCTCCCGCTTGATGGCCTCACGTTCGATCTCCAGCTGGCGGATCTTCTTCTCAATGATCTCGAGCTCCTCGGGCATCGAGTTGATCTCGAGGCGCAGGCGGGAGGCCGATTCATCGATCAGGTCGATAGCCTTGTCGGGCAGGAAACGGTCAGAGATATAGCGCTGCGAGAGTTCCACGGCAGCGATAATCGCCTCGTCCCGGATCCGGACATGGTGATGTGACTCGTATTTTTCCTTGATCCCCCGGAGGATGGAGATGGCATCCTGGATATCCGGCTCATTGACCATCACCGGCTGGAAACGCCGCTCGAGCGCCTTGTCCTTCTCGAAATATTTCTGGTATTCCTTGAGGGTTGTGGCGCCAATAACGTGCAGCTCCCCCCGTGAGAGTGCCGGCTTGAGGATATTGGCAGCATCCATGGCCCCCTCGCTCGCCCCGGCGCCGACAAGGGTATGGATCTCGTCGATGAAGAGGACAAACTCACCCTCAGCGGAAATCACTTCTTTGATCACGCTTTTTAGCCGCTCCTCAAATTCCCCCTTGAACTTCGCCCCCGCGATCAGGGCCCCCATGTCGAGGGAAAAGATCTGTTTGGTCTTCAGGTTCTCCGGGACGTCCCCGTCAATGATCCGATGGGCGAGACCTTCGGCGATAGCTGTCTTCCCCACACCCGGTTCCCCGATCAGGATAGGGTTATTCTTGGTCCTCCGCGAGAGGATCTGCAGCACCCTGCGAATCTCCTCATCCCGGCCGATGACCGGATCGAGTTTTCCGCTCCGGGCAAGTTCATTCAGGTTCCTGGCATATTTTTCCAGGGAATTGTACGTATCTTCCGCGTTCTGGCTGTTCACTGTCGCACCTTTCCGCAATTGGCTGATTGCCGCTCGCAAGTCCTTCTCGGTAACCCCATTCTCTTTCAGGAGCCGCGAGGTTGAGTCATTTACTGAAAGAATCCCCAGGAGCAGGTGTTCCAGGGAGACAAATTCGTCTTTGAATTCCTGGGAGAGGGCAGTGGCTTTCTGCAGGGCTTTTTGAGCGTCGCCGGAGAGGTAATGCTCCCCTCCACTGACCTGGGGTAATGTATCGAGGATCCGCTCGAGTGCAGGGGTAAAACTGTCAAGGTTCACATTCAGTTTTCTGAGCAGGTAAGGGACGACGTTCTCGTCAGTCACCAGCATCCCTTCCAGGATATGCGGCGTCCCGATGACCTGGTGCTGGCGGGCCGTTGCAATTTCCGTTGCTTTCTCGATGGCTTCCTGCGATTTGATTGTGAAATTGTTGAAATTCATGATAGCGGTTATTCCTGTTTGTCGCTCTTTTTTTCTGTCTGTTATCGTTATAGCACGGTTTCCCGTCAAATAGTTTGCCAACCTGACAAATGCCCGTTTCCAGGGAGCTGGCCCGGAGAAGTTCCCTGACGGAAAATGTATTCAAAGTAAAAAAAAANCCAATCGTCCTAACGCTCCGCTGTCGGGTGAACAACAATGTTCGGCAATAAAATGATCAGGATTTCTCCGGCCCGGAACCTGTTAGACATATAATTTTAATTTTGAACGCGGCAGGTTCAAGAGATTTTTATAAAGGTGGAAGAGAATGGTAGATCCAATGAATAAGCCACATTCCTTCACCAAAATAATTCCGCTGTTTTCCCTGCTGGCCCTGCTCGCTGTTATGCTCACCGGGTGTACGCAGGTGTCCCCGTCACAGCCTGCCCAGCAGGCCCCCGTCACCGCTGTCCAATCGGATAACAACCATATCACCATCGGTTTTCACGGCGGGCCAGGTATGGATACTCTTGTCGAGCTCGAGATTACGATTACGGACAGTTCCGGTAAAAGCGTGACCCAGTCGAGAGGTTCCCGGCTGGCAACGACGCCGATAAGAACTGATTCCACCACGACATTTACCGGTCCTTTTGCCGGTAACGATCATGTTGTCGTTACCGGGTATTTCACGGACGGATCACATCGAACGGTGCTTGATACCGTTCTCTGATTTTTCCGGAACGGGCGAGAATCAGTTGCTCTGTAAAAAAAACTCAGCCTGCTTTTTTCAGGGTAAAGTGAATCGCAGAACCGGCATCGCTCTTCCCGGGCACGGCGTCCTCTGCCCAAATCCTGCCCCCATAACTCTCCACGAGCGAACGGACAATGAAAAGCCCGAGCCCTTTCCCGCTCCTGGGGGTCTTGCCCCGTTTAAAGCGGTCGAAGATAACCGGTTTCATGTCATCAGGAATTCCCGGCCCGTTATCTGATACCTTCACTTCTACGGTATCATCGGTCGTGGTTACGGTGATATCGACGATCGCGTTTGCACCGGCAAATTTGATACTGTTCCCGATAAGGTTCATGAAGATCTGGCCGATCAGGGAATCCGCCATGACTTCTGCTGACGTGCCGGAATAGGTAATCCTCGCGCTTTGGAAGCGATGGATCTCGTTCTGGATTACGTAATCCAGTTTCCTGGCAGAAAGTGCTTCCCGCCGCTCATGCAGTCGCCGGATGGTTGAAACATTACTGATGATCTCCACGCTCTGATTGACATTCGAGAAAAGCCTCAGGGCAAGGGCCTTGTCTCCTTCCGCCGCACGCATCAGCATCAGTTCGGTGAGCGCAAGAGATCCGGTATTCACGTTGTTAATGTCNTGGGTTATGATATCGAGATAGAGGTTTGCTTCGTCGTTTGCCTCGGCGAGTTTTTTCTGGGAAGCAAGCACCTCGGCATGCTGGAGAACGGCGGCTTCGTACGCGGAGAGGAGAAGTTCAAGGATATGGCGCCGGTCATGGGTTATGGTGAACCGTTTTCCCGAAAGCATGATATCGAACGGGTGTTCCGAAATCTCTGCAGGTCCGGGGCTTTTCTTAGAAGAAAGAATTTTTTTAAGGCGCGAGATGAGATAATCTGCCTGGTAGGGTTTGGTGATAAAATTGTCAGCGCCGGATACCAGTGCATAGACGATATCCTTGCTGTCCGCGAGCATGGTCAGGAGGATGACCGGAATAGTACGGTAGCGTTCATCGTTCTTGACCGTCCGGCAGAATTCATACCCGTCCATGACCGGCATGACAACATCGCTGATGATCACATCAGGGTTGACCGTTTCAATGATATCGAGGGCCTGCCTGCCGTTCTCAGCGACAGAGGGTGAAAAGCCGTGTTTTATGAGGATCCCTTTGAGGAGCTCCGCCTGGGTCCTGCTGTCCTCCACGATCAGGACCCGTACGTTTTCCCCGCTTTCCTCCCCGTTCAGGCTCACAATTCCAGCTCCGTTGTTGAATTTATATCTGTATGATTATAAATATATATGACCTGAACGACGGCAAAACCGTGCAACGGTGTTTTATGCACTTCAACCAGACGGATTGATCGTCCGGTTAAGAGGAAAAATGCGGCCCCGGTAGTTCCGGCGCATCAGCTCCTTTTTTTCCGGGGGGAAGAGGTAATTTTTTTTGTCCTCAGCAGCCGGTTGTACGCTATCGCGAAACGGTGCGCCTCGTTCCGGACTTCCTGGAGGAAATGAAGCGCCATTCCCTTTCGGTCCAGCCGGAGGGGAAGCACCTCATAAGGAAGATACACTTCCTCTTCACGTTTTGCGAGCGCTATTACCGGGATCACGAGACCGAGACGTTCCAGCGCGGTCCCCGCGGCAGAGAGCTGGCCTTTTCCGCCGTCAATAATGATGAGGTCCGGAAAGGACTCGTCTTCTTCAATAAGCCGCCGGTAACGTCGTCCCACNACCTCGGCGATGGATGCAAAATCGTCAATACCTTCTACGGTTTTGATCTTAAAACGCCGGTAATTCTTCTTATCAGGTTCCCCGTTGCGGAACTGAACCATCGACCCGACCATCGAGGTCCCGGAAAGGTGGGATATATCAAAACACTCGATGACCGCCGGCGACTCTTCCAGGGAAAGGGCNGCCTGCAGATCTTTTACCTTCAGCTCGTTCTTCAAAAATGAGTGTTCGATATTCTTTTCCACGAGTTCAAGGAGCTTCTTCTTTTCACCTGATTTCGGGACGGTCACGTGCGCCGATTTTCCCTTCCGCTCTGACAAGTACCCGGGCAGGGCTTCGTCCACTTCGTGGGGCAGGATGAGCTCTGACGGGGGAATATTGTCTGCATAGTACTGGACGAGGAACTCGTCAAATGCATCTTCCCGGTAATCAAACGAATACTCCTGCTTCCCCGAGAGGAGACCCCGCTCAACCGTGAAGACCATCAGGTACATGGTGTCGCCCGAGATGGTGTAACCGATGACATCCTCATCGGTATCACGCGGCCGGGCGACGTGCTGGCGCTCGGAAAGGCCCTCGATCGCTGCGATCTGGTTGCGGAGCGTAAGGGCCCGTTCGNACTCCATTCTCTGCGAACACCCTGACATCTCTTCCTGNAGGGTCTTGATGAGCTCGGCCCCCTTACCCCGCAGCAGGGCGGTCGCCCGTTCGACCTGCACCCGGTACTCGTCTTCAGTAACCGCACGGATGCACGGGCCGCTGCACGAGCCCATATGGTACCGGAGGCAGGCACGTTTGGGGAGTTTCCGGCAGGGTCGGAGGGCGAAGATCCTCTTTACAAGCTGGAGGATCTCGTCGCGGGCCATCGCCGAGACGAACGGGCCGAAGTAGGTTGCCTCTCCCTTCGTTGTGCGACGGGCGATCCCGATCCGGGGGTACGGTTCCTTCGTAAGCTCGATGTAGGCGAACCGTTTGGCATCCTTCAGGTCGATGTTGTAGTGGGGCTGGTGCTTCTTGATGAGGGTGTTCTCAAGGATGAGCGCCTCGGTCTCCGTGTTCGTGATCATCAGATCGAACGCATCGATATTCGCCACGAGCGCTTCCGTCTTCGCATCGTGGTCCTTCTTCTGGAAGTAGCTCGTCACTCTTTTTTTTAGGTCCTTGGCCTTCCCGATGTAGATGATCTCGCCGTTGCCGTCCGAGAAGAGGTAGCAGCCCGGGGCGTGGGGGAGGGTGGAGAGGTCGATCATCCGGTATTCTAAGTCATGTGCCGGAGGTCATAAGGGATGAGGTTCGGGCAGGGTAGGGAACCGGGTCCTCATCGGCTCGTGATTCTGTCCATTTTGCAGTATCGGATTTTTTTGATTACCCGAACGGGGACGAGGCCTTCATACCCACCAAACACGATGGTACCTCCGCCCCCAAATGGGCGCCCCAGCTGCGAAATCAGGACGGTGGAAAAAATAATTTTCACGAGACTAAACCGAACTCGCTCCGCAGTGCCTCAGAGAAACCTGAACGCGGGAGCCATCGCCAATCCCGATCTTTTTCCGGCTCAGGAAAATTCCGGCCAGGTCTGATCGATCAAAGGAGATTCAGAAAAAAGAGAGAGATCACTCGAGGTTTATTTCGTAGCCAGCACCGGCTTCAGAAATTCCCCGGTATAACTCGTCTTCGTCCCGGCAACCTTCTCCGGCGTTCCGGTAGCGATGATCTCCCCGCCGGCGTCCCCGCCCTCGGGCCCGATATCGATGAGGTGGTCGGCCGATTTGATCACATCGAGGTTGTGCTCGATGACGATCACGGTGTTGCCCTTCTCCACGAGATCGTCCAGCACCTTGATGAGTTTCTTGGTATCATCAAAGTGGAGCCCGGTTGTCGGCTCGTCAAGCAGATAGAGGGTCCTGCCGGTCGCACGCTTTGCGAGTTCCCGGGTTAGCTTGATCCGCTGCGCCTCCCCGCCCGAGAGGGTTGTCGAGGACTGACCGAGCTTGATGTAATCGAGACCAACCCGGGAAAGCGTCTCGAGTTTCGTGCGGATCGACGGGATGTTCTCGAAGTGCTTCATCGCTTCTTCCACACTCATGTTGAGGACATCGGCAATTGACTTCCCCTTGTAGAGAATTTCCAGGGTCTCGCGGTTGTACCGGGTGCCCTTGCACTCTTCGCACTCGATGTAGACATCGGGGAGGAAGTTCATCTCGATCTTGATGAGGCCGTCCCCCTCGCAGGCATCGCACCGCCCCCCCCGGATGTTGAACGAGAACCGGCCCGGCTTGAAGCCCCGCATCTTGGCCTCCTTGGTCCCGGCAAAGACCGTACGGATCTCGTCGAAGACTTTCGTGTAGGTCGCGGGGTTGGAACGGGGGGTCTTGCCGATCGGGGACTGGTCGATGACGATGACTTTGTCGATCTCTGCATCGAAGACGATCTTCTCGTGCCTGCCGGCCTGGTCGCGGGACTTGTTGATGATCTGCATCATGCCCTTGTAGAGGGTCTCATACACGAGGGTCGACTTGCCGCTGCCCGAGACGCCGGTGACGACCGTGAGGAGGCCGATGGGGAACTTCGCGGTGATGTTCTTGAGGTTGTTCTCCCGGCAGCCCTTGATCGTAATGTAGTGTTTTGGTGCCCGGCGCTTCTTCGGGACGTCGATCTTCTTTGCACCGCTGAGGTATTGGCCGGTCAGGGATTTTTTGTTCTTCTTGATCTGTTGCGGGTTTCCTTCCGCGACCAGGTGGCCGCCGTGCATCCCGGCGCCGGGCCCCATATCAATGACGTGCTCGGCCGACCGGATCATGTCCTCGTCGTGCTCGACCACGAGCACCGTGTTGCCAAGATCCCGGAGGGTCCGGAGCGTCTCGATCAGCTTCCGGTTGTCCCGCTGGTGGAGACCGATGGAAGGTTCGTCCAGGACGTACAAAACGCCCATCAGGTTCGAGCCGATCTGGGTCGCGAGCCGGATCCTCTGCGCTTCCCCACCCGAGAGGGTCCCGGCGTTCCGGGAGAGGGTGAGGTACCCGAGGCCGACCTTCTCCAGGAAGTCGAGGCGGGACTGGATCTCTTTTATGATCAAGGTCGCGATCTCACGCTCCTTGTCGGTGAGTTTCAGGTTCCGGAAAAGGGCGGCACTCCTGCCGACCGGCATGTCTGTAACATCGATGATATTCCTGCCGTCGATCCGGACAGCGAGGACCTTGTCCTTGAGCCGCTTCCCGTGACAGGACGGGCAGTCCGAGACCCGCATATAACCCTCGAGCTCGCGCTTGCGCCAGTCGGACTGGGTCTGGGCATAGAGCCGTGCAGTCTGGGGGAGGAGGCCTTCCCATTCTCCCGTATGCGACCACTCGGCATCGCCGCCCTTCATGCTCATCGAGAACTTCATCCGGCGGTCGGAGCCGAACATCAGCGCCTCGTACTGCTCCTTCGTGAGATCCTTGATCGGCGTGAGCGGCGTAAACCCGAAGTTCCTTGCCAGCGTTGCGAGGTACTGACCCCGGAAACCGTCCATCGGATTGCGGTACGGGGCGACGGCACCGTCCGCCAGGCACCGGTCCTTGTCCGGGATGATGAGGTCGGGGTCGAACTCCATCTTGACCCCGAGCCCGTGGCACTCTTCGCAGGCGCCGAACGGACTGTTGAAGGAGAACATCCGCGGCTGGAGTTCCTCGAAGGCTATCCCGCAGACCGGGCAGGCCATGAGTGAGGAGTAGGTCGATTCCTTCCCGTCCTCGTCCGCGACGAGCACGAGCCCCTCGGACTTCTTCAGAGCGTTCTCAACAGCTTCAGCAAGGCGGGAGCGTTCGGAGGATTCGAGGCGGTCGATGACGATCTCAATGTCCTGCTTCTTGTAGCGGTCGAGGCTGATCTCATCGTCAGTCCGGATGATCTTCCCGTTGACCCGGACCCGGGTGAAACCTTCCTTGTTAAGATCCTTCAGGAGCTGCTGGTACGTCCCCTTCTTCTGCCGGACGATGGGAGCGAGGACCGTAATCATGCCCGGGTGTTCGGCCGCGATCTGGTCGGCGATCCGGTCGGGGCTCTGGGCCGCGATGGCGATATTGTGGTCGGGGCAGTAGGGTGTCCCGATACGGGCGAAGAGGAGCCGGAGGTAATCGTAAATCTCCGTGATGGTCCCGACCGTGCTGCGGGGGTTCTTCGAAGTCGTCTTCTGCTCGATGGAGATAGCGGGCGAGAGGCCCTCGATGGAGTCGACGTCCGGCTTGTGCATGACGCCAAGGAACTGGCGGGCGTAGGTGGAGAGCGATTCGACGTACCGCCGCTGCCCTTCGGCGTAGAGCGTGTCGAACGCAAGCGTCGATTTCCCGGAACCCGAGACACCCGTGATGACAACGAGCTTGTCACGCGGGATAGTGACGTTGATATTTTTGAGGTTGTGCTGGCGGGCACCTTTGATGATGATATCTTTCATGTTCGTGTGCTCAGACAATCATCTCCGGTATTTAAAGGGGTTCAGATCGGGGCATGAAAGTGAGAGAGGTTCCTGATTGTTTCCCGGTGCCCTTTTCGTAACCTGGAATTGCAACGGCTCTTTTCCAAATCCGGTTCCATGTCCGCCCAATCAGTACCAGCCCCGCCCCTCCTCACCGTACGCGACCAGACCGGATGTTTACCAGACCAATCCCCGGGAACCCTGCCGGGTAACCCCACCGTCGGAGATTCCCATCACTGGAGACCTTTAGACCCCTGTGGGAATTCTGGTACACCCAGGCCCGGAACGGTGCCGGTTGTACCTCTTTTCCAAAAATCCCNGGAATTGGAGGTCATAATTCGCGAAAATGCGGAACAGAGCATGGAATTTACCATGAGTTATCGACAGGAATAATTGAGGTCACATTTAGCAGCATTTGGAGGGCAAAAGTCAGGGCCGGATGGGGTTTAGACCGTTTGGGGATTTTTGGACGCTGGATTTTGAGGTTTCTGGCATATCCTTCTGCCGTCACCTGACCAGCCGGTGTCCGTGCCCTGGTTCCGGCAATTGACGAAAGCCTCCGCACACATTTGTTTCGGGTCCGCAAACGTTACGGGAGGATCGGGCCACACCAATTGACTGTAGTCTGACTTCCGTACTAACGTCCCGGGGCTTAGTGGGGATGTAAAAAGAATTTTGGACAAAAGGAATTATGGCTTAGTTTTTTCTAATGCGGAATTTCAATCCAGACAACAGGTTGGTTACCTAGTGTCCACCCATCATGGCCCGGGGGAATTGAGCCAACATCCCCGGGGCCAAATTCCATCTCTCTCCCGTCATCCATGCGGACACCCAGTCTGCCCGAAATTATTAACAGGATATGATCCCGCTCGCAGCTCTCAGTCTTCTGTACGGGTTTCAAGTGTTTCGACCACTGCCATCCGGGCTCGGTTGTGATTCGGCGTACGGTAAGACCCCTGATGGTGACAGCCTCCATCTTTAATCTCTCGGGCATGTTTGTTTCTTCAGGCTGATTCAGACTCTTTTTCTCGATTGTTACCATCCTTATCCTCCACCTTGATCAAGCTCCAGAATCCAAGGGCTTGATAGCAGGTGTTCGTGTCAACAATGAATATATAATTGCGCCACATCGACACCAAGCGGTGTGACCCTGTCAAATGCCATTGGCGTTCCTTTAGTGTCCTTTAGTTCCGGCAATTGACAATAGTCTTTCAGGCACCGGTGCCGTGTCCGTCAATCAAACGAGACAACGGGTCCACCCCACGCCTGCACTGCGAACCCCCTGCATTAAAGTCGCCGGGGTCAAAAAACAAAAATAAGAGATGGGATTCCGGCGTATGGGAAGAATTNTTCTTTCCCCCAGCCGTCTTTAACGGAAGCACCTCTTCATGTCACGTCGTTCCGTTCCGATCGCCCAATTCCCTGATCCGGGTATGATCGCGTAAAGTAAACTTCATCACCTCTGACTACAGCCTTGAGGCTGCCATCCTCAAGAACGATCAGCCCGGTTCTCGCAATGTTTTTCAGGTAGATGACCTGGTTGTTCGTCTCGTCCCTGCAGATGGTCCCCCCCCATTTTCTCTTGTACATTACAACGCCGTCTGAGAGGAACGGACGGGATAAGCCGAAGTCAACGTACTTTGCTCTCCGCTTGTACGCCACCATGATGCCGTAATAATACAATGCGGCATTCACCCTGTCGGTCTCTTCTACTTCGTCCAGCATGCCGAGCGTTGCCAGGGAATAGGTTTCGCCGGCAAGATTACACAGACCTCCGGCAATGATCCGGTCATCTTTTTTGATGAAGAGCAGATCGCCATTTTTTTCCAGAANATGTGTCCTGAGGTAATCCAGGTCAAGGATCGTCGGGTGTTCATGGCGTTTCCGGAGGAACGGCAGGTACATGGATTCGTAAAAGACCTGCAGGTCTGCCGGGTCGTGTGAGATCGCAAACTCGAATCCCAGGGCTTTCTTTCGCTCCCTTTTTCTCTCCCGTTCCATAAACAACTCCTCGAATGGTATGTCCAGGAGGAGTTTCTGCCGGATCCAGGGAACGGTAAAGACACCACCGGTAAAAAGGCGTTCGAGGCGGGGGTGCAGAACGATTATGGCAGAGTCACTGTTCCTGGCATAGCGGCTCAGGGACCAGACAAAAATTTTTCCGACTGCCCTGATGGCTGCCCCAGGATAGAAACAGCTGACAAAACCGATATCAGGCTCGTCGGATGTGATGTAGACTGCATGGCCGGCAGAGGAAATGCTGTAGACGCTGAAATACAGGAGCCGGGAGATTTTTTTCANCACTGCCCGTGGAGAAAAACGATCCCCATAGTCTTCCTTTTTGNCAACCGGCGCAGTGGTATCGGTTTGGAACTCTTCGTCGACCGTTTCTTCACCCGGATTGTCCATGGTTATAAACGGATGAGTTTTTGGCTGTGCCATAATTGTCTCCCGGAAAGAATCTGGACAAGGCACCTTTTAACCGGCGAACCTTCTCCGACTTCACGAAATACCAGGTCCCCGGGTATTCTAATATTCAATGTACGATGGGGGTGATATATTAAACCGCTAAGGGTACTCAAAAAAAACACTGTCGGCAAAAAAATCACCTCCTTGCCTACAGGAGTCAGAACATTAACCGGCTTCCGGGTTTCCGCGTCGTTTTCCCAGGATTATACCGACCTGTCCTGGCAGCTGTATGGGATCCTGCCTGGAACATCATCAGAAAAATTCTTACGATGGGCTGCCCCTGCTGTAACCCAGGGCACTCCATTCCGGAGATTTGCCACAAGATCATCACCTTTCCGCACAGAAATGCCGGAAGCTGCATGATCCTAAATACCAGCGCTTTCCATACTGCTGGAAGGGACAACATGCCGGTCATTATTCTGAAGATGCGAAAAGGACTCACAACAGAACAAAAACGAAGAATCGTCCGCGAATTCACCGATACTATGGTCAACACTGCAGGAGTCCAGCCCGATCTGGTCACGATCATGATCGAGGAAAAAGAGCTCGAGGATATCGGAAAAGGCGGGAAACTCCGGTGCGACCCGTAGACATCACGGGTCTGGAAGGATCTTCCCTTATCGGGAACAAAAACCATGGGAAACCCATCGTGGCACGAGAGTCCCCTGAGGGGCTGACGGGGGTCCGCAATTCTTTTTTTTGTTATTCAAAGAGGACGCAGTACCCTGATCTTGTAGAAGCCCGATCTTTTATTTGTTTCCGCCCCTGCGTTCATCATATGGGATCTCGGCACTCTTCCCCCGGGAGAGCTTCTCCCGTTCTCGCCGTGCGCTCTCAAATCGTTCTTCGAGGGGGATCTCAACGCTTCTACCCGGTGAGAGGGGCTCCTTTTCGCCGCGGGCATTCCCGAACCGCTCGTCCAGCGGAATCTCCGCACTCCGGCCTTTCGATAACTCTTCCCGTTCCCGGTGTGCGCTTTCGAACCGCTCATCCAGCGGGATCTCGGCACTCTTTCCCCGTGAAAATGACATGGCGGCATCATCTCTGCGTTGCCAGCGTTCTTCGAAGGGGACTCCTTCACTGCGCCGGGATGACGGACCTCTTCCCAGGGGGGGTGTCTTTGCGGGGGCATCGGCATCCGGAATAAAATCAATCCCGCTGTCCGGTGAACCTGCCCGTTCCGCCGTGACCGTTGGCCCGTCCCGCCGGAGGGGAGTCCCCCGCCGGGCTGATGCCCGTCCGCCGGAGTCGCCTAATCCGGCAGCTGTATCCCGGGGCCCTGAATACGCATAAGGGCTCCTGCCGGCTGCTGCTTTTCCGCTTCGTATCTCTGTCACCCGGGCCTGGACCTCCTCATCCCGGTCTTTGTCGCTCCACTCGGTGAACATGATAAACTGGAGGAAAGACTCGGGTTCACGGAAGAGGGCAGCCTCAATCCCTTCAAAAACAATGGTCCTTTCCACGTCACCGAACCATCCTCCTTTCCGGAGCGTTATGGTCCCATTCCCGGAATCGAAGGAATACACCCGTTCGGTCTCGCCGTGCCGGCCCCACACGGTCTCGACGACACCCTTGTCCTCGAAGGTGAATGTCTTCCCCACAGCCCCGTAATCACCGCCTTCTCGCACGGCAATACGGCTTGCGCCGGCTTCGTACCGGAAGGTTCGTGGCCGTTGTCCGAACCCAAACGTTTCCTCGAGCATCCCATACCGGTCGAAGACAAAACGGCGGAGGATCTTTTTCTGTCGTGCGGGGTCCCGTTCTGTGATTGTATCCGATGAAGGTTCAAAGAGGTAGAGCCTTCTCAGGTTCTGTGCTGCATCGAGAACCCTGACACC
>JGI20214J51088_10001032_pt1 | contig 18990 bp, 5 predicted proteins | sample WetSurMetagenome_FD_51088 | JGI IMG/M metagenome (IMG submission 51088) | reverse complement strand
GTCCGTAAATTAAACCAATGTACCGTGATAATTCATTTTAATGTTACGCTTATGATCCTGTGGAACAGGAATATTCCCCGTAATTCCTGTCTTTTTTTATACCATAACCCCGGGNCCTTCCGGTGTGATNAACTATCCTCATGAACCGGGCCGCAGGATGCACTCCCGACATACCGGACGGATCCTTTTATGCAGGTTTCCATCGAATAACTACAGAATCGATCTGGTTTACCATGAATCAGGAATCTGCAGTTTCAGGCAAGAGTACGACCACCGGGAGGGGGTATACCTTTGCACCCCGTATGGCAAAAACACCCAAATCGTTCATCCGCGAGATCCTCAAGGTGACCGAGAGACCGGAGATTATCTCGTTCGCCGGCGGACTCCCCAGTCCGGCCCTTATCGATGTCAACGGGATCCGTATTGCAGCCAATTCCGTACTGGAACAGGACGGGCGGTCTGCATTACAGTATTCCACTACGGAAGGATATCTCCCGCTCCGTCAGTTCATTGCAGACCGGTACAAAAAAAGGCTGGGCATTTCCGTGTCCCCGGATGATATCCTGATCACCAACGGGTCGCAGCAATGTCTCGACCTTATCGGCAAGATCCTGATCGGTACGGGCGATCATATCGCAATCGAACGCCCGGGATACCTCGGTGCAATCCAGGCGTTCTCCCAGTATGAGCCGGAATTCCATACCGTCCCCCTCATGGAAGACGGCCCCGATATCGTATCGCTGAACCTGACCTGCCGCACGCATCCCGTCCGGCTGTTTTACGGGGTCCCGAACTCACAGAACCCCTCCGGGATTACCTATTCGGAAAAGCGGCGGAAGGATGTAGCGGATGTCATGAAGGAGCACGGGGTGTTGTTTGTCGAGGACGATGCATATGGGGAACTGAATTTTTCCGGAAAATCCCTGCCATCCATGCAGACATTCCTGCCCGGGCAGACGATAATCACCGGATCCTTCTCAAAGATCCTTGCCCCCGGCATGCGGATGGGCTGGGTTGTCGCACCCCATGAGATCATGGAACAACTGGTGGTTGCCAAGCAGGCTTCCGATCTCCACTCGAATTATCTTTCGCAGCGGATCGCATACGAGTACCTCCTCCATAATGATATCGACAGCCACATCAGGAAGATCCGGGCAGCCTACGAGCACCAGCGGGATGTGATGCTCAGGATGATCGAAGAAGAATTCCCTGAGACGGTTACCTCGACGCACCCGCTGGGCGGGATGTTTATCTGGGTAACGCTTCCGCCGGGCTGTTCGTCCATGGAAGTGTTCGAGCAGGCCTTAAAAGAGAATGTTGCCGTCCTTCCCGGCATACCCTTCTATGTTGACGGGGGAGGCACCGACACAATGCGGCTGAATTTCTCCAACTCCACGGACGAGAACATCATCACCGGCATGGGCCGGCTCGCCCGGGTTATCCGGCGTATGAGCAGTTCATAAAAAAAACCGGTGGTGCAAAAAAACGCCCGGGTGTATAAAAATACTATTAACAAATCAATGACTTACCTCTATTACTACCGGAAAGGGTATATGGCGCCGGGGTGCAACATTTATACCAGTATGGTTCGCGCGTCCGATGCCATTGACAGCCGATACAACAGCACGAGGTAGCCAAATCCATGAATAATAAGAGTGATGCAGAAGCGTTATTGCGGCAGGGCATCGAACTCTACGATCTTGGCAGGTTCCAGGAAGCCATTGTCATGTTTGACCGGGGTCTCGCCCTGTACCCCCGGCTCGCGAAAGCCCATTATTTCAAAGGTATCGCACTCTATGATCTGGGAAAATACGATGACGCAATAGCCGCATACGATGAGGCGTTCCTCCTCGAACCCTCGGATCCCAATATTTTATACAATAAAGCAGCCACGCTCGCCCAGATGGGGAGAAACGAAGAAGCCCTGGAAACCTGCGACCGGCTTCTCTCGCTGAAAGTTGACAATGCGGAAGGATGGATCCTCAAGGGTATCGCCCTGTACGAACTGGGCCGGTTCAAGGAGGCTATCAGTGCCTATGACCATGCTCTCATGGTGGACCCCCATCATGCAAAGGTCTATTACAACAAAGGAATTGCACAGGCAGACCTCGGGCGGCACACCGAAGCGATTGCTTCCTATAATAAGGCAATCGAGGTCGTACCCAATTATGCCAAGGCATTCTATAACAAGGGCATCTCCCTGTACGACCTGGGGCGGTACGATGAGGCGCTCCAGGCGTTTGAGCGGGCAAACGAGATCGATTCATCCGACGTATGGGTGTGGTATTACCGCAGTTTCATCCTTGCCAAGCAGGAAAAAAATGATGAGGCCGTGCAGTCGGCGGATATTTTTTTATCATCGGAACCGGGCCATGCCGACATCTGGACGCTCAAAGGTGTCTCCCAGTACAAGGGAGGCCATGTCGAGGATGCAATCGATTCCCTGAAGCAGGCCCTGGAACTGAATCCCGGGATCGCCGATGCCTGGTTTTATCTCGGCCTGGCATACAGTAATCGTGCCGATTACCCGGATGCGGTTGAAACATTCACGAAGAATCTTGAGATCAACCCATCAAANGCTCCTGCCTTTTACGAGCGCGGGGTAGCGTACCTCCGGCAGAACGAATATCATGAAGCTGTTCTCGATCTTGAACAGTCGCTCTCCCTTGCCCCAAGGAATGCCGATGCCTGGTACAAGAAAGGCGTTGCCTGCATCCACCTGAGCAAGTACGAGGATGCCCTGGATGCGTTCAACAACAGCCTTGGCCTGCAGCCGGACCATGCCGGATCGTACTATTACCGGGGACTTGCCCATGCGAAACTTGGCAGGCTCAAGGAGGCCATAGAATCGTTCGAGCACGTCATTGCCCTGGACAACGGGTGTGCATCGGCCGCATTCCAGCAGGGCCTTGCTTATTCCAGTCTCGGGCGCTTTGCAGAAGCAGTTACCGCCTACGACCATGCGCTGAAGATCAGCCCCGATTATACCGATGCCCTGTACCAGAAGGGATTTGCACTCGCCAAACTGGGAAAGAACGAGGATGCTATTGCCGAGTTCGATAAAACACTTTCAGAAGACCGTGACAATGCCAATGCATACCACCAGAAGGGTACCCTGCTGGTGAAGACCGGCAGGTACGAGGACGCAATTGTTGCATTTGACGAAAGTATCCGGATCAGGCCCGGGTATGCGCAATCATTCTATGACAAGGGAATTGCACTCCTCAAGATCGAACGGTTTGAGGAAGCGATCGAAGCTTTCGGATATGCCCTGAATATCAATCCCAACTACGTTAATGCGTATTATTACCGGGGCATCGCGTATTCGGAACTCCGGCGCTTTGAAGATGCCATCGACGCATTCGATCGTGCGCTGGAGATCGACCCTACCCACACCCTTGCCCTGTACCACCGCGGTGCAGCGCTCATGAGCCTCCAGGAGTATGCGGAAGCGGCAGGTGCATTTGACACCCTGCTTGCCATCTCCCCCCAGTATACCGCCGCAATCTATGAAAAAGCGGTGGCTCTCCTCTACCTCTCCCGCTTCCAGGAAGCATGCCAGACCTTTGACGAGGCGCTGGACCTGAACCCGTCCCTTGCCGATGCATGGCTCTACAAGGGTATCGCGCTGGTCAGTCTCGATGCTTCCGTGGATGCAATCACCGCCTTTGACAAAGCGCTTCTCTTAAACCCGAAACGGACCGAGGCTGCTGTCAGGAAAGGAATCGTCCTTACCAACCTTGAGAGATTCGACGAAGCAATTGTGGTATTCAACAGCGTTCTTGAAGAAGAGCCCCGCAATCCCCAGGTCTGGTATTACAAGGGCATTGCGCTTTCCCATCTTAACCGTCACCTGGAAGCGGTACGGGCATTTGACAAGACCCTCGAGATCGATCCGTCATGCATCAGGGCCTGGTCGGCAAAAGCCGATGCATGCCTGGTACTCCAGAAACCGCTGGAGGCGCTGGACTCCTTTGACCGTGCCCTTGAAACGGAACCTGATAACAGCGACATCCTCTACAAAAAGGGAGTTGCACTTTTCAGCCTGAAGAGATACGATAAGGCGCTGGCAGCGTTTGACGAGGTAATCCGGCTGGATCCGGGACTTACGGATGCGCAGTTCCAACGCGGGCTCGTTTTCCTCGAACTTAAAAAACCGGATGATGCGGTGCATGCTTTCAACGCGGTCACCGAACAGGACCCGGAGAATACCCCTGCGCTCCTGTATACCGGAACCACCCTGAATGAGCTTGGCAGGTTCGAAGACGCGATTGCGGTCCTGAACCAGTTGCTGCTGATCTCTCCCCAGAATGCGAATGCCCTGTACCAGAAAGGACGCGCACTGATGCGTCTTGACCGGTACGACAATGCCCACCAGGCATTTCTGGCGGCAATGGAATACGACCCGGGCCTTGCACAGATATCCCTGCAGGACGGGCTTGCCCTTGCAAAGCAGGGTAACGACGAAGAGGCCATCGCGGCATTTGATCGGGAACTGGTAAAAAACCAGAAGAACACGGAAGCGGCTACCCGGAAAGGTATATCCCTCATCAGGCTGAACCGGCACGCCGAAGCAATACTTGTCCTTGCCGAATCCGTGGAGAACGATCCGACGAACCTCTGGTCGTGGTGTTACCTGGGCATCGCGTATGCAGCAACGGATCATCCTGAAGATGCGATCCGGGCTTTCGACAAGGTTCTTGAGATCAACCGCAGGTGCTCCCGTGCATTTTTTGAGAAGGGAAAAGCGCTTGCGCGCCTCGGGAAACCTCTTGAAGCCGTCGTCTCTTATGACCGGGCCCTTGAAATCTCCCCGGATGATGCCGGGATCCTGTACCATAAAGGCATTGCCCTTGCCCAGCGGGATAAATATGACGATGCCATCGTCGCATTCGAGAAATCCCTTGTGCTCGATCCGGATAATGCGGAATGCCTGTACTATCTTGGTATAGCCCTTGCCGGCAGGGAGCGCTATGCCGAATCAATCCGGGCATTCGATCGCTCGCTTGCCCTCAACCCGAAAAATGCGCTGGCACACCACTACCGCGGGATCGCCCTGTTCCAGACCGAGCAGATGGACGAAGCAGTGAAGGCATTCAAAAAAGCGCTCGAATCCGATACATCCAATGCATACTCGTATTATTACCTGGGACTTGTCCATATCCAGTTGAAACAATATGGGGAAGCGATCAGTTCCCTTGATAATGCGATTGCACTCGACCCGACTATTACCGACGCGTTCATGTACAAGGGGATCGCCCTTGCTGCAATAAACCGCCATGAGGATGCCATCGGGGCACTGGACAAGAGCCTTGCTGTCAATCCCTCCCTCATCGAGGCCCTCATCTGCCGGTCCGGATCCCTCTTTGCGCTCGGGCGTTTCTCCGAAACCATCGAGACCGATGACCGCATTTTGTCCCTGAACCCGGCGCTTATTGACATCTGGATGCAGAAAGGCAATTCCCTGTCGAGCTTAGGCAAAAAACAGGAGTCCATCCTTGCCTACAGCAAGGCGCTCGAGATCAATGCCAACCTTGCCGAAGGCTGGACGAAAAAAGCCGACGTCCTGTGCGATCTCGGGAAGATGCAGGACGCGATCCTTGCGTACACGCGTGCACTGGATATTAATCCGGCACTGTACGCGATCTGGATGCGCAAGGGAGATACGTTAATCCATCTGGGCAAGACCGAAGAAGCAGTAATCTCCTATAAAAAGTCCCTCCGGATCAACCCGGAGCAGGAGAACGGCTGGATCAAATGCGGGCGCGGCTTCTTTGATCTCGGGCGGTACCAGGATGCGATCGATGCTTTTGATAATGCCATCGGGCTGAACCAGCGGAGCATTGAGGCATTTTATTACAAGGGGCTCTCGCTGGAAAAGATCAACCGTGCGGAAGGGGCAATCCACGTCTTCGAGGTGTTGCTGGAAATCGATCCCGGGAACGGGGATGCCCATTACCACAAGGGGCTGGCGCTTGCACAACTGGGCGACCATCGCGATGCCATCCTGTCTTTTGACAAGACCATAGAGATCCTCCCCGCATTTGCACCGGCATCGTATTACAAGGGCAAATCGCTGGTGGTCAATGGGAAATACCCGGAAGCCATCGAAGCATTCCGGCGGGCACTGGAACTGGAACCATCCTACACGGAAGTGTTCTACTACCTTGGATTTGCGCTCCTGAAAACCGGTAAATATGAGGAAGCGATCGATGCCTTTGACAAAAACCTGGCAAAGGATACGAGCAATGCGCTGGGACATTTCAACCGGGGTCTTGCGTTCGAAAAACTGGGAAGGTACCAGGAAGCGCTCGAAGCNCTNGACAAGTCCCTCATCCATGACCCGGAAAATGCCCTTGCATTTTACCACAAGGGAAAATCCTATGCCGACTTACACCAGTACAGTGATGCCGTCTTTGCCTTTGACAAGACCCTGCAGCTGAAGCCGAAATACACCGATGCCCGGTTGCGGAAGGGACTTGCCCTGTACCATCTTGGCCGTTTCCGCGATGCCATCGGTGATTTTGATCGTACGATTGCCGAGAACTCCCATAATTTCAGTGCATACTACCATAAAGCAAGATCCCACCAGGAACTGGGGGAAGTTTCTGACGCACTCGACGCATACGATCATGCGCTGGAGATCGAGTCCGGCAGCGCCGATACCAGTTTTTACCGGGGCACGACGCTCATCGCGCTCTCCCGGTTCGAGGATGCCGTTCATGCGTTTGACCAGGTACTGCTCATCGATAACGGGTATGCCCTCGCCCATTACCATAGGGGAGCAATCCTGATAAAACTCGGGCGCCAGCGTGAAGCAGTCGATGCGTTCGACCGGTGTATCGCTATTACTCCCCAGTATGCGCCGGCACATTACCTGAAAGGGAGAGCCCTGTACTCGATCGGGCTGAACCAGGACTCGGTCTATGCGTTTGACCGGGCNCTTGAATCGGATCCCCGGTGCGGAAAAGCAGCGCTTTACAAATCTGCAGTCCTTCACGATCTTGGAAATAACGAGGAATCCCTGGCATCGAGCGAGAAGGCTATCGAGATAAACCCGGACTCTGCGGAATCCTGGTACCGCAAAGGTGTTGCGCTCGCTGACCTTGAACGGGTTGACGAGGCCGTGATCGCGTTCGATAAATCCATCGAACTCGATCCCACCACTGCCCAGACCCAGTATGACAAGGGTCTTGCCCTGAACAGACTTTCCCGGTACCTTGATGCAATCAACGCCTTTGACCGTGTTCTTGAGCTCATCCCGAGTTTCGCTCTCGCCTTCTTCCACAAGGGAATTGCCCTTGCCGAACTGGGCATGCACGAAGAAGCGGTAATGTCTTTCAACATTGCCCTGGAGATCATGCCCCAGGATGCAGCTGCCTATTACCAGAAGGGGCTGTCGCTGGTACGGATGGAGAATTTTGAGGAGGCTATTGCTGCATTCGACGAGGCATTCAGGTACAGGCCGCAGAACGCCGACCCCCTGTACCAGAAAGGCCTCTCGCTTGCTGCACTCGGCAACCAGGAAGGGGCTGATGCGGCATTTTCAGCCGCACTCGATATTGATCCCGGCAACAAGGACGCCCTGTACCACAAGGGACTTGCGCTTGCCGAGATGGGAAAATTTGAAGAGGCCATAGATGCACTCTCGCGGACGGTTGAAGCGAACCCGAAGATCGCAAACGCGTGGCTCATCCGGGGATTCTGCCTGTTTGCCGTGGAACGTTTCCATGACGCGGTCCTGTCCTACAACAATGCCATCGAGCTTGACAGGACCAATTCCCATACCTGGTTCTACAAGGGCAGGTCACATATCAGCCTCGGGAGCAACGAAGAGGCGATCGCAGCGTTCGACAATGCCATTTCCCTTGTTCCCGACTTTGGCGAAGCGCACTATTATAACGGCATTGCATTGTTCCGTCTCGGCAAATATCCCGAGGCCGCGGAGCGATTCGGGGAAGCAACCCGCCTCATGCCGGACTTCATCGATGCGTTCCGGGAATATGGCCGGACCCTCGGTATGGTAGGCCGGTACCAGGATGCCGTGGAAGCGTTTGATCGCGTCCTTTCCGTTATTCCCCAGGACCTCACTGCATTATACGGGCAGGCCCGGGCTTACGATCACATGGGATCGTACAAAGACGCGGTTGCTGCATATTCCCGGGTAAACCGTGTCGAGCCGGCCTGCGAACGGGCATTCTTTTACAAGGGATTTGCCCATATCCTGCTGCACCAGTACGACGAAGCGGTGGATGCGTTTGCCCGGACCCTCGAGATCAATCCCGAAAACGTGGAAGCATGGCAGGAGAAAGGAAAGGCCTTCGTGGTTCTTGAAAAATATGAAAGTGCGGTGGAAGCGTTCGACGGGTACCTGGCTATACGGCCGGAGAACGCATCTATCGTCTTTGAGAAGGGACTGGCACTCACCAAACTGGAAAAAACAGGGCAGGCACTCGACGCATTCATCCGGTGCATCTCTCTAGGTATGGATACTGCCCACGTCCATGCGGAACTGGCCTATGCCCTCTTCCGGCTGGGCCGCTACGATGAAGCCCTTGCCTCGCTGGACCGGTCCATAGTCCATGCTGCTGACGATTCGCACGTCCACCTGGTACGTGGCGAATGCCTGATGCATCTTAAACGGTATGCCGACGCATTCGCCGCGTTTGAAGCAGCTCTTGCGATCGATCCGGAGAACGGCCGGGCACACCGCGGACGCGGGCTTTCGCTCGCGAGACTGGAACGCTATGAAGATGCGGTTATCAGCATTGACCACGCTCTGGAAGACGATACCGCCAATCCCGAACTTCTTACCTGCAAGGGCTATTCGCTGTACCGGCTGAAACGGTACAAGGAGGCCGTCGAATCTCTCGGCAAATCCCAAAAAAAGAGGCCGCAGAACCCCTTCACTCTGCTGTACCGGGGAAAATCATACTGGTTCCTTTCCCAGTGGGAAGACGCGCTGGATTCCTTTGAAAAGTACCTTTCCCTTGATGATAAAAACGTTATCGTCTGGTATTTCAAGGGGTTATGCCTTTCACGGATGGCGCTTCATGACGCTGCCCTTGAAGCACTGGATACTGCCCTTGCACTCGACAACTCATGTGCTCCCGCATGGTTCAGCCGTGCCTGCGAACTGGTGACCCTGAAGAGATATGAAGAGGCATTACCTGCGTTCGACCGTGCCCGTGAATCTGCTCCGGCAATGCCGGACCGTGTGAATATTGCGGATATCTGGTTACGCAAGGGAACGATCCTGTATGAACTTGAGCGGTATACCGAAGCTGCCGATGCATTTGAGCAGTCGCTGGGGCTCAGCCCGGATGATGTGACTGCATGGTACCGGAAAGGAAAATCCTTCCTCATTCTTGCGAAATATACGGATGCAATTGCCTGTTTTGATCAGGTCATCTCCCGTAAGGAGGATTGTGACGGGGCATGGCTGAAAAAAGGCAGTGCCCTCCTCTCCATCGGCCAGTTCGAACCTGCAGTTGTGGCACTGAGCCGCTCCCTGGAATTAAAACCCCGGAACGCGAACGGCTGGTACGACCGGGCAATTGCACTTGCAGAACTGAAGAGGTTCGAGGAAGCCGTGGATTCCTATGACCGGGCAATCGGAATCAACAAAAAATACACCAATGCGTGGTACGACAAAGGACTTGCTCTCATCCATCTTGGCAGGGATACTGATGCAATACAGGCATTTGACAGCACCCTTGCGATCGATCCGCATTTCGCAAGTGCGTTCTATGAGAAAGGGCTCGCCCTTTTGCGCCTGTCCCGGCACAAGGAAGCCCTTGCAGCATTCGAATCGGCGCTGGCTCTCGATCCTTCGATGGTCCAGGGGCAGTGCAACAAAGGGATGGTCCTCTTCCGTCTGAAGCGGTACAAGGAGTCCCTTGCAGCATTTGAATCGGCGCTCGCACTGGATGAAACACTGACCACTGCCTGGTACTACAGCGGGCTCTGTTATGTGCACCTGGGTAACAATCCTGCATCCATCACGGTTTTTGACCGTGCACTCCAGCTGGACCCCCGGTATTACGACGCGTATTTCGAGAAAGGACTGGTCCTGTCGGATATGGGCAACTACCGTGACGCAGTTGCGGAACTGTCCCACGCACTCGGGGTAGATGACAGCAAACCCGATGCCCACTTCGCCAAAGGTCTTGCGCTCGAGGCCCTCGGGCACTTCGAGGATGCGCTCTCCTCCTTTTCCAGGACCGTTGAACTGGACCCGGAGTATTCCAATGCCTACTTTAACCTGGGTGTGGTTCTCATGCAGCTCGGAAAACTGCCTGGTGCAATAACAGCATTCGACAATGTCCTTTCCCGGCTCCCGGAACATGCTGCAGCCTGGCACCAGCGGGGGATTGCTTATGAGTTCCTGCAGGAAGACCAGCAGGCCGTGGAGTCATACGAGAAGGCCCGACAGTATGATCCCCGGAATGCCGAACTGCTGTTCTCGGAAGGCAAGACCTGGGCACGGCTGGGTAAATTCGAGGATGCGGTCCGGATCTTCGATCTTGCTCTGGGAGTCAGCCCGGATCGCGGGGAGATCCAGTATGAGAAAGGACTTGCCCTCGCAGCACTCGGGCGTCATGGCGAGGCGGAATCTGTGCTTGGATCAGCCGCTCTGCAGCTTCCTGAGAAACCCGAACCCCTGTATCACCGCGGATTATCCTTACTGAGCCTTGCCCGGTATCCGGATGCTGTTACTGCGTTTTCTGCTGCCATCAGTCTGAATACGGGGAATCATGAACTGTGGTTCCAGAAAGGCATTGCCCTTTCCCGGCTGGGTCAATACCAGCCTGCTGTCCCGGCATTTGAAAAGGCGATTGGGATCCGCCCGGAGGATACCCGGTCCCATCTCGGGCTTGCCCGTGCTCTCGTTGCACTGGAAAAGTACGGGGATGCGGTCCCGTCCTTCGATGCGATCATTGAACGGAATCCGGAGGATGCCACGGCATGGTACGAAAAGGGACTCGCATTGTTCTCCCTTGAAAAATACCGGGAATCCTTAACAACCCTTGAAAAGGCACGTACGCTGGACCCGGCAAACAATGATGCCCTGTATCATCTTGCTGCATCCCAGCTGGCACTGGAGATGTATGCCGAAGCAGTCGATTCGTATACCGGTCTGCTCATGGTGGATTCCGAGAACTTTTCTGCATGGTACGAGATGGCAACTGCGCTCGCAACCTTGAACATGCTGGAGGAATCTCTCGATGCCTGCGACCACGCCCTCCGGATAAAACCGGATTACTTCGATGCGCTTTACCACCGGGCACGGATCCTCGACCGACTTGAGCGCCTGAATGATGCGGTATCGGGATACAACCAGGCCCTCTCCATCCAGCCGCTGCATGTCCCGTCGCTCCATTACAAGGGGCTTGCTTTGTCGCGTATGGGCCGGTTTGAGGAAGCGGTCAAGGTCTTTGACCGTGCTCTTGAGATCGATCCCGCCTATGGGGAATCCCTGTTTGAAAAAGGGCACGCACTGAGTTCCCTCGGGATGTACCGCGAGGCAGTGAAAACCTTCGATAAAGTGCTGCAGATCGAAAAGAACCATGCCGAAGCGTACTATTACAAAGGGCTCGCGCTTGCCAGCCTCGGGAGGCATGAGGATGCGATACTTGCGCTCAACAAGACGCTTGATCTGGACCCCGAAAACGGGCAGGCATACTATCAGAAAGGGCTTTCCCTGGCTGCTACCGGCCGGAGCGAAGACGCGATACAGGCATTCGATCGCACCCTTGAGCTGGTACCCCGGTCAACAGACACGCTGCTCCACCGGGGCCGGGCGCAGATACAACTCGGCCGGTACAATGACGCAATAGAGTCCTTTATCCGGACACTTGAGATTGATCCCACGAATGCCGAGGCATGGTATCTCAAGGGAAGCGCCCAGTTTGCGCTTGACGGGTACGAGGATGCCATAGAAGCTTTTAACCGGGCGATCGAGATACGCCCGGAATATGTCTCAGCCTATTATGAAAAAGGGAGGGCCTTGTCCCGCCTGGGAATGAATACGGAGGCGGTCCTGTCATTTGACAACGCCCTCTCGTTCCAGCCGAAATTTGTCGATGCACTGCATTACAAGGGTCTTGCCCAGATCCAGCTGGGCCGGTTTGACGATGCCGAATATTCCTTCGACCTGGCACTGAAGATCCGTCCCAACAACGGGCATATCTGGACCGGTAAGGGTATTGCGCTCTCGAAGCGCGGGAAAGATGCGGAGGCCATCACCTTCTTCAGAAAAGCGCTGGGGATCGATTCCCGGGATGCCCATGCCAATTATTATCTTGGTTTGTCTCTGGTACGGCTCGGGAACTACCATGAGGCAATGAAATATTTCGATGCAGCCCTTACCCAGATCCCGAAATGCGCACAGGCCCTCTATTACAAGGCCCGGACCCTGGCTATGCTCTCCATGCACAATGAGGCCGTCAGTTCCTATGACCGTGCCATAGCGCAAAAAGAGACATTTGCCGAAGCATGGCTGTATCGTGGTATGTCCTATGCAAGTCTTGGCCAGTTCGAACGTGCACTCGAGGATTACGATCATGCCCTCTCGCTCAACAATACCTATGCCAGTGCGTTGTTGTACAAGGGTATCTCCCTGAACAACCTCAGCCGTTATCCTGAAGCAATCCGTTCTTTCATGGATGCCATTGCAATCCAGCCCGATTATCCGGATATCTATTACAACCTCGGGCTTGCCCTCCTGGAACAAAAACAGTATAACGATGCCATCTCGTCATTCGACAAGGCTCTGTCAATCAATAAAAAATATACCGAGGTATTCCTCCACAAAGGAAATGCGCTGTTTTGTCTGGAGGAGTATGAGGAATCGGTAGTAGCGTTCAATGCAGCCCTGAAAATCCGGCCGGATTACGAAGAGGTGCTGTACGAACGTGGCCGGTCCCTGTTACGGCTTGGGAAATACAAAGAGGCTGTCGCATCGTTCGACCAGGTCCTTGCATTGAACCCGGGGAATGCAAATGCGATTTATGAGAAAGGGCGGGCGAACTATGCCTTGGGGAACCTTGATGCTGCTGTTGCCCTCTTCGATACCGCTGTCGATATCACTCCTTCCTGTTACCAGGCCTTTTTCTGGAAGGGGAAGGCGTTGTTCGAGCAGGGCAGTTTCGATGCCGCGATTACCGCTTACAATCATGCAATAGAATTATCGCCGAAGACTCCCGTCCTCTACGATCTCCGGGGGCTTGCACTTGCTTCCCTGGAACAGTTCCGGGATGCCATCCAGTCCTACGACCAGGCGCTGGAGATAGAGCATACCACGGAAGTATTCGCGCACAAGGGAATCGCCCTAGCAGAACTCGGGATGTACAGGGATGCGATTGAGGCATTCGACAAGGCTATCGACCAGAACGAGAACCTTGCAGAAGCCTGGATGGGCAAAGGCAATGCCTATTACGACCTCGGGAAGTATAACAACGCCCAGGCTGCGTATGAAAAATGCCTGGCGATCGACCCGGAGAATGCCATCGGCTGGACCCGCCATGGCATGGCCCTGTCAGCACAACAGCAGTCTGAAGCGGCAATCGTCTCGTACGACCGGGCGCTTCTCATCGATCCCACGTTCTCCATTGCTTACTTTACCAAAGGCAGTTCCCTGGATGCCCTCGGGCGGTTTGAAGAAGCTATCGAATCGTTCGATGGCATGATCACGATCCAGCCCGAGTTTGTCGATGCATGGATCCAGAAGGGCCGTGCTCTGCAGGAACTCAGCCGTTACCAGGAGGCCCTGACCTCGTTCAAGCAGGCACTGGAAATAGAACCTGGCAGGAAAGAGATCTGGAACGATATCGGCGAGATCCTGGAAAAGATCGGCAAACACGAGGAAGCAAAGATCTGCTTTGACAAGGCCCGGTAAAATGGTGAAGGAAACCCCTTTCAGTTTTTTATACCGTGATTTTGTTCCGGCATGACGGGGGATTTCCGGAAAATTTGCTCTGCAGGTATCATCTTTTTATAATGATGATACCCTCTTTGCGCCAGCCTTGCCCATATCGGGGTGAAGGCGCATTACGATACCTCTGCATTCCCCGTAAAAGGTTCTCTACGATTATGTACCGGTAATATACGGTACAATTGTCAACGGGGAGTGGCCGGCGGCGGGGGCAGATCTCCCGGGAATGTCATAGTTAATATCAGAAGATTTCCAAAGAGCGGGATATTTTTATTGCTGTTTTTCTTTCCTGCGCCGGCTTTGCCGGTTGTCTTTCTCCATACTGTCAGATGCCGGCCGGATTTTATTCCGGTAGATAAGATATCCCCCGACAATTGCGACAAGCACCAGGATACCGGCAATTACAGGAATATATGAGGTATATACGGGGGTAACCGGTGTACCGGCATCCCGCAGTTGCACGGCAATCTTGCGGTTGGCTGCAAGATTCGGATAATCCGGCTGGAGGGTCTGCACTTTATCGAATGCTGCAATTGCATCGTCGTACCGTTTCATGCCGGCAAGGGAATAGCCCTTGTTGAACCATGCCTCTGCATTGTCCGGTTCGAACGAGACAGCGGTCTCGTATGCTTTAAGCTCGTCATCATACCTGCCAAGATTGTATAAGATATATCCCCGGTTGATCCAGCCGGGAGCACTGGAGGGTTCAATGGCAAGTGCGGTATCCGATGCTGTGAGCGCCTCGGTAAATTTCCCGTCGCGGTTAAGCGCATCTGCCTTCCCGTTCCATGCTTTGAAGTTATTCCTGTCGACAGAAATTGCCTTGTCATATGCAGAGATGGCTTCGGAATAATTTTTGGTTTTCATAAGCGAGTCTCCCTGCGCTACAAGGTTCGCAGCATCCGCAGAAGATGCCGCTGCCGCGATACAGATGAGTGAAAGTGCCAGAAGCAGGGGGATACCGGTATGAATCATGAATTTCATGGCCAGAACAACCAGATCAGATTGTTCCTGAATTGCTCATAATGCTTTATACACACCGCTCCCGCTGGCTGGCAAGAACGAGGACACGGCGCGTCAGGCTTTTATGAACGCGCTGGTCATGCCGCTGGATTATGGTGAAGTATTCCGCTGCAATCGGCGAGATATCCCGGTGGGTAACGACCACGGCTTTTTTCCCCGGTTTTAAGATCCGACAGATCTCTTCCAGTGCATCGCCGTACAGCTTGTCCATGGTATCGGCCTTTTTGATGCAGACCGACTGGCCATACGGGAAATCCGTTACCACTGCGTCAACTGTATGATCCTCAAATGGCAGGTGTGTTGCATCTGCAAGCATCAGGTCAGATCCGGCATAATTCGTCCGGCTTCCCAGGACCATCAGGGGGTCAAAATCGCTTCCTATGGCACGGGCACCCAGCAGGTCCCCCTCGATCAGGATTCCCCCGGTCCCGCAGAATGGATCGAGCATGATATTGCCCGTCTGGACGCCTGCAATATTCACGAGTGTCCGTGCCATGCGGGGCATCATCACGCCGGGATGGAAGAACTCCCGTTTTCCCGGGTTCCTCACATCAAAAGAACCGCGATCAAAGGTGAACAGGACTTTCCCGAAATAGCACCTGTCCTCAGAAAGGATTGCACGGTATTCAATCTCCGGTGAGTGTAAGGAAACCGGCCCGGCAATCATGGTGCCGATCATCCGCTCGAACTCTTTCTGCGAACAGGGATTCCGTTCATTGCTTCCTCCGTGAACTTTCTTTGCCCGGCCGGCAAAGGTCTCCCGTGTCTCGAGCGCAAGATCCCGCAGGAGAGCCCTGAACGCAGCAAGGTCTGGTTCGCATTCCCCCAGGTACTCGAGAACGCCATGAGTCATGGCCAGGCGGCGTACTGCTGCCGGATCGGGGGACTCGACGATTGCGACCTGCAAGCGCTGATCGAGAACAGTACCGACACACCCGAGTTCTGCGAACGGGAGCGTGGGATTTTCACCGGAAAGTTCGAAGATCAGCTTCATCCTGATCTCATTTGTGGCAGGTACTAAAAAAGTGAAGGGTAGATCAGAAGGTTGCCGGAGCGGTTATTTTTTCCCTTTCTTCTTGCCGCCCATGATGGTGGAGAAGAATCCCCCGGTACCATGACTTTTCCCCTCAAGCTCTGCGATCTTAACATAGAGTTCTTTCTGCTCATTGCTGACCGATCGGGGGGTGACAATCTTTACCCTGACAAGGAGATCGCCGGGTTTTCCACGCCGCTTAACGCCTTCACCACCGATCTTCAGGGCCGTGTTAAACTGTACCCCGGCAGGTACTTTAAGGTCAATATGACGCCTGTCGATAGTCTCGATGTCAATGGTGGTTCCCAGGACGGCCTGCGCCGGTGATATCTCGATCGTGATCTCAAGGTTATCGCCGGAACGGGTGAACCGGTCATGGGGCAGGACATAGACCTCGATGAACAGGTCGCCGTTGTGGGCACCGTAGTCACCGGCTTCCCCGTAGCCTTCCATGCGGAGGCGCATCCCGTTATCAATCCCGGCAGGGATATGAACGGATATCTTCCGTTTTACCCGGGTATGGCCGGAACCCCGGCACTCCCGGCACATTTTTTCCGGGATCTTTCCCCGACCTTCACACTGCGTACAGGGTGTCATCCGGATAAACTGCCCGAACGGGGAACTGGTGGCCTGCCGCATCTGGCCCGAACCTCCACAGCGGGGGCAGGTGTTGAGTTTCTTTGTCTCGCTTCCCGACCCGCTGCAGGAAGGGCAGGGTTCGGTATGCATCACCTCGATATCCCTGTCCATACCGGCGACTGCATCTTCGAGCCGAACCTGGATCCGCATCAGGAGATCTGCACCGGGCTGGGGACCGGACCTCCGCTGGCCTCCGCCAAAGAAATCAAAAATATCCCCGAACCCGGAGAAATCGGCAGAGAAGCCCCCGCTGCCATATCCTCCGCCACCGGTATACGAACCTTTGGAAGCATTCGTGTAGGTCTCGTGACCCATGTTGTCATACTGCCGTTTTTTCTGCTCATCCGAGAGAACGCTGTAGGCTTCGTTGATCTTCTTGAACTTCTCCTCGGCCCCGGGATCCTTGCAGATATCCGGATGGAATTTACGGGCGAGGTTGCGGTAAGCTTTCTTTATTTCTGTGTCGTCGGCATTCCGGGATATGCCGAGCGTTTCGTAGTAGTCCTCTCCGCCCATGATCCGGTCACTCGTCTTTTACTTTGTAGTCTGCATTGACTACATTATCATCGGTTTTTGATTCCTGCTGCTGGCCGGGATCTTCCCCGGCTCCTGCCTGCTGTGCCTGCGCCGATGCCTGTTCGGCCTGGATCTTCTGGTAGATTTTGGTGGTGGCAGCGTAGACTGCTTCGGTCAGGGATTCCATGGACTTCTTGATTTCATCGAGATTGTCCTCCCCGACAGCCTTTTTTACTGCTGCAACGCCTTCCTCAACCCTGGTCTTGTCGGCAGCATCGAGTTTGTCGCCGCTCTCCTTGAGCATCTTCTCCGCAGTAAAGATCGCGGTATCTGCCTGGTTGCGGAGTTCGATCTCCTCGCGTTTCTTCTTATCGTCCGATTCGAATTGCTTTGCAGCATCCATCATTTTCTTGATGTCCTCTTCGGAGAGTTTCTTGTCGCCCTTGATGGAGATGGCCTGCTGGTTGCCGGTACCGAGGTCTTTTGCCGAAACATGAATAATACCGTTCGAATCGATATCGAAGGTCACCTCGATCTGGGGGATGCCCCGGGGTGCCGGTGGGATACCGGTCAGCTGGAACTTGCCGAGCGTGAAATTGTCCTTGGCGAGCGCCCGTTCTCCCTGGACAACATGGATCTCCACGCTGGTCTGCCCATCGGCCGCAGTCGAGAAGATCTGGCTCTTCCTGGTCGGGATCGTGGTGTTGCGCTCGATAAGTTTCGTGGCAATCCCGCCCAGGGTCTCGATACCGAGGGTGAGCGGTGTGACATCCAGGAGGACGATATCCTTGGTCTCGCCAGTAAGGACGGCACCCTGGATACCGGCACCAAGAGCCACGCACTCATCAGGGTTGAGGCCCTTGTCAGGTTCCTTCCCCAGCAGTTTCTTCACGGTCTCCTGGACGAGCGGGACACGGGTTGAACCCCCGACGAGAAGGACGTGATTGATGTCCTTAGGCTCGAGCTTCGCATCGCTCAGTGCCTGTTTTACCGGCCCCACGGTTGATTCAACGAGATCGCCTATGAGCTGTTCGAGTTTGGATCGGGTGAGATCGATGTTCAAAAATTTCGGGCCGCTTGCATCGGTCGTGATGTAGGGCAGGTTGATGTTGGTGGACTGTCGCTGGGAAAGCTCGATCTTCGCATTCTCCGATGCATCGCGGAGGCGCTGCATGGCATAGGGATCATTACGTAAGTCAATACCTTCCTTCTTTTTGAATTCCTCAATAAGGTAGTCCTGTACCAGCTTATCGAAGTCGTCGCCGCCCAGGTGGTTGTTGCCTGCAGTGGACTTGACTTCGAATACGCCATCGCCCAGCGTGAGGATGGAGACATCGAATGTCCCTCCGCCGAGATCATAAACAAGAACCGTTGCGTCCTGGTCCTTGTCGATGCCATATGCAAGTGCACTTGCCGTGGGTTCGTTGATGATACGCAGGACCTCGAGGCCGGCAATCTTCCCGGCATCCTTGGTTGCCTGGCGCTGCGCATCGTTGAAGTACGCCGGAACCGTGATGACCGCTTTTGAGATCTTCTCCCCGAGATATGCCTCTGCATCAATCTTGAGTTTCTGCAGGATCATTGCAGAAATCTCCTGGGGCGAATAATCCTTGGTGTCAATATGGATCTTCTCGCCGGTCCCCATCTTCCGCTTGATCGACTGGATCGTACGCTGGGGATTGGTGACCGCCTGCCGTTTTGCAAGACTCCCCACAAGGCGTTCTCCCTCTTTCGTGAACGCTACAATCGAAGCAGTTGTTCGCCCGCCTTCAGAATTGGGGATGACAATCGGTTTTCCCGCTTCCATGATCGACATGCAGGAAAAGGTTGTTCCCAGATCGAT
>JGI20214J51088_10001031_pt1 | contig 18992 bp, 14 predicted proteins | sample WetSurMetagenome_FD_51088 | JGI IMG/M metagenome (IMG submission 51088) | reverse complement strand
AGCAGAAAAGCTATTTTCAGCATAACTCGTGTATTCAGATAACCACCGGTCGCTAATAGAAGCAGATTCAGCGCTTATCTGAATTAAATTCAAGCCAAGATTATTTAATGAACCATTAATTATTGAAGAAATATCAGCAATAGGCAAGGTATCGTATGACTGATTGGCGGCAACATACAAAGGATCAACATTAAAGTAGACCACACTCCCATTGCCAACCTGTTTTTCAACCGCGAAGGGACAAACGTTGCCTCCATCTAATTGATAATAACTTAATACCGTAATTTTGTTAGCATCAAAAGACCAACCATTCACATTGACAATACCATTTAACCTATAGATTGTCGACCCAATGCTCACTGAATTTGTCCTCGCATAACTATGAATGTCGGCGGTAATACCTATGCTCTCAAATATGTCACCGTTTCCGCCAAAAACAACTAAATGGCCACCTTCGTTTACCCAGTTAAGCATCACATGTGGATCTTGAGAGTCAGGCTTTCCAGGATAGCCCTGTTGTTTTACAATAAGATCCTGAGGCAAAATTAGCATTGACTTATTGAAAAAATCATCATAAACTACCTGGTATGAAATATTCTGGGAAGAAATCAACATGTATGAAAGAAGAGAGGAGTTGTCGTAAAATGTTGGTGCAACATACCCAATTGTTGATTCTGAAGTTGAAGACTGTGAATAAGGCAACCGATACACCACATACTTGGAATTATTGAAAACCACCGGAAGATAACTTAACATGGGAAAATCTTCTGTTGTATCGCTTGATTTATCCAGCACTATGTACCGAACATCAGAAGAAAGTAATGCAACAGTCTCAGGTCTAGTCAAGTCTGTTGGATTTGGATACACACTTTGTATTGCAGTGGTAACCCCCCCTAGACGAATAAGAGCATTTGAACCGACATTAGAAACAACTGCTCTATCAGTCAACGGCAAATGAAAAAAGAAATTAGATAATTCCAAATCCGCAGTTCCCGGATGAATATCACCAGTAGGATTCAAACCATTTGCCATCCAATACTCAGAAGCTATAACCGTACTGGGAATGCCCAAAATAATTACCAACAACAAAACAATGGGCACCAATAAACGCATATTCATACGCATTTTGGGTAACAGCCTGATTGAAAAAACCTTGATTTCAAAGCGCCTATCTCTTAATTTAACAAGACGATATAGTACCCATCCTCCAAAAACAGAGGCAGGAATAGGAATAACTCGATAGATAACACGCCATTCCTTGGCGCCCGTCAATAACACATTGGCATTAAACCACGATAAGAGTGCTCCAAAAACCATTAACGAAATGACCATGAGAAGAAAACCAGTAATCTTGCGATCACCCTCAAAACCCATCAATAAACCAAGAATCATCAACAACCCCACAACGCCTAAGCTCATTGGATAGTAATACCAAGGAAAAGGTAATCCTTGAAACACAACCCCAACACTGTAGACAGAAGACATACCAGGATAACCATAAAAAACAAGAACAAAAGCAAGCAAACCAACAAGATAACAAACCACTAAGAAAATCCCAAGTTTAAACTTAACAGAAAACGCCTTAAGAAGACTTCCTAAGGTGTTAATTTTCAAATAAGTAAGAGCAAAAAAGACACCCATAGCACCAATAGAAACCAAGTCGAGACTGACACTACTCACAACCTTCGCATGATTAGAGATGAAACTAATTAACAATGCAACAAGCAGACCACAAGTAACCCCCCCCAAATTATACCGAATTGTTTTTCTTTCACCCTTTGATAAGATGGCAAGAATCAAATATACCGGAATGAAAGCAAGAGCAAAAATAATTGCTTCCTCAACATGATATTGAAAAGCAAAGCCTACTAGAAGAGCAATCAAGGGAATACGCGCTTTAACTTTTAACTCACTATCAAAAAGATACAACAACATTATTACTGCTAAGACACCAAACGCATAAGTCTTAAGACCCTCTGAGAGAACACCCTGCGGCTGCGTAATGTCATAGACAACCTTTGGAGCTAAATTGTCAATAGCATACACTAAACCTACATTAGAATAAGTGGTACCTGACGCTAACTTCTCACTTACGAAAGGAATCCAACCAAACCCAGAAGCAACAACAAAAAGAAGAGTAGACAACAAACCAACCTTGGAGTTTTTTGTATACTTAGTAGACATTACGTAAAAAGCAACAGGCAACAACACCGCCACAACCAAACTCAGAATTAACAAAGAATTGACAGGTGGGAAACCGCTAAAACGCCCGAGCGCAGACAGGAACGTCTCAAAAAAATTTGGGGAATTGAGCAAATAAAATTTACCCGCAGAAACTAGATTAAACCCCCCTTTTGTTATTGCAAGGGAATTACTGACATAATCCCAACTATCGCCTCTAACAAATGGTGCGTAAACAAACTCCTGCAAAACAATTAAAGAAACAAAAATACAGACTATAGCCAATAATGGAATAATGATATTTAGATTAAAAGTCATTGTCTGTTTGTTAACGGTGTTTTCATCCTTGGTTCTTAGATAATACAGCAAAAGCAAAGTAAATTGAACCAAAGAAAAGAAACCGAAAGAAAGAACATCACTTAAAGATACCAATCTAGCTATAAACCAAAAAGTAGATGTAAAAAACATGCTTATTAAGACACTTAAAATGACGCTGACAAGCAATGGCATTTTTTGATGCGCATGGATTAAATTCAAAAATATGAAACCGGGCACAAACATGACAAAAACAAGAGACAAAACAAAACTCAGACAATTTAACAAGGGCAAAGAAAACCAGTTTTCAAATATACTATTGCTAGGTGTAATTAGAAAACTAAGCAAGAATAGAATAAACAAAACAACCAAGATATTTTTAACGGAATGATTGCGGATGGGTATTTTTACGTTAAGAGTCTGATAGCCTAAAACAAAAAAGGACACTATGCCACAGCAAAGACCAATAATAACAGATAAAATAACGCTTATCGGATTATCAGAAATTACAAAAACCCATAACCCTATGACGATAGCAATTACAACAGAAGTAAAAGCAGTTATCGATATAGGTAACTTGATTTTCAACATCTAAAAAACCCATGCAGCCAAAATATCTTAGATAACAACTTTATGAATGAGAGATCTCTTCATTGAAGAGAATCCATGCTTTTCCAAAGAGAAGAAAAGGCGCGATAGGCATTTGTTCCATCGATTATACTATAAACAAATTCTGTTACAGGTGCAAATATACCGTTCTTTTTCGCTAGGCTCCTGATTAACTTAATATTATTCTTACCTTCTGAGAGAAACGAATTTTCCGAATTACTAGAAACTTTTTTCGCTAATAATAAACCGAGCAAGTAATTTCTACTCTTACTACTAAAAGCCGTAGTTACAGCATCACCAAGACAGGCTGGACCCAACAAGGTTGCTGACTTAGCCCCAAAGACTTTAGTTCCTATCTCCAGTGCTTCTGAAATACAAAGCGGAAAGATGGCCCCTCGGGTGTTCGCGCCAAATCCTAACCCATCCACAATACCCATGCTTATGGCCAAAATATTCTTGAAAATTGCTGAAATCTCAACTCCTGCCACATCATTAGAAAAATAAATATGCAAATACTCTGATTCAAGAGCATCTTTATAAGTAGAGAATATATCGTGGTTACTGGAAGCAATAACCATAACAGACGGCGTTTTTTCAGCCAACTCAGCAGCAAAATTCGGACCTGATAGCACAGCAATATTTGAAGCCGAGATTTCCAAGTTACTGCTAATCAATGATGAAATTCGGTTTCCGCTTTGCATATCCAGTCCCTTAACAACAGAAAGAATACGAGTTTTTTCAGGATTGAATCTTCCATTCATTTGCACAAGCAACGGTTGCACAGCGTTTGAAGGAACAGCTATAACTAAATTTTCTGACTGCTTTAGTGCATATGCAAGTTCACTTGTTGCCTCCAAATTTTTAGGCAACGTCACACCCATCAAATATTCCGAATTATAATGCGACTCATTAATAACCGCAGCTTTTTCAGCGTTGCGCATCCACATTAAGACATCTCGCCGACCGCCATTAGACAAAAGATAAGCTATTGATGTCCCCATGGCGCCTCCGCCTAAAACAACAAAGTCATACATCAACAATCACTAACCTCAACTTAACTATCCTTAACGCCAAAGACTGCATTTGCATTCTCAAAGTCTTGAAGAGAATCTATCTCCATAACATTGCAGTCCGTCAAATTCACAGCCTTAATGGAGTGCTTACTTAGCAATGACTGTATTACATCATCATAGTAAATGCTAATTTTACCATTTTCTACGGCAAAATCAAGCGCTTCGCGATAGTCTTGACCCACCTCTTTGGTAAACTTAGCAACTCCAACATACTCACAATCATCCTCAAGAGGATCAAGCCCTTTCCCAATACTAACAACTTTCTGGTCTTGGAGCCGAAGTTTGACTTCTTCTTTCCCACATTTATGTTTACTAACACCTAAACAAGTACCATCACAAGACATAATCCTAGCAATACTTTCACTAGTTAACATCAAGTCACCATTTATGACAAGAGTAGAAACATCAGACAGGATACTTGAAGCTAACCACAAAGAATACACCGTATTAGTCTTAGCATACAACGGATTGAAAATATAATCTATTTCACANTCAGGATAAGGAAATTTCATTGATAAATGCCTCATAATACTTGAAGCCCTGTATCCGGCCACTATAGTAACTCGCATAATCCCATTGCTTAATAAAGAACCAATTTGTCGATCAACAATAGCCTGCCCACCAACCACAATAAGAGGCTTAGGTTTAAATGAGGTTAAGGGTCGCAAACGTGAACCTATGCCAGCCGCTAAAATTATTGCAGTAGTTTTGTTATGTTGGCCTAGATTATTTAACATAGATTCAACTCAGAGATTAGAGAATATGATTTACTTCAGTATTCTTAAAGATATTCCGATCAGAGACTTGCCGAAGTTGTTGAATGAAATACCTCTTTTTTGCGTACACTCTCAAGTTTGTCAGAAAACTGAAGAACCCTTTTACAAATGTAGTAATATATTCAACTTCTTTTCCTCTGTAGAAGTCGGGTGGACGAGTAACAATCCGGTGAATAAACCAACCAATATGCATAGACGGAACTAACAAGAACATAACAATCGAAAAACGAAAAATAAGATTTTGCAATTCATAATTTTTAAAATAAGTAGAAAGCATGTTCTTATAAATTCTAATAAAGCGTTTAGGAGATGATCCTGCAGAACCACCACCCAAATGAAGAACTAAAGGCACGGGTATGTACACTGATCTATAACCTGAAATATTGGTGCGAAAACCTAAATCATAGTCCTCCCAGTCAGTCCAGAAATCTTCATCGAAACCCCCAATTTTAACGATCAAATCTGAACTATAGAGGACGGCACACCCAGAATTTGCAAGATTTGTCGAAGGATGAGTATATAGCTCATTTAGTAGCTCTCTTGAAAAATATTGCATAAAGAATGGAACGATAAACCCTCGATGTGTGAAGTATTGGCCAAACCATGTAGTACCATCATAATGTACTATTTTGCAACTTACACTTCCTATTGTTGGGTCTGATTCGGCAACATTGACAAGTTCAGAGACGAAAGTAGGCTTCACCTCAGTATCATTGTTTAGCATTATGATGTATTTACCACGAGCACACGACATCCCTAAATTATTACCCTTTGAAAAACCATAATTGTAATCTAAGGGTACAATTCGAAGTTTTGGATTATCACCAAAATGAGCACATACAAATTCAATACTGTTATCCGAAGATCCGTTATCGACTAATAAAACCTCATAGTTACTACAGTTTTGATCAAGTAATGAAGCGAGACATTTACCGAGAAAACGTTTGCCATTCCAATTAAGGACTATAACAGAAGCAATTGGTCGATTATTTTCCATAAGAACCCCTTTTTTAAACCTGAGGAGCTACTTTACTAAGACGAATATATTCCTTAAAAGCACAGCCTAATGGAGAAAGAAAGCCCATTTCACTTAACCATTTATCAGAGACTTTTCGCTTACCCTGAATAACTTGCCTTTTTCTTAAGATAGATGATAAATGCCTATAAAGCCAGGAATACGCCTTTGCCTTCATTTTAAGGCATTCAATATTACGACTCTTGACCAGCAAAATTCCCTCGCTTAAGTCAAAAGCAAGCGCAAACATAATACCTAGAAACAGGTTTTTAAGCTCTAAATTCTTTAAGATAGTTATGAACGNGTCTTTAGTTCCATGAAACGCTTTTAATGGAGAAAGCCTACCTTCTCCAGAAGTTCCTCCATAATTGTGGTAAACAACCGAACCTGGACAAAAGAGTGCCTTATAGCCTAGCAACCAAGCACGCCAACCTAAATCAGTATCTTCCAAACAAGCAAAGTAGTCCTCATCAAACCCCCCTAATTGCCTAAAGACTTCCTTATCAATTAGCATTGAAGAGGCACAAGGGTAACCTGTGAGAGAACTCTTTATCCGACCATCATCTGTTTCAAGAAAACCAATAGCGTAACCTCGACCTATTAGGGTTAGTTTTCCACCTCCAAAATCGATAAGTCTTCGATTTCTCATCATCAATGTCTTACTTCCACATATAGGAATAGAGCGCCCAACAGAAGCTTGGACGAGTTCCAGCAACCAATTCTGGGTAACTTCAGTGTCGTTGTTCAAAAAAGAAATATACTGACCATTCGCAAATTTCACGCCTCTATTGTTTCCACCACCAAAACCAAAATTTTGGTGCAACTTAACAATGCGTACCCAAGGAAAATTGTTCTCAACAAATTCTGTGCTGTCATCTGTTGATCCATTATCAACCAATAATACTTCGAATTTCGATTTAGGATAGTTGGTTAGAGCAAGAGAAGAGAAACAAGTTCTTAGAAAACTTCGTCCGTTATAATTGAGCACAATAACGGTAACAAAGGGTTTCGACTCTGACATTAAATTAACGGTTCCTGTGCTGGCGGCAACACGTAACTGCAAAAGACCTAAAGTTATTATTTATCACCTTGTTCTTCCATTAATTGTGTAAATAGCTGTTTTGCTTTCTGACCTATTGCCGTAATTGTGACTTCCCTTTCAACATAGTTTCTTCCATTAATTCCCATCTCTCGACTTTTTTTGGGGTTAGCGATCAAATAAAATATCGCTTCAGCAAGCAATTTGGGATTTCCTGGCTCGACAACAAGCCCAGAATTCGATTCAGAAATATACTTAGCCGGCTCGCCCTCAGCACAACAAATAATTGGTCTCCCTAATGCTTGATACTCATATAATTTTGATGGAATCCCAGGATACGGTTCACCGTAATCTTTCAGGGGCAAAATTAACGCATCTGCAGAACTTAAAAGATCAGCAACCTCTTTTCTTGAACCAAGCATTCTATCACTCAAAACAACATTAATTAAATTGAGTCCTTTGAGCCTATTTCTAATAGAAACTAAACACTCGCCATTACCATGAATAATAAACACAGCACTTAATTTTTTCTCATCAAGAATTTTTGCAGCTTCAAAAATCTGTTCAAAATCATATCCCACCCCCAAGACACCTGCATAAATTATCCTAAAAGGCTCACTTTCCAACCTATTCTTCTCACCAGCTTTAAACACAGTTGCATCTACACCCACCTGGATAACATCAATCTTGCTTTCGTTTACTCCATACTTTCGGTTAATTGTTTTAACGTATCCAGGACTGATTGGCGCAATCGCATTGCCTTTTGAGTAGAAAAATCTATAGATAAAGGTGGCAATTTGAAGAAGCAAAGAGTTCTCGTCTGCCATTTTCAGCATGGGCAAATCTTCAAGTGTCAAGTCACAGACATCTAGTACCACTGGTACACCCTTTACTTTATTATAAAATATCCCTGGAACCCAGCTTCCTCCCCACACTGCATCTATCTTACCAATCCAAGGCAAAGCAAATAATGATGAAATTGCAAAAAATCCTATGAGAAGTAACCTCTTTAAAAGACCCTCAGATTTGAGAGGAGGCATAAAAGATCTAATAACTTTGGTTTTTCCGATCCATTCAACCTTGACTGGCATCCACCTGTATTCTTTAGGTATGTTACCATATGGGTAATGTGGGAAACCAGTTATTACTGTTACATGGCAGTCATTTGCAACTAGCCCTTTAACCAGATTACTAGCCCTTGTCGCAACACCACCCAAGTCAGGAGGAAAATATTGGGAGATCAAGAGTATTTTCAAATGGTAAAATCTCAAAGATTCTTTAAGTTTTTTTCATTCAAAGGAGCAATTGGCGCTTCTATCCATACATCCGACGGCTTTAATTTGTAGAGTTTCGGAGCTGAGTTGATAATTTCTATGGCTCTGTTCATGTCAAAATCGATTGCTTGACCATACCACTCGATTGATTTGAAGCGAGGTTTGTTTTCTTCTTTTATTATTTCGTAAGCCTGTGGTCGGGTTAGTTTGCCTTCACGTATTTGATGACTTCGAAAGATGTCGAACTCGGTGAACCCAGCCATAGTTAGGTAAATGTAATTATAGAATGCTGCTGTACCGTCATCTGTACGCCAAGTCGCTATCGTATCTGTCTCTCTCTCCCAGTTGAATTTATCGATTATNNTATTTACGATAGTGTTTTCATCCCAATCCAAATAGTGGAATAGATAAAGATAATCGTCTTTCAATANGTAGGATGAATAGTAGGCAAATAATGTGTCTATGATTGATTTGTTTATGTAGGCAGGATTCTTAATGAACTGTGAGAGGTAATAGTACATTATTTTTAATTTGTTTTTTCTTGAAATACCTGTCATTCTTTTCAGCGCATTCTTGTTGCCTTGAGTAGTAACATTGCAGAAGCCATACTTGAAAAGTCCGGTTCCTTCTTCCCCTTCATACCCACCACAGAAAATGAACAATTTAATTCCTGTTTGCTTGCGAACTTTGTGGAAGTAGTAGTAAAATTGTTTGTCTCCAGCCATAAGGATAGGAACCATACCTAAATCTGGCCTTTTCAGCCAAGCCTTAAGGTTCTTGCGAATGTTCACTCGTTTTGTTCGAATATCCGCAGAAATAACTATGTGTTCTATACCCAGTTTACCCACTACCCTAGCTTGGTTTCTACGAGCAAGGTCATTTACCATTCCCCAGTCATAGGTGAAAGTTATGGGATGCAACCCTAAGGTATTTTTGATATAGTCTAATCCAAACGCGCTATCTCTACCACCACTAAAACCAATAAGAACATCCGGTTCACCTGATTTTTTCCGGTATTGAGAAATAAACTCTTCAAGCGCCTTTTCACCCTTTAGGTAATTTCCTCTGGTCTCATAGCCTCTACAGTAACTACATACACCTTCTTCGTCAAAGCTTATGAAGGGCATCGTTTCAGGTAAGAGGCAACGGGTGCATCTTCTTAACACATTTTCGCTTGAGTAGAGTGTTTCCCAGTTTTTAATCATGGTTTGCTTAATGTCTTCTTGCAGTCGGTATTGACTTGGGTCTGGAAGCGAAGGTGTTTCCTTACCATAGAGTTCAAAAATATTAGCCTTTGTTTTAAAGATGTCACTAAAATTATCGTCAACTAAACTATCTTTTAAGAGAAACACATGTTTTCTTGATAGGTTAAGATCGAAAAGATACCCTTGACCTGATTTAACTTGATATATAGATTTGCTACTGAACATTGCCCTAAACAGTTTGTTACTGAGAATTTGCTGAAGAATATATTTTTCTGAAGCGAAAACCATGATTTTCTCGTTTCGACTCAGAGCCATAAATAGGGAACCAGTATTAGTTGCGAGTACAAGTATATTTTCATCATCAAATTGAACTGCTACAGATGCCGATCCCTCGACATGTTCGAAAACAATCCGCATTGATTCCACAATTGATTTACCTTTAGATCTGTACATTTGGAGAAGGCTAAGAAAAACTTCGGTGTCCACATCATACTTCTTGTCAAGAGTCGGAAATGATTTCCATAATTTATCGTCATTAACAATTATCCCATTATGAATTCCGACAGCGCCATCTTTAACGACTGGTTGATTGTTTGCGTTGATTTCGCTTTGTCCATTCGTTTGCAGGCGGGAATGGCCAAGAATTAGAATTGGAGTGGACAGTTGACCATCATTATACGCTTCAGTCTTTAATGTGTTATTGAACAGATCCTTGTATTTAGAGGTCTTTACTAATCTTGAGGAGGCTATAGGCTCTTTTAAAACGTAGATTGATTCTTTTACTCTAAGAGCTAAACCTGATGCCTCTTTTCCTCGTGACTCTGAAAACTTGAACATGCTATCTACTACTTGCTTAAGCTCTTTTGGTGAAACCTTGAGTTTTTCACTGATTAAGAGACCAAATATTCCGCACAAAATATTTCACCTTAAAAATTATTTTCTGGCTTGAAAGAACAAGTATTTTGAAGGTTATGATATCAAAGGTCATCAGTGATTCGGCAATCCCCGAATTATTTACCAAATTTTTCGGACATTCTGGCAATCGCATACAATGTAATTGCCGTCGATAGCAAGAAGAAGCCAATTAAAATAAATGAAAAAGCCGCCAACGCAACATTTGTTTCAATAACAAGTTCTATGGAATAGATCTGTAACATCCATATTCCGAAACCGACACCTGCAAGCAAGCAGAATAAACTAGGAACACCTAGAAACAATAAAGGTCTTTCTTCCACAATAAGACGAATCAAGGAAAAAACTACACTCATCCCATGAGTTATTGGATTCTTAGAAGATGTATCGCCATCGCTAGAATTATACTTGCAAGTGCTAGGGACCTCAACAATTCGCAAATCAGTCTTGCTTGCCTTAAACAAAATTTCAACACTAGCGCCCATTCCATCCTCAAAGAATCTAAGGCTATCTAAAGCTATGTGACTATAAGCCCTAAAACCACTTTGAGAATCGGTCATACCATTCCTTGCTGTACCGTTAACCATTTTGGTAATTAGTCTAGCACCGAGTTGTCTGTACAGGGGCATCTCTGCTGTTCCATTTCTGTCGACAAACCGGCTACCAATAACCACATCAGCCTCTCCCTTGATGATGGGTTTAATAACAAACGGAATCTCATTTGGCTCATGCTGACCATCAGCATCTAAAGTAACAAAAACATCAGCATTTAACTCATGCGCACGCAAGAANAGACTCTTAATAGAAGCACCGTAACCACCATTCTCTTTATGCCGAACTACATCAGCCCCTAAGCTTTCAGCGATTTTTGCAGTGTAATCGGTAGAACCATCATCACAAACAATAACCTTGTCTGCGAACTTTTGAGCTTCCAAAACTATTCGTGCAATAGTGGGCTCTTCATTAAACGCAGGTATACCGACCACTACAAAGGGTTTCATCTTAATTGCAGAATCCATTTCGAATGGTTGAATTTCCACCACTATGCTTTCGTTCCTTGTCGAACCATATTGTACGCAGTATGCGTATATGAATCAATTTAAAAAGGCTACCGCAATCTTAAGGTATTCAGTTATTTTCAAATGTGAACCGCCATTGATCGAACAATCAATTATTGCGACGCAACCATTCTTTCTCCCAATAAAATTTGCTTGCTTAGCAAAATTTTCTTTCGCATTCAAATTAATTGCCTTTAGAAAGCCCATAGCGTCATTTGTTTGCATGCATTATCGCTAAGAAAAGCATAAATGATGAGTCCACAGCCCAGTTCTTTGCCGAAGTGTTGCCCAATTTTTGGGCTGTTAAACTGATTTTTTCAGCAAGCGGGCGACCAATCAACCTTAACGACTTCAAAATACTATTTTCCAATAACCCCTCCAACTTTCCCAAGACTGCCAAGATACTTCTGGCTAAATGAGGACTGCGTATGTTTTCTGCTACTTTTATTGTTAAATCTACAAGCACTCTGTCAATTCTAGGCAAAGCTTTGAACCATACACCAGAACGTATGGCTTTGAATCTTATTTTTACTAATTGCGCTCGATTTAGGAAACTGGATAGGCTATTTTGNGATGTTATTTTGAGCCACCAATATTTTCGATTGGATCATTATGGGCATTGTTAACCCTAAAAAGATTTGTGGTTTCCAAGTTAAGTTAATGTTAAGTTTTACAGATCAGAAATTAAATTTGTAAAAACCAATAATACTTAAATAGAAAAGTTGATTTCAGGATTTTTTTGATCATTATTGTGAATTTTGATCTAAGCAAGTTTTTAATATCGTCAGGGACAATCAGAAACTAGAGAGAGTTTGATTTCGCAAATGATTAGGAAACTCAAGAGAATCACAGGAGTCTATTCATTCTTTATGAATAAAAATCCAAGGTATGCAGCTTATTCTATAGGAAGATTTTCTTTTGGCTACCCAAAAGTCAAAACATGGGGTGAAAATGCGACACTTAAAATCGGCAGTTTTTGTTCAATAGCTCCTGGGGTAAACATCGTTCTTGGCGGAGAACACCGAGTTGACTGGGTAACAACTTATCCGTTCAACGTGATCCTACGTGAATATAGACATATAAAAGGCCACCCCGCCACCAAAGGCGATATCACAATCGGAAACGACGTTTGGATTGGAATGAATGCAACAATACTTTCAGGTGTTACAATCGGCGACGGAGCAGTGATTGGTGCAAATAGCCTAGTAACAAACGATGTCGAGCCTTACATGATTGTAGGAGGTAATCCTGCAAAACCAATAAGAAAAAGATTCGATCAACAAACCATCGATAAACTCTTAACAATTAAATGGTGGGATTGGGACATCGAAAAAATAAAAAGAAACGTGCCTGACTTACTTTCTAACCAAGTTGAACAATTCCTGGACAAAAATGAACCCTAGTTACTTGCTTCTGTAATTGCTTAAAATTGTTAGACTTAGTTTTGATTTTTAGGTTTATTCTTTATGCAAAGCAAAGCGAAAGCAGTGGATGGACATCTAAACACAAACGGATCAGACAACCTAGAAAGAAGACTTCCAACGATCTGAGGCTTGATGGTTGCCAAGGCCTGCTCACCTCTAAGCCTCCGAGCACCATCGATGCCAAAAACTACATAACCTCTTTTTGAAAGTTCATCCATCGTCCAGCCGCACCTATGAATCTGCAAATGACTATCATCTTCAAGGTGACATTTAGAATTAAACCCATTTGGGGTTAAAATAATAATTTTCTTTTTCGATATTTTTTCCATGCTCTCAATTAGAATCTTTGCTTGACGCTTTGTCAGATGTTCAATGACGTCGAAAGCTGCTACGCAATCAAAGCAATTATTCTTCAAAGGAAGATGAGTTAGATCTGCAAGAACATAATCCTTAAAATAACCACTTTTTTTGTTTGCCAACAAACTGGGTAGATGTGCATCGATTCCAACAGCAAAAATATTTTTTGTGAATTCAACGGCTGGAGATTTAACCCCACAGCCTAACTCAACGAAGCTTAAACAGTCTCCTAGTTCACGCTTGAGTTTCGATTGCATTAAATTAAATCTCTGTTTATAGGGTTGAAATGAGCTTTGATGGGAACCGACCTGTGAGCGTTTGGAAGTAGCATTCATCTTAAAGCTTCACTCTCTCGCTTACAGGTTTTCTTAAAAAGTTTTGGATCCTGTCTCTTATGAGATAAAGATAAATCGCAAAGATCACGCCAAATGAAACTATCGATATTATTGAGTAATAAATGAACCACATTTGGGGTTTATACTCAATTATAACGTCAAATTGACCTGTTTGTTTGATTTGGAATCCAGAAAAACCCAAATAAATCGGAGAAGGCTTGATTTGTTGACCATTAACGGTGGCTACCCAGGAATCATCTAAGGTATAAGATGTCGCTAAAACGAAGGGTTTGTTTGCATTTACTGTTGCTATAATCTTTGTTGGATTAATGGTTTGAACTTTTAGAACTGTTGCGGTCTGGTTTTGAATTTTTTCATTAAATAGGCTATCAAGTGCACTAGCGTTTAAGAAAGGTATATTCCCCGTGATATTGAAATTTTCAATTCGACTAGTATAATTTTTGGATTCATCATAACCTATGTCAAACCATATTTGAGTTTTAAAAAACTCTGTTTCATTTCGAGGTTCAAAACTTAGATCAATGGTCCAACTCCGAGTATCATTTTGATCTTGAAAAGTTGCGTTTCGATAAACTGAAGTGGTCTGCAAAGTATTATTATCTTTTCCAAATTGAACAATTTTTGCATGAGCGTTAAAGATCTCTCCTTCTGCAATACCTGTGCAACTAATTGAATATTTGCTACGGTATTGCGTTAACACTGATGGTGATTGGATTATTTTCCAGATACCAGGTGCACCAGTTAAGTTAGTGTCTGAATCATCTTGTTTTAGTGGTAAAGCTGATTGATTTGGAAGAAATTCCACCCAATTATTGAACGATGATAGATTGCTAATAGTCCATTTCTCTTGTAGAGTAAGGTTTGATAGAACAGCAATGCTGGATTCCTGTGAAGGAGTAAGAGTTGAAACATAAAAAGATGGTTTTGAGTCGACATATTCGTAAATATCTAGAAACCCAACTGTTTTTTCGAGCTGAAGGTAAGACTGAACTGCAAAGAAGTTCTTCATGTCAGAGGGTGACATTATAGATCCTTCAGATACAAAAGTCCCGTCCTGCAAAACATTTCTACGCGCCATGTAGTTGGTCCCGTCTTGCAAGGCATTCGCATCTGCTACAGTATTATCGATGTCGTTACGTTGCAAAATATATTTAATGCCTAGTATGTCAAGGAAGTTCTTGAATTCATCAACCCTTCCGCTTCTCATAGCGTAACCAAGTTCAACCAAAGTTGCTGCTGTGTCATTGTTAATCTTGTAACCGCTAAGAATGTTTGTTGAAATTATCGGTTTGTCAATTAAACTATCGATTAATTGGTCGGTGCCATAATACCCATCTGTCCAATTGTATGGCATTTGATAGAAATCATCTAAAGGTGTTAGCAGAACTTTTCCATCACCGGCTTGACTGTTAATCCAATCTGTTGCTTGATTCCAGTAATCAGGGATTTTGACGTAAGAAGAGTAAGGTAATTGGGGAGTTTTGGATTCAATAGGATAATTATAGACAATTTGGCAATTAGCATTAGTAGATATAATTAAAGGTTGAACGGCGACGAGAAAAATTAGCATTAATACTGATAAAATTAAGATTTTGCTCGAACGGAGACTTAATTTCGGAAGTCTAAGAGCAACTATTTTTTCAGCACCAAACCCAATAAGCAAAGCCAAGAAAGGAATAATTAGCAGAGTAAACTTAGAAACAGGTTCCCTAAACATACTCATAAGTGGTAGTCCGTTAATCAATCTATTTAACAAAGTAGGAAAATCAGGGTATAAGCCCTTTGCAAGGAACAATAATACGAGAACTGTTGCCATTATATAGGCATTGAAGCGTGTTCTTTGGCTTTTAAAAAGCAAGGCTGATGCTGCAATAATAAAGGGAGCGAAAGAAAAAATTATCAAAATTGGGTTCAAATACGAGGTTGGATCATTCAAATTAATAGGATCATACCGATTGATGTATGGAACATATTCTGGTAACCAGCCCCAGAAGCCGTTTAGCCAAAAAAGATTCAAAAACGAAGATCGCCATTGCGTCCATGCCCAAGCATCAGCACTGACTGTTGAGTTAAAAACTTGATTGGAGAGGAAATAATAGCTTAAAATGGGGATTATCCACCATAAATTAATTGGAACTGATATTCCAATTAGCTTTCCTAAGGATTTGAATAGCGGAAGTAATTGTTTTCGGTATTTAACTAAGTAATATAGGGCCAAAATTGCTATGCCAAAGAGACCTAGGGCTACGTTTGCGGGGTTTATTGCAGCAAAAGAAAATGCAACAACAGACAATAGAGAAAAATAAATGATGTTTTTATTTGCAGATTTATTATTTTTCTCATAAGTCAATTTTACCGTTTTGGCAAACAGAGCTAAGAGAAGGGGGAGAAAAGCGTAGATCCAAACAAAACCTATATTTTGTCTGGTAGTGAGCGCGAAAATATTAAACATGTAAAAAAATCCAGCCACAAATGGAGCTATTCTTAATTCTGGATAAATTGTTTTTGAGAAATAATACATGGACAAAGCGCCAATAATGAACAGAATGACTTGATAAAAAATCTGGATGTCTCCTATACTGAGTCCAATGTAGTTTAGAAAAATTGCAGGGTATTGATAAAAAATGTAAGCAGGTGCTGGGGTTGAATAGCCGAGAAAATCGTGCGACCATAAATAAGTGCCAGTGCTCAAAACATGCTGAGGTTTTAGGAAAAGAGGGAAGTTGTCTCCGTTGCTTATTATATATCCTTCTTTCAACCATAGAAGCGGAAGTAGCCCTGCGATAATAAGTATTGCTATCTTTATGGCAGTTATTTTTTTCATCATTAAGATCTTTTCAGTGTGCACTATTAACTTGTTTTTATGTTAATTCTCTATAAGAAGGTTAAGCTTTGGATTGATTTAGAGATACTCTTTAGAAAAAAACAGATCTATTAAAAAAAAATCAGTTCCTTGTGAAACTTGGCAAGCCGACGGCTCTAAAGACGCTAAGCTTGCAATACCCAGATAACATTTTAGCTATGAGTTCATCGTCCTTAATTCGCCTTAGGTTTTGAACCGTTGTTCTTTGTTTAAATGTATCTGGAAGAATCTTGAGATTCCAAAAAATCGCCTTTATAATGTTTTTAGATGTTTCTGGTTTAAGAACGAATAGCCAAAATATAGTTTCGGAAAAAAGCAATGTGACATAAAAAGGAACAAATTTAATCAAGTTAGAAAAGTTATAATTTTTTATAAGCGTTCGGATAGTATTTCTCTCTCTTAAAAAAACTCGCTTGGCAGAAGTTTTGTAACTGGATGTCTTAATGACGCCGCCAGAAATAGTGCCACCGCTTGCATGATAAATTTTAGCATTTTCATTCAGTATTATTTTGTACCCTGCTAGCTGGGCTCTCCAGCAAAAATCCAAATCTTCAGCAAACATAAAATATTTTTCATCAAATAGACCAATTCTTATGATTAATTCTGATTTAATCAGCATAGCGCAGCCTGAAACAAAAAAAACGTTGGAAATACTATTCTTATTTTTTATTGCAAAAGGATATCCAAATCTATCGATAGACACGCCCATTTCCTGAATGGCCCCAGTATTTTTAAGATCAAATATCTCAGGTCCCACAACGCCAACTGAATCATTACTTTCAGCTATAAGAATTAACTTTTCAATCAAATCTTTGTCAGTTTTTGTGTCGTTATTAACCAATAAAACATAATTTGCTTTGTTATCAAGTGCAAACTTTATGGCTAAATTGTTTCCTTCGGCAAATCCGAAATTCTTTTTCCCCTGAATCACTTTAATTCTTGGGAAATTACTTTGAATAAATTCTACCGAAGTATCTGTAGATGCATTATCGAAAACAATTATTTTGTAATTTTGGTATGATTGTTGTTCGAGTGAAGAGAGACAAGTCTTCAGGTAATTTATACCATTATAATTTACTACTATTGCAAAAACAAGAGGACCATTAATCATGGACAATCAGCTTAATTAATTCTTCAGCTGTCTTATCCCAAGAGAACTGTTTTGAGTAATTTAAGGAGTTTAAACTGAGTCTTTCTCTTAGCTGACTATTAGACAAGACGCTAAGAGTTTTTTGCGCGAGGTCTTCAATGTTGCCGCTCTTTACAAGCAATCCTGTTTCATTGTTCCTAACACTATCACATAGTCCAGGCACATCATACGCAACCGCGGGTATACCTAATGCGTTAGCTTCGATAACGTTTAGTCCCCACCCTTCACGTATGCCTGGAACTATTAAAACCCAACTTTTAGACAACAAAGCTCTACGTTCAGAACTACTTAAGTTTCCAAAGAACCGAACACCTGACCCCGCAATTTGTTCAAGGGTTTTCTTAAAAGGGCCTTCACCGAAAACCCATAACTCAGCATTCGGTATCGTCTTCTTCACTATGGCAAAAGCTTTGATCGCATGGTCAGGACGCTTAGCACGCTTCAAGCGACCTGAGAAAGCTACTATTGGTTTAGGGTTTTTCTTAGGTAAATCCTGAAGAGGTTCAAAATTCAAGCCTTCAGACACAACTGCTAAATGCTTAAAGCCTAAGGCTACCAAATCCTTACGTGTGCTCTCAGAGACTGTTACTGTGGACACATCAACGTATTGTTTCAGCCATCGGTCCTCAAGAAAATGATAACCCACTTGACTAACCANGAAGGGAGTTTCCAAGAACCAAAATTCCCTAGCTAACTGGTGAATCAAAGCTACAACNTTCTCGTTGTTCTTCGCGAACTTGAATGCAAAAAAAGGTTGAGTATTAATCTCATCAATAATAACGTCATAACCTTCCTTCCTAAAATGCTTGGAATAGATTTTTTTGGCCTTACCATAAACTGCAAATCGTCCGCCCGCTCTGACGATTCTTACTCCATCAACGGTTTCTTCGTCCTTGCAGCCTCGAAATTTGGAAGTAAACAAGGTTACCTCATGTCCAGAGGCAACCCAGCGTTTAGCAACTTCGTGAGTGAAAACTTCAGCGCCGCCCATTGCGGGATTAAGCCAACAACGCCAATTCAGCCAAAGTACTTTCATAAATTTCACATAGAAAAAGACTATTTTCCCAAATTACTTTTGGGTCTAATTTGACGTTGGTACCATTGAATTATTCGCAACCGGTAGGCAATTCCGAGCAAATCTATGAACATACGCCGTACATCTGTTGGCTTAAAAGAAGAATCTATCTTTAGCTTGACAGGCATTTCTACAATTTTTAAGCCATATAGGTTGGCTAAAGTTAGCAATTCAACATCGAACGCATAACGTTTCACCGATAACAAAGGAAAAATTTTGTTCACGGCGCTTCGTTTCATTACTTTTAGACCCACTTGGGTATCTTTGAGGTTGAATCCCACGAGAATTCTTACTAAGACGTTAAAAGTTC
>JGI20214J51088_10001030_pt1 | contig 19001 bp, 9 predicted proteins | sample WetSurMetagenome_FD_51088 | JGI IMG/M metagenome (IMG submission 51088) | reverse complement strand
GGTATCGGCCTTAACCGAGAAATAACGGTTGCTAAGGCTATCGAAAGTGTTGGTGGCGTAATCAACCGAGTCAGCGTTGATTGAATCGAGTTGTGTAGCATACATGTTTTTCCAGGTTGCGCCATAATCGAGGGTGCGGATAAGGCCACCATAGAAGCAGGCGGCGTAAGCAATCGAATCATAAACCGACAGATCGTAAGGAATCTTGCCGCTGAAGTGAGCCTGTTCCGGTGTCAGCACCTGCCAGGTCTGGCCATTATCTCGGGAGAGTCCAAAGCCGTCACCGACAGGTATGGTTTGATCCTGGTATTCAAACGAATGCGATGTACCCACCCAAACGGCCCTATCATTAGCCGCCAGGGACGAAACCTCATCGCTGGGAATAGTCCCGGCACTATAGGTGGTCCAGGTGCTTCCGCCGTCGCTGGTTACGGAGGCGCCACCACCAGTGCCAAGCCAGATTGATGAGGAGTTATGTTTGATATCAATGACGCTGTTGGAGGTAAGACCGCCTCGCCCGTCATTGACATCGACCGACATTTTTGCCCAGGCGGCTGAAAATGTCAATACAACGGAGATCAGAATAAGTGTCTTCTTCATTAAGACCTCTAGTACATGGTTATTATGGCCTGGGGATGATTGGATTCATTCCCATCTTTATCTTTGGCGTAGAATTTGAAAATATAGTCTCCAAGTTGACTTTGGGCATTACCGGCCTGGATTCCTTGTGAAAAGCAACCATCGCCGGCAACCGAGTCAGGCGGCTGGCCGTCGTCCCGCATGTAATAATGAGAGCCGTTCGAAGTGCTATCTGGCTTGGTGGATGTAAAATAGACCGAATCTATATCGGTCAAGCCATCGGGATCAAAAGCCTTTACCGAGAGAAAATAAATATCGGTTGAGCCCCGCTGGATTGAATCGGGGGCGACCAAATCATAAAGAACTGGCGCATAACGCACCTCAACAACTTTTTTGGTGCATGATATAGCAAATAATAATGAAATTATTGCAACCGGGAGAATTATTCTAATTTTCATGAGGCCGCCTAGTAACCTTTCTTTGCGGTATCTTCTAATCTTTAGCAATTAATAATAGGCGTCCTCCTTCATATNTGTAAAGCTAAAAAATAGCGGGGATTTGTCAAGGCAATAATTTATCGGGGTACAGCGCCACCCCGAATCGAAGCCCGCCAGCGGAGACAATAAGTGACCGCTTATCTGTAATACCCATGATAGCCAAAAATATTCCCAGGCCAGGCAAAATAAGCTCGGCACGTTCAGGATCGAAAGGAATTAGCCGGGCGCGGCCCAAGCTATCGGTGTGTTCAAATTTCGAAGCGATCTCCCTCATATCCCCTTCGGAAAGGAAGGAACCGTGAATCAAAGCCGAGTTGAAACGATCCAAACCGGCTTTGATAGCCGCGACAGATGTAATTGTGCCTCCGGTAGCAAGGATGGCTGCTTTGGGATCAACTTCGAAATCGGTTACCGTCTCTAATCCAATCTCCCTGGCCTTCATCATGTAGGTTTCGAGACCATTTCCGGAAGTGGTCTCCTTGAGTTTCAGGGCACCAATAGGGATGCTGATAGCTCGTAATAGAGCCTCTCCCCTGGCCAAAACCAGTTCGGTTGAGCCGCCGCCGACATCTATTAACAGGGTATTCTCGAATTTTGTATCGAGGTTATATATGGCGCCAAGAAATGAAAGCTCAGCCTCTTTGAGGCCGGAGACAATTACCGGTTTTTGGCCAAGCACACTTTTAATCATTTCCAAGAATTCATTAGAATTGCTGGCCAAACGGAGGGCCTCGGTGCCGACCATTAATAGTTCATCAAAATTGTTATCTTCTGCAAATCCAATTACTGCTTCGGCCGTGCGACGGAGGGCAGGCGGGCTGATCTTACCCGTTGCTGATAGCCCCTCACCGAGACGGGTGGTTTGTTTCTGATCTAAAATGACAGAAAGGCGATTGCCAGTAATATCCGATAAAAGGGCCAGGACCGAGTTGGTACCGATATCGATTACAAGTCGACGAGTGCCCATATTATCGAAGCGATACCTCGCCGGCAGCAATTATGGTAACACCGTTTTTATCGCGAATGCGGAGAGCGCCGTTTTGATCGAAGCCAATGGCGGTAGCAACGATTTTTTTCTTGCCGAGGGTGATGTTTATTTTCTGACCCANGACAGCGGATCGCTTAACTAACTCGGGCCCCAGAAAGCGCAATCCGTAGCGATGGAAATTGGAGTAAGATTTTTCAAATTCATATAAGAAGTCGCGAAGCAGTTCAGCCCGATCGATCTTTTTCCCGGCGATCATGCAAATTGAAGTTGCTTTGGATTTCAGTCGAGAAGGAAAATCATTTGGGCCGTCGTTGACATTAATGCCAATCCCCAAAATGGCGTAGCTAACCCGGTCAAGCTCGGCGGAAAGCTCTACCAAAATACCGGCTACCTTCTTGCCTTTAAGCAGGCAGTCGTTGGGCCATTTAATAAGCGACTTCTCCCCTGTATACTTATCGAGTACTCTGCAGATCGAAAGAGCAGCCACAAGTGATAAGGCCGGCATCTTGGTGAAATCAAGCTGCGGCCGAAGGATAATCGAAAAATAGAGACCCAAACCGCTCGGTGAGTGCCAGCTTCGACCAAGCCGTCCGCGGCCGCGGGTTTGTTTTTCAGAAATAACCAATGCCCCCTCAGGCGCGTTAGAATCGGCCAGGCGTTTGGCTAATTCATTTGTTGAACTGACACTCTTATAGCAGTGAACTTCCCTGCCCATAACGCGGCTTTTTAATCCGGCCTGTAAAACCGGCGGTAGAATGATATCGGGAAGGGAGCTAAGAGTATAGCCGCTGGCGGCGATATCTATCTCGACGCCCGATTCTCTCAAATACTTGATGGAATTTTTTACAACCGCCTTCTCAACGCCTGACTTTTTTTCGAGGTCATCAAGTGAAATGGCTCGTCCATGAGATTCTCGAAACGCAGAAAACACGAGGGCATGAATTTTGGATTCGGAGGGAGTAACCACCTTTATTCGGCTACCTTGAGAGAAAGATCCAAAACTGGAGCAGAATGGGTAATCTTGCCCACTGGAATGGGTAATCTTGCCCACTGAGATGCGATCCACCCCAGCAGCGGCGATCTTCTTAACAGTTTCAAGAGCCACGTTTCCAGAGGCCTCAAGGATAACGGCGGGATCGATAGCGCGAGCCAGGCGTACGCCCTCATCCAGCATCTCAAGCGAGAAATTATCGAGCAAGATATAATCAGGTTTGAAAGTGAGAGCCAGCTTTAGCTCATCGAAGCTTTTTACCTCAACCTCGATTTTGGCTTTAGTGCGTTTTCTATGAGCGCTAACTTTCTTAAGGGCGTTTTCGAGTCCCCCGGCAGCGGCGATATGGTTTTCCTTGATAAGATACATATCAAAAAGCCCAAGGCGATGGTTGGTTCCGCCGCCATCTCGGACGGCAAGTTTTTCAAGGCGTCGCATACCCGGCATGGTCTTTCGAGTATCAAGGATCTTGGCGGGATAGTCTTTGATGGCCTCGACCATATCGTGGGTCATGGTGGCTACTCCGGAGAGATGGCCGAGGAAGTTCATGGCAGTTCTTTCGCCAGTGAGAATGGCATCAAGAGGACCTTTGATTCGAAGGACTTCGTCGCCGGGAACAACAGAAGAGGCGTTTGGTTTAAGAATAACAAAGGAGAGAACGGGAGAGATAGTTTTATAGACCCAGATGAAAGCGGCAATACCGGAGATTATGCCTGGCGCTTTGGCGATGACAACAGCTTTTCCAGCTTTGCTATTAAGTTGCAAAGCGCGGGTGGTGATGTCGCCCTTGCCAAGGTCTTCCGCCAAAGCTAATTGGATAATTTTCCTGTCTTCGTTGATTTTATTCATATCGCTAATTTTATCGAGAGGATAACTGTAAGTCAATGGAATTATCTTGACTTGAGGTATTGGGAGAAGTAGAATTGATCAGGTTCGATATGATGATACCCCATTCTGTACCCTGCATAAAAGAGGGTCATGGCGATAAGCTATGCTGGATAAGTGCGTTGGCTGACGGCGAAAATAGGGCGACAGCCCAAGAGGATATCCTTGTCTGCAACGAATGCAGCTCCTTCAGAGAGACAATTAATCGTGGCTTCGGCAGACGAGCCGCAGACTTGGCACTGGGAACCACAATTGCCAGGCTTTTGGGCCAGGTTTCGGAGCGCAACATACGTTTAGATGAAGCCAAGCGGGAATTGGAAAAAAAGGTAAGTGAACTGGCTTTAATGAAAATCATTACAGATGCTGTGGTAAAAACCACCGATCTTTCCAAGGCTCTTAAGATAATCTTAACCGGCGTGACCTCGGGGCGAGCGTTTGGTTTTAATCGGGCCGGCATTTTTCTAGTGGATCAAAGAAACGAGTTTTTGGAAGGTAAGGACGCGGTCGGACCAGAAAATTGGCAAGTCGCGTCGCGAGTTTGGGATGATTTACAGGCGCTAAGCTTTGAGCAGCTTATTAAGAATGTCTTAATGGAGCCGGAACAGGAGAAAGAGCATTTACGCAGGCTAATCGAGCGAGTTAAAATCCCCCTTTCGGATAGCACAAATATCCTGGTTATGGCTCTTTGGGCAGGGCAGCCATCGTTCTTTCGCAAAAACGAAGTTGATCCAATAGTAAGAGCTAAGATATTAAAACTTACGGACTTCAATGAATTCGTTGCAGTTCCACTTCAAGCTGAGGGTTTACCATTGGGATTGATGATTGCTGATAATTTTTACACAAGCAAACCGATTACAGAGGCATCGATAGATGCGTTAGAGACTCTCGCTAATACCTGCACAAATGTACTTGAAATTACAATGCTTCATGAACAGCTGTCTCATCGGTTGGAAGAGCTTGAGCGGGTTAACCAATTGCTTCGGGAAAATCAAAGCTATCTATTACAGGCCGAAAGATTGGCCGATGTCGGTAAATTGGCTGCAACTGTGGCGCATGAATTTAAGACGCCGTTGGTGACAATTGGCAGTCATGCCCGGCGGGCGCTTCGCGATGCTGAAACACCAAAATTCAAGAAAAGAGACCTGGAGATAATCTCATCCGAGATCGAACGGCTGGAGGCGATAACATCGGAACTGCTTGAATATACCAGGCCGTCCAAGTTTGACCTTGAATCACATGGCATGAACCAATTAGTTAAGGACTCATTGGATTTTTTGCGCCACAAGCTGAATGCCTCGGGGATTAAGCTTAAAACAAAGTATGCGGAGATTGATCCACAGATCATGGTCGATGAGAAGAGGTTCAGACAGGTGATGCTAAATATTATCGACAATGCCCTGGATGCCATGGGACCCGAGAAAACACTTCGAGTGGAAACGCGGATAACGGAGGAGCGCGGGATTGTGGAGATCATAGATTCCGGGCGGGGAATTCCCAAAGAAATCTGCGATAAGGTTTTTACATTGTTTTTCACAACCAAATCGCAAGGCTCGGGATTAGGGTTATCGATTGCCAAGAAGATTGTCGAGGATCAAGGGGGGTATATTGAATTTGAATCTACAGAAGGAAGCGGAACAAGATTTTCGGTAAATTTTCCGGCGACAAATTTGGGCATGAGCAAAAACCAGTCTTTGACAGTACAAAATACCGAGGAATAATTAGTATCGCTAATANAAAGTTGACGAGACGGGAAAATTAAGGGGGATATAAATGATACCGATTTTAATCGTGGAAGACGAGAAGTATTTGCTCGATCTTTATTCTGAGGAATTCACAGATGCAGGATTTGCAGTTAATTCTATATCCACCGGCAAGGCCGCGATAGATTGGGTAAGAAAAGAGCGGCCGCGAGTTGTNGTGCTTGATATAAAGCTTGGCGACATGGAAGGTTTGCGGGTGTTGGAAGAAATCAAGGAAATCGACAAGTCAATTCCGGTTATTCTCAACTCAGCTTATGCGGTTTATAAGTCTGATTTCGCGAGCTGGATGGCCGACGATTATGTAGTAAAATCGTCCAATATTAGCGAACTGATATCCAAAGTAAAAAAGTATGCAGACGAGCNGGCTTAAATAGAGGAATTTAAAACAGGGTATAGCAGAATTAGAATTCCGATTGATAAGGTGAGTTGAGCTTATTTCACAGGGTTTANCGCAAAATGGTAAACTTGCAGGTAGATCGTAATTTCCCAGCCGATAGGCGACCAAAATAGACTCCACTTGATACTGCTTTAAATGCAGTATCCCGTCCATTCCAAATCATTTTATATGAGCCGGGCAGTTGAGGTTCATTAATAAGAACAGTTAATCGCTGGCCCATAATATTATATATCTCCAAAGTGACCAGCTCGGGTTCGGGAAGTGTATATGAGATAATGGTCTCCGAATTAAAGGGATTGGGGTAGTTAGTAAATGTCAGGAAATCATTAGGCGCAGATAGGCCGTCATCGTTAACCGATTCCCGGCGCACCGAACTTCCACCTGAAATAAGTAGAATCTTTCCGCCCACGCCATTTCGCATCTGCTGGCCGGCGAGAATATCGGGAATGCTGTCACCGTTGACATCACCGATCGACTGGACGATCAGTATTTTAGAATCGGTAGGTGTGGACCACAATGTGTGACCGTTAGCCCCGTTTTGCAAAATGACACTGCCATTAAATGAACCGGAGATGATTTCTGGAATGCTGTCGCCGTTGATATCTTCGGAGGGATAAACGGTCCAGATATCATCGCTGGCATCGTTTCTCCATAATTCCTGACCTGTGGCGCCGGAAAGGGCCAGAGTATAGTGTCCCCATGAGCCGACCACGACATCATCCAAACCATCCCCGTTTAAATCGTGGCAGACAAGCGCCCGCATGATAGGTTGCCCGACCGGAGCGCTCCAGATTACTCTGGCATGAGTGCTATCAACATGCCCTGAAATAGCCATGACGCGGTCACCAACATTCCAAGTTCCAATAATAATATCGTTGTAACCGTCACCATTGAGATCATTAATTCGAGCAACCGAATAAACCGGGGCACCGGGCGAATATGCCCATTTGATTATTCCGGTATCCGCTAAGGCCCCCGAGATACAAATAACTCGGTCGTCATTATCCGCGGCCCCTAATATCGCGTCGGATATATTATCGCCNGTGATATCATCGAGACGGCAAACCGAAAACACCGCATCTTCGACTGCCCTCCTCCAAAGCTTGACACCGTTGGCGCCATTAAGACAGATACCCATATTGGCATCAGAACCNATACCGGCCAGGATTTCGGGGCGGCTATCATTATTAAGATCACCCATAGAGGCCAGGCTGTAAATCCAGCCGCTTGGAATATGAGCGTAAGTGTTGTAGGACCAGATCGTTTGACCNNTGCGTCCCTCGATTCCAAAGATGGTCCGAGAATCCCATCCGGTACCAAAAANCAAATCAGGAGAACCATTTAGATTCAGATCGCCGGGAGCCAACAGGCATCCATCGCCGTATCCCCCAGCATAAGAGTGTCCCAGCGGGCGGGCTGACCAGATCAGTTGTCCTCCCCCCTGCCCTGAGCCTGAGAGGCACAGGAGATGATTACCGGTTGATCCCCACTCATAAGATTCAGCGGCAACATCGGGAAAGCCATCGTTATTGACATCACCCAGAGTAACAACGGAGGCAATATCATAATTAGCCTGATAACTCCAGATGATCTCCCCCGGCGCGAAGGCCCGACTTCCTGCGGCATTGACAAAAATCGTATCTCGGGAGTTAACAGTATCATTTGAACAAATAAGTAAAAAGTCGTTGTACGGGAAGGCATCGAGGGGACGAAACGAGATTGAATAGGTATGTCGCGCGCCTCCTGAGAGGGTATCGGGAAGGGTTGGGGAAAGAAGCGAGAAAACAGGGTCGGGAAGATTCAGGTTACTAATTACCAGCACGGAATCGCCGGTGTTGGAGATATCAAAATTCCGGGAGTGACCGCCACCGGCCGAGACCGTTCCAAAGTAAAGGGTATCGACACTAACGCTTATGATTGGCCGCGCCAGGGTAGTNGCAGCCCAGAGAAGGAGACAAAGTATAATTTTTATCAGCTTATTTCTCTCCATTCCTTAAAAACCAACCTTANCGGGCAGGTTGAATTCCGAAAAGTCATGCCTGCTCTCGCCCCGGCCAAAAAGCTACTTAAGTAAGATCATCTTTTCAGTAAAGGACTTCTCCCCTACGATCAAACGGTAGAAATAGATACCGCTCTTAACTTCATGCCCGTTTCGATCCCGACCGTTCCAAACAATTCTCTCTTGTCCGGCAAGCCCGGCAAACTCCTGAATGCGCCGTCCACCGATATCGAAGATTTGTAGCTGCCCTATTTTTCCCGCAGGAACATTGAGCGCTATCATGGTTTGGATATTGAACGGGTTGGGGTAGTTTTGTCCAAGGCTGATATTCCGGGGCAGGGTTTTATCGTCGCCGATAGCATCGGGAAGGCGAAGCAAGTGGAATGAACTGACAGTTGAATAGTCACCCCACAAATAACTATTGCCGCCCTTTAATCTCCAATAAAAGAACGAATCGGTAGTGACCAAGCTGGGAGCAAGAGAGGTATCGGTTACTGTGGAATCAATATACACAATGTGTCCCAAACTTGAATCCGAATATAGCTCAAAGAGGTATTTTGTTGTAAAGCTCGACAGATGCCAGATAAAGCTTGGCAAAGAGTCGTTGATGGTAGTATCAGACGGCGGATATATTGCAATCGGGGTTCCCGGAGTTTCCGGATGAATTTCCATATAAAACCGGCTTACAGTCGAATATGCTCCCCATCCGCCTGTATTGCCCGCCCTAACTCTCCAATAGAAAGTTGAATCAGTGGGAACAAAGCCCGGCGTAATAGATGAATCTGTCAATGTCGAATCAATAAAGAGAAGACTGGTCAGGGCGGAATCGGAGTATATCTCAAAATCATATTTTGTGGCATAAACCGTTCGATGCCATCTAAACACCGGAAGCGAATCCAATATCAGAGTATCATTAGGCGGGTAATATGTAACCGGAGCCGGTGGTCTGGGATTGGTTTGCGGCAGCAGGTAATCAACCACAGTTGGCCCTCCTGCAGAATGTACGATAACATTGCTAACGGTCTTAGTCCGGTATCCGGTTTTCTTGAAAACCAGAGTGTAAGTACCTGGATTCAGCACTCGTCGATATCGTCCAAAATCCGGGCGCGATAAGCGGGCGTGGATGTCGGCATTTATTGCTTGTGACACCTGCACTTCGGCTTCGATCGGTTCTAATGTTAAAGAATCACGAATAATGCCTGTGATTCCGGGACCAAACACGCGGCTCATCAGAAAATACTGACCGGGCAAATGATGAGCGCAGATACTATCAACCAAGGCGGGGTTTTGAATTGTTGTATCTGATATTTCAACAGAAAATGAGACCGTGCCAAAATTGCCATAGAAATAGGTTTTGAAATCGCCCTTATCTACCAGGCCTCTTCTGGCCTCATAGCAGGAATCCCTGGCGTCCCGCAGGATGCGGCTGCAAAACTGATTACAGATGGTATGCATCAGGTCTTCGTCGGGAGACATACCATGGCCCTCAGGTCCATACCAATACCAATTATAATAGGCTTTTTCGGCCCGTCCGTAAGTTGGGGAATGATAATCAATAGCCACCATCGGCCGGTAACGCCAGGCGAAATCTCTCATAGCAATATTTTCGTTTTGGGTGAAAGCGGCGGTACCTTTGTACTGCAGCGATTCCGGAACGATGGCGTCAGGNGCGGTATCGAGAGACCAACCGAAATCATAATTGCGGTTGTTATCGACCCCATCATGGTAATTGAAAACGCCATTATGATCGTTGTCGTATTTATTCTTGCGCCAGTCAGTATCGCCATTCTCAACAACAATATGGCCCTCGGGATTTATNAAGGGGATGCAAAATATTTCCAGGTTGTTGGCATAAAATAATGTTGCTGAATCGTTGGCCGCATAGCGCGTTAGAAAAGTTTTAATAAACGAGATAACAACTTCGACACCCAGAACCTCATCGGCATGAACACCGCCGCAGAAGAAAACAGCAGGTTCGTCCTCATCGACGTCAGCGTTATCGGAAATCTTGAACCTAAGCATAGGAACGGAATCCCGAGAGGAATAGCCCATCGTATCGAGCCGGCAAATCGTCGGAAAAGTCGTTTCGAGGCTATCCAGTATCTGCACGGCCTGGCTATATCGAGTGTATCTTTCCGGAAGCTGCTGGGCATTCAGAGCTCCGGCCGCAACAAGCAAAACTAAAGCTGTTAAAAAATAGTTACGCAATCGCATTGCTCTTTCTCCTGTTGTCTAAAGATTGTCGGCGATATTAATCCAACTTATGCTCTCGCCGGCGAAAAGCTACTGCTGTAAATAGGCGAATAACGGGCCGCATTGTCAAGCGGTTATTGCCCAATCAACCGATGAAAAATCTCGGTTGTTATTTAAGCAGGGTCATTCTTCTGGAGAAAACCTTCTCCCCTATGGAAAGGCGGTAAAAGTAGATGCCTGAAGCGGAGTTGGCGGCGTTCCAGACCAGACTATGCGGTCCGGAAGAGAAATCGGCATTGGCCAGAGTCTCAATCTTCTGACCCATGATATTGAAGATATCGAGAGTAACATGGTCTGCTTCCGGTAGATTGAAATTAATGATGGTAGCGGCGTTGAAAGGATTGGGATAGTTTTGAGAAATAGAGAACTCTCCCGGTTTGGCCGGTTCATCCGCGGCGGTTACATAAAGGGAGCCAGTGGTAAATTTGATTGCCCGACCGCTGATTATTTCAGCCGCTCCAGGCGCGTAAATACCGTTAAAGGAGTAGCCAATACCATCTCTCCTATCGGGCGAACAGATGCCGGCAGACATGGTATAGGGCAGTTGAGCGAGATAATATTGGAAGATGATTTCGTTATCGTCGGTGAGGGTCGGCCACACGTTCTCATCGAGAAAAATTATTTCGAAAGTTTGATTGCGATTATTATTAGCGTCGCCATCCAACGCATTTTTCCAGCCGATGATAAAATATCCGTTAACATCATCATAATGATAATAAACGCGAAGCGGAATCTGGGTGAAGTCATCCCAAAAAGGAGCGATCATGGCCTCTGCATTTTGTGGCCCCGGAATGGGACCGTTATAGAAATTGGCAAACCAGGTACGGCCCATGGCCACATAACCGTTATCGCATATTGTAAGGTTTTCGAAAGCCTGACCATAGTATCTTACGGGGAAAGGCAAAGCGATCGTAGCCACGTCATCGTCATCGAGAGTAACATAAGTCCAGGAAGTGCTGATATCGATCCAGTTGTAAGTTGGATGATAAGCATAGATCGAATCGGTATTATCGAAACAGTAGTAGCCGTAAGAATCGGGCCAATCGGATCGCGGGCGGCGATCAAGCCAACAGTTTTGCTAAATGGGGCGCTAACTATCTGCGGCCCAAGGCCAGTGAAGGTAACATTGAAATTTAGCAGATGCCCGATATAAACGGAATTATCAATTGAAGCCAGGAAAGGATGGGTCCAGTTGCTCGCGGTATCACCGGGAAGAATATTGCCAAAAGTTACCACCGAATCAAAAAGTTGAATATGACTATCTCCGCAACGAAGGATCGCCTGGGGGCTGAGAAGCGGCTTTGACCCTATATTTCTGGCCCGGGCGATAAAGCCAAATGCCTCGCCCGGATCAATCCGGCCATTGTCGTCTTCGAATACGACTGCGACTGTATCAAATACTACTTGAGCAGCCAAAACCGGGAGCCTTAATATCCCCTGCCAATGGTGGCCGGAGCTATCGGCGATCTGGTACAGAAGCGGTATCGATGTACCGTTGGGAATATTGGGGCCAATATCAAATGTAAATGGCAATCCTGGCGAAGCAGATGCTCCGGGGGCAATTGCGGTATAGAGAGCCGAGTCGCGCAATATAGTGATTCCCGGCAGGTTGGTTGTCAGGCGAGCAACAACCCCGTAGGCAGTATCGGTCAGACCATAATTTTGAAGCGTAATGCCGACTTCTATTCGCTCCGAGGGATTCAAGGTGCCATCGTTATCGCCGCGCGATTCGCCAAGAGAATCATCACTGATAATATATGAGAGATAACCAACAGTCAATGGGGTCTCATAACAAACGATACTATCCTCAACAGGTATATAACCGCGGCAGGTAGCGGTAAAGCGCATTTGACCAGATGAGTAAGAAGATATTGGGAATTGATAACTGCCATCGGCGCCGGTAAACCCGGTAGCGAAAACCTCGTTTTGCTTCCAGAGGCAAACCACCGCTCCGGCCAGAGGCGCGCCAAGCTCATCCTGAACCAGGACATCAAACCTATTTTGACCGAGGGGTAAGGAATCGGGGCAGGTTACGGTCATGGCTTTGGGGACGGCAGTCCAGCAGTTGATCTCAGGATCACCGAGGATATTATAGCTGTTAAAATATAATTCCACCTCGCCCTCGGGATCGCGATCTTCGGGGAATGCGTTATAGAGAGTCATTTTGCCCATTAGCTCGGCTTGGGCTAAGGTAGCAACTCTATCCATAAAAAGACCCCAGTAGATGCCAACATCGATAGCGTTGGTCCAGCGCGTGTGAGCGTAGTGATTGCTGTTTCCAACAAAACCAGCTCCACCTTTTCCGGCAGCGCGGATCCAGGTTTCACCGAAACAAACATCGATTGCATCGTTAAAATCACCGGTGGCGCAGACTACGGAAGTCATGATCGGAAACATCTGGGTGGTGGTTAGCTGCATAATATTTCCGGAGGTATAGTTGGGTGGTGTCCAGCCATCGGGAGTGCCATAACCGCGGTAATTTACATAGCTAACGCCGTTATTGATAGAGGCATTAATCTGGGCCGGTGTTACACCCCCGGAGTATGAGGCAAAAAAGGTATCGACGCGGGTATAGCCATGCTCAAACATCATTTCTCGACACCATAATTTGGTCAGGCGCGGACTAAGGAAAGAGTAACCGTCACTGCCGGCGACAACAGTGGCTTTCAGATACCAATCGGTATTGGTCATATAAGGGGTTCTCTCGTACTGGAAGAGTTTATTAGTATAGGCTGTTAAATCCGCAGCGTAATCGATGGAGATTCGTCCGATCAGGATATCGGGGAAATAATCATCTCCGAATAAAAAGGTATAAAAATTATCCGATTCGATATTTCCATAGCTGAGCGGAGAGTCATATTCTCTGGTGGCAATACCGTTACCACTGGGCATAACAACATCACCAACGATAGCGATATAATCGGGCTTGATTTCGGAGCGATTGTAGCGACTCAAGATAGAATCTCGAATTGCCAGATAATTGTTTGTTCCGAGTTGAGTTTTGGAGATGGTGACGACATCAAATCCCTTGGCCTTCTTCCAATCGGCAATCGCCTGGATATTGGAACGGAAAGTATCGGGATAGATAATCCAGTAAGCGCCGCGAGTTACTCTGATAGGATCGAAAACCAGCGGATTATCCAGGATGGAGTGATAAATAGGAAGAAAAGCCTCGGAGATCTGATCACCGTTTTGGGTACGCTGCGAACCGCTGTGATCGATTTCGATCTCAAGGCGGCGGCAGACACGAAGCTGATGATTCTGGGGATCATATTGAACGGGAGAAATGGTTAAGGCGTAAAGCCGGAGATCGCGCATAACGCCTGCTACCTCACCGCGCACCAGCTCCGGTTGGCCTACTGACGCTCCACGACCGGAGGATGACGTTAACCCCTCTAAATCTTCAGCGTTAGCCGGGGCCAGGGTGATATTATAAAGAACGGAATATTCGGAGTTTATTATACGGAAGGTGGGATCGGAATCGAAAGGGATGGCAATCAAACGGGTAATGGTTGGCAGAACAGCAGACTCGGGCCCTAAATAAGCTCCACGCGCTTGGCCAAAAGTCTCGGGAAGGGACAGTTGTATCCCGGCGTCGGTAGCTTCATAATCGAGCTGGGCGATATCAAGGTTGATTATTGTGCGGCCTGTTAGTTGTACCGTGGCAATGGCCTGCGACGTGCCAGTTGATAGCTCATAAGAGCCCTGCTGGGCTGCCAGCACGATTGAAGGGAAAATAAAGGTGAGGATCAGCCTATGCATACAAACCTCCGAAAGGTTTAAAGAATCGAAGAGCCGCTATTTCGCTAAAAAGCTCAAACGATTAACAGAATTGCGTCCCGTTACGTTCCCAAGAGTCGACCCAGTAGCGGGTCCGCATTTACTATAATATATAAGGTCCCCGCCGATTAAGGGGTATATTTTTTCATTTCAACAGCCGGGCTGATTTCGTCAAAAATAGAGCTTGCTGAAGGCTTAGTTTGAGACTTAGGACAGGCTCCCCCNGCATTAACTAACTAATTGATATTAATTCGTTATAAATCCGGGTTTTGCGCAACATCGGCGCAAAGCTTTCCGTAAAGAAAATTACGATAGCGGTATGCAGCCAGGAGATCGAAAAAGGCAATGATTTGCCGGAGAGGTTAATGTGAAGCAGATAATAGACCTTAAANCCCACTCGATCGTCGCAGTAGCCTGTTTTGTTGTATCGCTGATAGCGATANCAAGCGCTACCGAATTTGTCCCTGTTTTCCATCCATCAATCTCAATTCAAAGAATTCACGGTACGATTCAAATTGATGGTAATCTCGATGATTCCGGATGGAATGGGGCGGCGAAAGCGTCTAATTTTGTCGAACGCTATCCCGGCAAAAATGTCGAACCCTCCGTCACCACCGAGGCCTTTATCACCTATGATAATAATAATCTTTATGTGGCCTTTGTCTGCTATGACGACCCGTCGAAAATTCGAGCCACGATGTGCCAGAGGGATCAATTCGATGGAAATGATGATGTCTGCTTATTACTGGATACATACTGCAACGCCTCCTGGGCTTATGAGTTTTTTGTAAATCCTTATGGAATTCAGATGGACCGTATATGGTCCAATATCACCGGCGAGGATATCGGGTTTGATTTAATCTGGCAGTCGGCGGCAAAAATAACCGACCTTGGGTACCAAGTCGAGATGGCAATTCCGTTTGCCAGCCTGCGTTTTCCCCAGAGCAACAGTCAAACATGGAAAGTAGATTTTTGGCGCAATCACCCTCGGGAATTCGTCAAACAATACTCATGGGCGGCATATAATCAGGATGATCAATGCTGGGTCTGCCAATGGGGAACNGCCGATGGNATAAATGGAGTAAAACCCGGCCGAGGATTTGAAATCCTGCCGAGTGTAATTGCCAATCAAACGGGAAATATAGGCGAACCGGCAAATATGAGCTCTCCGTTTTTAAACGGCCATACCAAAACCGCGTTTTCGTTGGGCGGAAAGTACTCGGTGTCATCGAATATAACGATGGAGGGAACGTATAACCCCGATTTCAGTCAGATTGAAACGGATGCNGCCCAGATCGATGTGAACTCAACGATCGCATTGCGATATCCGGAACGTCGGCCGTTTTTCCAGGAAGGAAGCGACATTTTCCAAACGCCGTTTAATTCGTTTTACTCAAGAACAATCAATGACCCTCAATATGCGGCCAAGCTTACCGGTAGAAGCGGGAGATACAATTTCGGCTTCCTTTCGGCATACGATGAGAATACTCCATATATAATTCCGCTTAGAGAAAGAAGCATCCTGGTTAACACCAAAACGAGCACTGTCAATGTGGCACGGGCGTCAAAAACATTTGGCCGAAATAATTTCCTCGGCCTGATATTGACCGATAGGAGATTAGACAATGGTGGATATGGGACTATCTTAGCCGCGGACGGGGTCCTCAGGCTTTCAGAAAAGTACAGTATTGTAACTCAGTATATTATCAGCCTGACCAAAGAACCAAGCGACACGGTTCTTAACGGACGTGAGGGTTTGAATGGGCAGTATTTCGATAATACAAATCATACAGTGGCTCTCGACGGGGAGTCGTATCCGGGGCAGGCATTGGTTAGTCAGCTTCGACGAGAAACGCGCAATTGGAGCTTTACGCTAAATTACGATCACACCTCGCCAACTTATCGTACTGAAACGGGTTACGACCCCTGGAACGATTACAAGAACCTGAATTTTTATACGGAATTCGATATGTATCCATCAAATAGCATTTTTGGCCGAATTTCGCCTCAACTATTTACCGAAAATCGCTGGGATTGGGATGGAACAAGAAAATGGTCATTTAATGGCGGGCAAATCGAAAATAATTTCACTTTTGCTCAAGCTTACGCCAATATTTCCTGGCGCTATGGCCTGGAGAAGGACTGGGGCGTAGAATTCCGCGATTTATGGTATACTGAGTTTCATACGGGAGCCCAATTTAACAGCCAGATCGGCTGGAGCGTTGATCTCGGTTACGGTCATACCGTTGCCAGGTGGGTCTTGAAAAAGGGAAATGAAACCTACCTGGGAACAGCACTGGCTATTAAGCCGATAGATAGACTGACAATTGAACCATCTCTGGAGTATTCCCGCAGTAAAGAGGTCCATACCGAAATGGAGCTTTACAAACAGGCGATTGCCCGGACGCGAGTGCGGCTGCAGGTCAATCGTCAGCTTTCGATGCGCTTGGTGGGAGAGTATATCGATCAATCCGATCCATTCAATGGCAGAATGAAGAGCTGGGAATTTGATCCATTGGTGACCTATAGAATCAGTTCATTTTCGGTTTTCTATGCCGGGTCAACCCATAATATGGCCAAGCTTCCGGACAATACCGGAACCAGGGAAGGCTGGCGGCAAACCTCTCGGCAGTTATTCATGAAGCTGCAATATTTGTTTAGAGTGTAATTGAAATAAAAAAAATAATCCTGTGAAATATAAGGCGGCAGATGAGGACATCTGCCGCCCAAGTAAACGAACTGAATTATTAGAGAACACAGGTCGTTGATTTATAAGCAGGGTGCTTCGGGAATCGCAGTTCCCGAAGCACCGAAAACCATCTTTTGTCACAGTCTCAGGATGTCTGCCGCCCAAGTAATATTAAAATACATCAATACCACGAGGGGATTGACGTGCTTGCGTATCCTCATACAAGAGATGTTTTATGATGGGGGATTGCTTCGCTTCGTCCCTAAAAAGGGACTTCGCTCGCAATGACAGTATAACACAAGGCCCCGTTTTTCGAACATCTGCCGCCTAGAAATATCCTGATGTCGGGTTTCTCGTCCAAGGGACTCGGAACTCGACCTACAAGTCTATATTTTTTATTCGTCAAAGAGAAAGGGCGGTCGGTTGACCGCCCTTTACTATAGGAGAATTAGAACGATATGAGTTTTAGATTACCACTCAACTATTTTGACATCTCGATTGGAATAGTTCCGGGGGCTGGAATCGGTTTAGCAAGCGGTTCCAATCCCACGATAGGCGGGCACGATGCGCACGGAATGGGGGCAGCTCCGCCTTTGAAGTAGCGGACCATATAAGTTATATCCAAACCTGTAAAGGAACAGCTACCATTGACATCACCCGCGACGTACCAGAAGTTTCCTCCACCCGGAGGGCACTCACAGGAGTAAGGTGGTGGCGGACCGCCTTTGAAATATCGAACACAATAGGTTACGTCAAGGCCAGTAAAGATATTGGAGCCATTAGCATCACCCACGATATAATGACAGCCGACCGGTAGAAGCTGCATATTGAAATTGACCGCAGTCGGCACTCCTCCGGCGACCGCTATATCACTAATTAACCCGTCATAATATCCGAGTTTGGTGAGATGCTCATGATAGGTACCGCCAGGTAGATCAATATCCCACATACCGGCGGCGTTGGAGGTATCGATACCGACCACGTATTCGGTGGCATCATGGGTGGTGATGATAACGTTAGCCAGCGGCGTGGTATTATCACCGTTGTAAACTATACCATAGATGCCGTTACCGCGCCCAACTATCAATGATACGGGCAAATTGACAAGGGGCTGATCGGGATCATTCGAATTTATGGTAATATTCCCTGTGTAGTTTCCCTGGGAGAGCTCAGTGGCGTCTAAAGTAACGATAGTCATGATTCGGTGTTCAGATGGAACATCGCATGTGTCCGGAACAACGGATAGCCAGGGGCGATTATCGTGCAGGCCGCAGCTCAGCATGGATAACCCGAGATTATTGACATATAGGGTATCATACTTAATGCCACCTGCGGGAACAGTATCAAAAAATGAGGCTACTGACGGATGAATTTGAGGTTCGAGACGAGGGCAGGGATTGTACTGCAGATCGAGACGCATCATGTAGTTTTCATCGGTATCGGCGGTCCAGACCGGCGGATATCCCTGATCATTGTAATATGATTTTCCGCGTGGATTACTGTCATCGCTCCCCGTACACAAGAAGAAGACGGAAGTATCGGAGTACTTGGCCACCATCCAGACATCGCTCAAATAGTTATATACCTCAACCCCATTAAAGGATATGGGAATNGTGACAGGTACGGTAAAAGTACCNACACTTTCAACAGTGGCAAAAGCGTTTTCAATATCCGGAACGCCGCCGGCATCGGGGCAGATTTTCACCCATTCATACTGAGCGTAGCCATCGGGATNGGCATTGTAATCTTCGACAAAAATGTTGCCGCNGAGGATNATGAAATTTTGAGCGAGAGGAGTGAATTTTACTGCCAGCATTGAATTGTTGAATGGAGATGCCACCAGGCANTGNTCATTGATGNTATCGTCCCAAATATGCTCGATGATAGTTGAAACGTAGAACTGCTGATTCATAACGTTATTGGAGGGATTGATATCCCAGGGCATTTCGGCAGTGGCTGTTATGGTATAACTATCTGGCGCCACGACGGTTAATGGCGGGAAAGTCAAAGTCTGAGATGCGTAGGGCTCTAAAGAAACGTTATTGATGTGATTATTATAAACTTCGCCATTGGTGAGTCCGGTAACGGTCACATTAACGACAAACTCCTGGTAGTGCCGTCCAAAATTTTGCACGACCACTTCAACCGGGGAATCACATTTTTCCCGGATATAACCAAAGGGT
>JGI20214J51088_10001028_pt1 | contig 19008 bp, 13 predicted proteins | sample WetSurMetagenome_FD_51088 | JGI IMG/M metagenome (IMG submission 51088) | reverse complement strand
AGACGGAGAAGGCGCTCCGGTTTATCGCGCGCTTTTAGAATTTGACAAAGAAGATGAAGCGATCAAATCGGGCTTAACCGCCAATGTTAAAATTATCATTGCCGAAGAAAAAAATGTTTTGACTATTCCGGAAACTTCGGTGATTCGCGATGGCGATAAAAGTTTTGTGATCATTGATAATAGCACTAAAACCGGAGAAAAAAGGGAAGTGACGGCGGGAAAATCCGGCCGCGGGCAAATATTGATTTTGTCCGGTTTGCAGGAAGGGGAGCAGGTCGCCGATTTCGGCTCGGCCGTTAATTAAAAATTTAAAGTAACATGTAACAAGTAGCATGTAGCATAAGTTTTTGGCTATACATTGCCAATAATAATTTGTTACCTGCTACCTGTTGTTTGCTACATGATATTTTATGGAAAATCAAATGGAAAATAAACCCGCGGTTGAGAAAAAAAAGATCAGCCCGGAAATAAAAAAGAAAATTATTTTTGGTGGAGCCGCTTTTATAATTATTGCGGCAATTGTTGGAATAATTTCTTGGATCAATATTCAGAGCCGCGTTTATATTGATAAAGCGGAAATTTCCGCCGCCCAAGTTGATTTGTCACCGACCGTGTCGGGAGTTTTAGAGGAAGTTTTTGTCCACCCCGGCGATTATGTGGCTGAAAACGGCAATATCGCTCGCGTTGGTGATGAATTGATCAAGGCAAAGTCCGGTGGCTTGATAATTAATATTAAAAATGATATCGGCAAGAATTTTAATCCGGGCGAAGTTGTCACTTCAATCATTAATCCGGCTGATCTGCGCGTGGTCGGGCATCTTGAAGAAAATAAAGGCTTGAAAAATATTCAGATCGGCCAGTCGGCAATCTTTAAAGTTGATGCGTTCGGCGGCAAAAAATATTATGGCGTGGTCGATGAGATAAGCGACACTTCCCGCCAATCAGGAATTGTTTTTAATATTTCCGACAAGCGCGAAGTCCGGCAGTTCGATGTCAAAGTCCGTTTTGATGTCAGTGCTTATCCAGAATTAAAGAACGGCATGTCCGCGAAATTGTGGATTTATAACAAGTAACAGGTATTAGGTGGCAGGTAGCAAAACGCTTGTAATTTTTGCCCGCTACGCTACATGATTAAAATTGTGTCTGAAGTAATTAAAAAAAATAGCGAAGCCGAATCCAACCCAACTCTGCGTTGGATGATTTTGATTACCGTTATCATTGGAACTTTTTTAGGCCGTCTTGATCAGACTATCGTTAATTTGGCTTTACCAAAAATTATTAACGACTTCGGCATTACCGTGACGGCCGCCGGCTGGATCGGCACGGCTTATATTTTGGCTAATGCCGTTTTTGTGCCGATCTGGGGAAAATTGGGCGATACGGTTGGACGTAAAAAAATCTATTTGATTGGCTTTTCATTATTTATCGTCGGTTCGGTGCTGGCCGGTTTGGCTTGGAATTTAAGTTCGATGATCGCTTTTCGTATTATTCAAGCGATCGCTGGTTCGGCTGATTATCCGACTGCCATGGCCATTATTGCTGTTACTTTTCCGGAGAAAAAAGAGCGGGCGCAAGCTTTGGGAATTTGGTCGGCTTCGTTCGGCGTGGCCGCGGTTTTTGGGCCGCTCTTAGGCGGGCCGCTGATTGATAATTTTGGCTGGCGCTCAGTGTTTTTAATTAATTTGCCGGTAGGAATTATTGGCGCGATCATGGCTTGGTTTTTTGTTCATGAATCAAAATCCGGCACCGGTTTTAAAAATTTTGACTGGTGGGGAGCTTTAAGTTTGGGTGCGGCTTTGACTACGCTGGTTTTAGTTCTTGATCAAGGATCAATCTGGGGCTGGCTTTCGGTGCGAAGCTCGCTGTGTTATGCGTTAACTTTAATTTTGGGCGCAATTTTTATTCATTTGGAAAATATTGCCGAAGATCCGATCATTGATTTGAAATTTTTCCAACAGCGGGTTTTTGTCGGCGCGTTGATTAATAATTTTGTAATTTTTATGGGAATGATGGGTAGCTTGTTTTTGATTCCGGTTTTTGCCCAGACTTTTATGGGCTATAATGCCACGCAAAGCGGATTTTTATTTATGCCGATGGTAGCGGGCATGATGCTAGCTTCGCCTTTGGGAGGATCACTCTCCGGCAAGGTTGATTCTCGCTTGGTAATTTTTGCCAGCACAATCGTTTCAGCGTTAGGATTTTTCATGTTCATAAACATTGACCCGCGTTCCGGGCCTTGGGATATTGCCATACCTATGTTCATCATGGCGTTTGGCATGGGATTTGGCATGGCGCCGCGCACGGCTGTTATTACTAATTCGGTTCCGGCTTCGGAAGTTGGCGTGGCTTCCTCGGTTTTGGCTCTTGGACGCAATATTGCCGGCGCTTTCGGTATTGCTGTTTTTTCCACTATCCTGACGCAAGCCACTTATAGCAAAGTTTTGGAGATCAGCCAGAACAGTGTTTTGCATTCGCTTAATCCGGTTGATTTTCAGAAATTTGCTTCACTTGTAATGCTTGACGCCCAGATTTCCGCTTATCGTTTTGTCTTTTTAATTTCTGCCACCATAGTTTTATTAGGCAGTTTTACCGCTTTTTTACTTAAACATGATACAACCGTGTCGAAGGAAAAAGTATTCATCGAATGACATTAATTATCCTCGCTGTTTTGTGCAGATTTTTTTGGCAAGCACCTGTTTTTGCCAAAGCCTTAGTATTGGCGGAAAAAACCCTTTACAAAATAAAAAATATTTTCTATACTTGAATCAATTAATTTTTTTTAAAGAAATGGAAAACGAAAAAACCGAAGAATACTGTAGATGCAGAATAAATTCAATCATGCCGATCTGAATTATTTTTTGGCTCGCTTATAAAAAGTTAGGCGGGTTTTATTTTATGAAAAAATTAATTAAAATATAAATTTTAAATTGTTCTTTGAAAGGAGAAATACAAATGAATCTTTCCAGGTCTGGCCCCGTTTCAACCGATAATAAATGCTTGCAAGTTTCCGATGGTCTTGTTGTAACGCTTGGGGAGGGGAATGGCTTTAATAACAGGAGGTGGTTTTTTTCAATCTTTAAAACGATTGTTAAAACTTTTATTGAAAAAAATAAGAAAGAGAATAAACAACGAGTTTTAACTCCGAAAGGCGGCGTAATTGTTTATAAACTTGATTCTTCTCTTGTCTTGATTCAGAATTTTGTCGGATTTGTTTTAAGAATGCAGACTGATCCGGTAAACAATTCTTTCATTCTAATTTTTTCTCGTTTTATGGATTTTGACTGTATTTTTTTAAACGGCGAAATGAAAGATATCGTTCCCGGATCAACCATAAAAATTTTGGGAACGTCAGACATGTTTCGTTGATTATGTTTTGGCTAAAATTAAAGCCAAAAATAAATCCCTGCTTATTTTTACATAAGCAGGGATTTTTATTGTCTCTATTTAATAATTTTTTTCTCGATGCAATAATCTCTAAGCATTATACCTAATAAAGAGGCAACAACGGCCGGCATTAATTCGCCCGGATTTTGATACATCTTTTCTCTTATAGGTCTAAACGCTATCTCTTTGTCAATGATATCATAAAGGTAGTCAAGACATTTTTTTTCCAGATCAAGAGAATCAATCGGATTTTTTTGTTTAATAATTTCTAACCATTCTTCCTTTTTTTCTGTAAATATTTTATCAACTTCATACTTTTTAACCAACTCCCAACCTTTTGGGGTTATTGCAATAGGCGAACAAGCACAAGAAGTTTCAGTCCATTTTGATAAAGTGCTTTTTGGTATTCGACCCGTATCTTCTAAATGGCTTAAAATATCAGGTAACATTTTATCCATAAACAACGTGGCTTTCTTGGCGAAATAATTATAATCTTTTATACATTTCCATCCGCCTCTAAAAAAAGCTATAACTCCGAAAATAAAAATTAAACTTGTTATGAGAGCAACAACAATATTGCTTATTGACGTAATAGTTGAAAGCGAAAGCATAGGTGTTGTAGTTTAAATTATGTTAACTTGTATAATAAAAATTCAGTATTTATGGCAGAAATATTGTTTAAGTCAACGATGTTAAATTGAGATATCCCCATCTGTTTATAGGATATCACAAAATAGACATTAAAGACAAGTCAAGATATTTATCTCTGCATTTGACTTTTTCCATAATTTAATTTATTATATAGACATTAAACATTTCTGCTTGTTTTAGGGCAGAATTTTATTTTTCCGTATGGATATACGAAATATTGCCATAATTGCGCACGTCGATCATGGCAAAACAACTTTAACCGATGCTTTAATGCGCCAAACCGGCATGTCCGAGGAAGGCGTTAGCATGGATTCGAACGCCCTGGAACAGGAGCGTGGCATTACTATTTATTCCAAAAATACCTCGGTTATTTATAAAGGCACAAAGATTAATATAGTCGATACGCCCGGCCACGCTGACTTCGGTTCGGAAGTCGAGCGCGTTTTGCGTTCCATCGATTCGGTTTTGCTTGTCGTCGACGCTCAGGAAGGCCCAATGCCGCAAACAAAATTCGTTTTGAAAAAAGCTTTGGAATTAGGCTTGAAGCCGATTGTTGTTATCAATAAAATTGATAAGCCGGCGGCCCGCGTGGAAACGGTCGAAGAAATGGTTTTTGAATTATTTTTAGATTTGGGCGCTAACGATGAGCAATGTGATTTCCCGGTGGTTTATGCCGCGGCTCGTGCCGGTATCGCTAAATTAAAAATGGAAGATGAGGCCAAGGATTTGACCCCGATTTTAGATACTATTTTAGAGCATGTTCCGGTTGCGTCTTCGGTCGAAGCTTCGGCTAAGCCTTTTAAATTGCAGCCGTTCAATTTGGCCTATGACAGTTTTATCGGCCGTTTGGCAATTTGCCGCGTTTACGAAGGCACGATCAAGTCGACTGATAATGTGATAATCAAAAAACCGACCGGCGAAATCCGTTCCGGCAAGCTGACAAAAATTTATACTTTTAAAGGTTTGAAGCGTGAAGAAGAAGCAGTGGCCGAGGCCGGTGATATTATTATGGTGGCCGGTTTACCTGATATTTATATTGGTGAAACGATCTGTAAAGATGAAACGCAAGAGCCCTTACCGGCCATCGCGATTGATGAACCAACCATTTCTTTGAATTTTGTAGTTAATAATTCACCATTTGCGGGCCGTGAAGGAAAATACGTTACCAGCCGCCAAATTAAAGAAAGACTGGAAAAAGAATTGGAAGTTAACGTCGGCTTGAAAGTAGATTTTTCCAGCGGAGAATTTTATAAAGTTTACGGTCGCGGCGAAATGCACATTGCTATTCTTTTGGAAATTATGCGCCGCGAAGGTTTTGAATTGCAAGTTTCCCAGCCGACCGTAATTTTCAAAAAAGATGCCAGCGGAGGATTACTCGAACCTTTTGAAGAAGCAGTAATTGATGTGCCGGAAGGTATGACCGGAATAGTCATTGAAAAAATGTCCAAACGGAAGGGGAGAATGACCGATATGAAACCGGAATTCGGCCAGACGAGAATTGTGTTTGAAATTCCGACTCGCGGACTTTTGGGTTATCGCGGCGAATTTGTGACTGATACGCGCGGCGAAGGAATTTTATGCGCTCGTTTCGTCGGCTTCAAACCTTATGCGGGAGATATTGAAAAACATGATACCGGCTCAATGGTTTCCATGGAAACCGGCAAAGCCTTGGCTTTCTCGCTTTGGAATCTGCAAGAGCGCGGTGCTTTGTATATCGGTCCGAACACGGAAGTTTATGAAGGTATGGTGGTCGGCAATGTTGCCAAAGGCAATGATTTAAGCGTTAATCCGATTAAAGGCAAGAAACTTACCAATATGCGCGCTTCCGGTTCTGATGAAGCGATTTTGCTGACTCCGCCTCTGCCAGTAACTCTTGAACGCGGCTTGGAAATTATGAAAGAAGACGAATACTTGGAAATTACACCTGCTAATATCCGCTTACGAAAAAAATATTTGACCGAACTTGATCGCATAAGAGCGGAAAGAAAAAAAGTTGAACAATAAATAATGAAAATATTTAAAAAACGCTGAGTGATGAACTCGGCGTTTTTTTGTGGTATAATATGATTTGTAATTATTTTAAAAGGTTTTATGAAAAAAATGATAATATTTTTGTTCCTTGTGTTTCTTGGCGGGTGTGCAATTAATTCTATCCCAACCAATAGCGTTAATAATAATTCACAAAAAAGAGAATTACAAGTTTGTCCTGATCGCTGGGTTGACGATAGAATGCCTTATGCAACTGTCAAAGGTGAAGCCTCATCTACGCGCCAGTACTATATTTTAAATGGCAAGAGAATGGAAAAATCAGAGTTTGACGCAAACTGGGTTAAGGAACATTGTAAGTTGCCTCAAAATGTTGTTGAATAGCAAATATTTTTCAGATTGGTTGAGCAGTTGTAATGTTTATAATTTTCGAATAAGCTAATTAACTTTTTGACTAATTAACCAATCAACCAACTTATGTTCGAACATCTCTTCGCTGGAGAATTAGTTTTCCTTTTTTTGGGCAAAGCACTTGGTTTTCAAATTACGCCGCTGTTTTTATTAGTCGGCGCTTTTTGGGGATTTTTTCCTGATATTTTAAGTTTTTTCCTTAACAGAAAACTTAATTACCATTCAAAATTTTTTCATTTGCATCGCGACAATCTTTCCCACTCGCTTTTGTTGCCGGTGATAATTTTTTTCCTTGTTTTTTTGGCCGGCGGCTGGAAATTATCGCTTTTGACCGCGGCGGCCATTTTGACGCATCCGCTCCTGGATCTGTTCGGCATCGGTTGGGGCGTAAAATTATTCCTGCCCTTCTCGCAAAAAATATATAAAATTTTTTACGAAAGAAAATTTGTAAAAGTTTTTGAAGACGATAAAGACCGCGAAAAATACATCCATAAATACGAGGTTGATAATTGGTTTAAGCGGGATTATTTTACGCTTAGCCGCGACACACACGGTGTGCCTTGGTGGTGGGCGATCTTTGAGTGGGGCGCGTTAGCATTGGCTATCGCCTTGCCGTTATTATATCTTCTAAAAAACGACGGAATATTTTAAGAAAATAATCAATAAAAAATAACCAATACTTTAAAAATATTGGTTATTGATTATTTGATATTTAAAAATCTCACCGTTTATTCAGTGAGATTTTTATTTCCAAATTCCCGGAACAACCGTTCCGTCCGCGCACTTGCCGTTAATTAAATTATTTTGCAAAAGAAAATTATCTTGCCGCCGAAGCGCAACCGAACCGTCAGCGCAGAAAGTCGTTTCGCCTTCGGGAAGATCAAGTCCATTGGCATAAACGTATTTAAAGCCGAAAGATATAGCCGCGGCACGCGCTTGTTTAACGGTGTCAGAGGAGGATGCGCTGTCGCTAGTGAAATGGATTATGGCCCCTGGGCCGACATTTTTTTTCACTGCGTTTAAAAATTCATTAAGATTTTTTTCGCCCCCAGTTGAATTATCGCTCAGCCCGTAATTAATTTCTAAATGTTTTTTGGCTGTTATGACATTTTTAATATTGGTCATTGCCGCATCAAGAGGAGTTTGGGAAATATTTTGGCAGAAATTTGTTTTTGTTGAGTCAATTTCTATTTCAACTGCATCTAAATAGGGGATGATTTTTGCCAAAGCTTCTGGTTTAAGACAACCGTCGTAGATAAAAGCAGTGGCAAATCCATTTTGTTTAGCTAGTTTAGCTAACGCCAGGGAATAATCGCAAGAAACCGCCGTGTCAGAACAGGTAGAAGAAATGATTCCAATTTGATATTTTTCCGCTTCGTTAATTACAGCTTCTGGAGTTCTAGCTTGAGACAATGATTGACCGGTCTTGCCGCGGCAATTTGCGCAAGTCAAATCTTGATCGACCGCTTCCAAAAAATATGTCTTAATGCCCGGCAGAAAATGAAAAAAACCTTCTTTTTCGATTGGCTCAATACTGGCTAAGGGCGGCGGCTGTTTGTTTTTATCAGAGGTTGCTTCATTTTTAATTTTTACCGCTAGTTTTACGCCATGTACTGTTCCTTGAATGAGGATTTGCGGTAGTAATAGCAAAAAAACCAGAAAAATAATTCCGGCGGCAATACTTAAAATTTTTTTAATATTTTTGTTCATCATCTTTATCGAATATCTTAGCATGAAATGGCAATAGATAAAATACGACCCCTCGAATCAAAGTCGAGGGGTCGTCGTTAGTTAAGCATTTTCACCCAGAACCATCTCTTTACTTAGAATGCCGATTTTAACCGCTAGGGCAAAAATGCAAGACATGCCACATTCTTCCGGCAGGCCGGCAATGATGAAAAGCAAGTCGCCAAACTGTAGGGTTGCTACCGGAGGCTTTTTCCCAGTAGCACAGGCTTCCCGAGTCAAGTTAGCTCCTTTACATACTATTGTTGTGGCTATAATTTTAGAGTATTCATCGCACTTTTCATTTGTTATGCCGATAGATTTTGCGAAGACGGTGCAGTCTAACCTCGCGTTGTTTACGTACAATACGATGCCGTTATTGGCTATTGCTTTTTTAAAATACGAACAATTGTTGATAACAAAAGTTAGTCTATCGCGAATTTCTTGCCCATTGGGCGCTTTTTCAAAAATTGGAAATTCTACGCAAATCTCCCCCTGCTTGTTATTTGTTTCTTGTGAAAATGCGGAATTCATTCAAATCTCCTTTGATGCTTAAGAAGTTATTGTAAAAAGAACCGAATTTATTATTGCATATCATGTAAAATTTGTCAACTGTACGGCTAATTTTAAGCGGGTTATGCACATTGTAAGGCGCGGGTACTCTTGTTATAATAATTTTATGCAAAATCAAGAAAAAAATACGATAAAAACGATAGGAATAGACGCGCGTTTTTACGGGCCGTTGGGCAAGGGTTTGGGGCGTTATATTCAGGAAATTGTCGATAATATCGTTAAAATTGATGAGTTGAATCGTTACGTTATTTTTTTAAGCCCGGAAAATTTTGATGAATTTATCACTACAGAATTAAGAATTAAAAAAATAAAAGTTGCCGCCCGCTGGTATTCTATCGCTGAACAGCTGGAAATGCCTTATTTGATTTGGCGGGAGAAAATCGATTTAATGCATTTCCCGCATTTTAATGTGCCGCTTTTGTCGCCGGTTAAGTTTGTCGTCACGATTCACGACCTGATTCTCACTAAATTTCCCACCGTTCGCGCCACGACTTTATCGCCGCTTGTTTATAAATTAAAGAATTTAGCTTACAAAATTATTATTGCGCTAGCGGTTAAGCGGGCCAAAAAAGTTATCGCCGTGTCGGAATTCACTAAAAATGACGTGGCGGAAAAATTCAAGATTAAGCCGGAAAAGATAATTGTCACCTACGAAGGCGTGGCAAATTTGGCGCGCGGCAACGATTCGCTTTTTGTAAAAAAATTAGATGACAGCCAGACGCTTTTAAGTTATAATATAATAGACAGATTTATTTTATATGTGGGTAATGTTTACCCGCATAAAAATTTAGAAGCTTTATTGGAAGTTTTTGTTGAATTTCACAAAAAATATTCAAGCTTACGCTTGGTTTTAGTGGGCAAAGAAGATTATTTTTATAAACGGTTGAAAGAAACGGCCGCAACCTTAAATCTTTGGCATGAAAACGTTCCCGACAGCCCTGTGATTTTCACCGGTTATGTTCCGGATGTGGAATTGGAAGTTTTGTATCGACAAGCTTTGTTTTATATTTTCCCCTCGCTTTACGAAGGTTTCGGCTTGCCGGCTTTGGAAGCGATGGCGAAAAGTTGTCCGGTGGCCAGTTCTAATCAAGCTAGTTTGCCGGAAATTTTGGGCGACGCGGCGTTATATTTTGACCCGACCGATAAAGCCGATATTTTTATGAAGATGGATAGATTATATAATGATCAAGATTTGCGCGAAGTATTGAAGAAAAAAGGCCGCGAGCAGGCGAAGAGATATAATTGGTGGGAATGCGCTAGGTTAACATTTGAAGTTTATAATTCGGTTTTGCAAACACAAAAATTTTGAATTTTAAAATAATGCGATACGAAGAAAAAAATGAAGCTGGACGGGTGGTTGATTTGAGAAAGATAGTTGAGAAGGAAAAAAAGCCGGAAAGCAAGCCTGAGAAAAAATCAAAGGGCGGGTTTTTTGTGTTTAGTTTATTTCGTAAGAAAGAAAAAACGCATCGAGTTGATTTTTATAAGCATTATAAAAATTTGGAAAAGAAAGATGAGTTTATTGAGCGGGAAATTTTGAAAGAATATTTGGACGATGAGGATGAGGCTAAAAAACATAGCGCTCTGACTTCCTTTTTTGATTTTTTTACTCGCGTTTTGAAGCTTTGGTGGTTGCCGCTTTTTATCATCCGTTTTATTTGGATTTTGTTTTGGCGGGTCGGTAAATTCATTTTTTTCCGCAAAGAAAATAAAATAGAAAAATTAGAGAAAAAAATATTTGGCAAAAAGATCGTTGCGACGAAAATCAAGGAAGTTATGCCCTGGAACGCGAAAGATATTTCTCTGGAAACCGCGGCCCGATCCGGCAGTGGAAAAATGTTTTGGCGGTCGCTTTGGGCAATACCTGGCGAAACTAAGGATTATTTGCTTGGTTGCACCACTGCGGATTATTTTTACCAGCGCATTTTAGCTAAAGAAATCCACAAGAAAAAATTTCATCCCCTCCGCCATCTTTTTTCTTTTGTTTTTTTATTGTTTATTTTTATTTTTCCAATAGCGGGATTGAATTACTATAATGTAATAGATCTTGGTAATTTGCGCAGTCGGATTTTGGGTGTTTCGGAGCGGGCTTTTGGCGATCTGCAATCGGCCGCCGCCTCGGTTTCTGATATGGATTTGAATCAAGCCAGTCAGAGTTTTGGTGCGGCGGCGGAAAGTTTTAAGGAAGCCAATGATAATTTATCCCAGATTAATGACGTTTTATTTGAATTAGGCAAAGTTGTTCCCAATAATAAGATAAAGTTAGCCGCGCAGAGCCGGGAAATTCTGGCGGCAGGGGCTGATGCTTCCAGTCTGGGCAATAATTTAACTTTGGCGGTAAATTCTTTTTTCAATAAAGATAGTAAAAATTTATCGCAGATGATCGACGATTTTGTCAGCTATGAAACTTTGGCGATCGCCGACGCGCAAAAATTAAATAAAGACGTTGCGCAGATCAATGTTAATGTTCTGCCTGAGGAGTATCGCAAGCAATTCGTTTCTTTAAAACAAAAAGGAAATGATCTGGAAGAAATTTTAACCAAGAATGTTGATCTTGTTAAAAAAATAAATTTATTTCTGGGCCGTGACAGTGATAAGCGCTATCTTTTAGTCTTTGAAAATAACAGTGAAATGCGCGCCTCCGGAGGTTTTATCGGCAGTTACGCCTTGGCTGATCTGAGCCGGGGAAAGATAACTAATATTGAAGCTCCGGGCGGCGGCAGTTATGATACGGCCGGCGGCTTAAAAATGAGCATCACCGCGCCCGAACCGTTGTATCTCGTTAATCCGCTTTGGCATTTTTGGGATGCTAATTGGTGGCCGGATTGGCAAAAGAGCGCGAAAAAATTAACTTGGTTCTATGAAAAAAGCGGCGGCCCGACCACCGACGGTGTGATTGCTTTTACACCCACAGTTTTAGAGCGGATCTTGCAAACCATCGGTCCGATCGATATGACCGATACGCAAGGCGTAGTGATGACTTCTGATAATCTTTGGGATAATTTGCGCTTGATAATCGAGAAAGAAAAAATTTCCGACGCGCAACTACCTTATACTTTACAGGAAAACAAACCAAAAAAAGTCGTTGGCGAATTGATGCAGAGAATTATGGCTGAATTGCCCGGACGGATCGATCGGCAAAAATTAAGCGAACTTTTATCCGGCTTGGAAACTGATTTAAGCGAGAAACAGATTTTATTTTATTTCAAGGATGCGGATCTGCAGGCTGAGGCTGAATCACGGAATTGGGCCGGCCGCATAAAGGAAACTAATAAAGATTATTTAATGGTGGTGAATACTAATATTGCCGGCGGCAAAAGTGATCGGAAGATGGAGGAAAATATTCATCATCAAGCCGCGGTTCAAGAAGACGGTTCGATAATTGACACAGTGACGATCAAACGGACGCATACCGGCGCGGTCGATGATCAATTTTCCGGCGTGCGCAATGTTGATTGGATGAGAATTTATGTTCCTTATGGCAGTGAACTTTTAGAGGCTGACGGTTTCCGCGGCCCTGATCCGATTTACTTTACTTTGCCCGAAGCTGATTGGCAGACCGATTCGGATGTTCTTGCTGAAGAAGGGGATAATGCTATTATCGATCGGGATCACTTGAATACGAAAATTTACATTGAAGAAGGCAAAACCGTTTTTGCCAATTGGAGTATGGTTGATCCGGGCAATACGGCCACGATAACTTTAAAATATAGACTGCCTTTTAAATTGGAAAAGCCGGTCAAACCGGTACAGCCCAAAACTCGCTTTGACATTTTTTTAGATAAAATGATTAAGACGGAAAAGAAGGATTATTTGGTGTATTCGTTCTTAGCGCAAAAGCAAGCCGGTTTGCTTCATTCTTCAATTGAAAATGAATTAATACTTCCCGAAGATTTTAAAATTGCCTGGAAATTCCCGGAAATTATTTCTACTGACCTGGATTATTGGCAAGACAGTTCTGTTTTTGATACTGATAAATATTGGGCGGCGGTGATAGAAAAAATAGTTAATTAGTCTGCAAAATAATTAGCTTAAATTAATTGATTAGAAAGCCAATCAATTAATTCTTGAAATATGGGCATTAAAGTTAAAATTAAGAAAAAAATAGATGAAGAAAATAAAGCGGCCGAAAAACCGCTGTTTAGCCGTGAAAGCTTGAGTGATGGCCGGGAATTACAGAAGGCGAAAGAAATCGAGACTAGTCTTTCGGAAATTTATCAGGACAGCGAAGGCCGGAAAATCGATGTCAATCGCATGAAAATCCGCCGCAAGCAGGGATTGGTTTTTTGGTTTTTTAATATTTTGATTTTTTGTTTGGTAGCGATCGTTATCGGTTTTGGCGCTTATTATTATATAATATATGGGAAGGGAACCGACGCCACTGCCGTAAATGTTAATATAGACGCGCCCAGTTCGGTTTCCGCCGGCCAAGAATTCACTTACACCATTAATTATAACAATCAAGAATATGTGGCCTTGAAAAATGCCGGCGTTAGCATCGAGTATCCGAAAAATTTTATCTTCATAAGCGCTGATCCTGCGCCGGATCAAGGTAATAATTCTTGGAGTTTAGAGCGGATTAATTCCCGTTCCAGCGGCAAGATAGTCGTTAAAGGAAAAATAATTGATCAGGTCGGGTCGTCGGCTATAACGCTTATCAGATTTTTATACGCACCGGAAAATTTTTCCAGTGAATTCAAAAAAGACAGTTCATTTACGACAGTTATTAGGGATGTCGGTTTTGATACGGTTTTTGATTATTCCAATGCCGCCTTGGTCAACCAGCAGCAGGATTTAACCATGGCTTTTGATTCCAGGAACGATAATTTTTTACCCGATTTCATTATTCGTTTAGTTCATGATAACAATGTCCAATTAGGTGATATGATCGTTGATGGCGGAGCTAGTGGAGTTGATAGTGGAAATCAACTCAAAGTGGAAAAAATCAAAGATAATCAAGACGACCTTTGGTTGGTTTCCGGTTTGCAAAATGAAAGAGGTTTGGAAATAAAATATAAACTGAAAAATAAGATCGCCGACAGTCAGAACCTTAAAATAACTTTTGAAGAATCAGTCGGCGGTAAAAATTATGTTTTTTTGGCAAAAGATCTGCCTCTTGAAGTTATGAAAAGCGACCTTAATCTTAATTTGATATTGAATGGGTCTAATAATGATCAGGCGGTTGATTTCGGGCAGAAATTGAATTACTCAATCGCTTATGCCAATAAGGGCGAAGGCACCATGAAGGACGTGATGATTATGGCGGTCTTGGATAGCGATTTCTTGGACTGGACAACTCTGGGCGATAATAAAAAAGGAAGGGAAATGGGTGATACGATTACCTGGACGAAAGATGAAATACCGGCGCTGGCCAATATCGGCGTTGATCAGGAGGGTACAATTGATTTTTCTATCAATGTTCTGCCTTTCCGAGAAAGTGATTTGGGTAAAAATTTTAAAATTACTGCTTATGCGCAATATTCTGTCGGCGGTTCGGGCGGAACCTTGTCTTCTTCAACTTTAGCGATGTCCACTGATAATCGCGGTAACACTATTATTTCCGCAATCAACAGTGATCTGAATTTCAAGGAAGAGGTGAGATATTTTGATGAAAATAATTTGCCGGTCGGTAATGGTCCTCTGCCGCCTCAAGTCGGAGAAAAAACCAGCTTTAAAGTTTATTGGGATTTGACCAACAATCTTCATGATCTGAATGACGTAAAATTGGAGACAGTTTTGCCCGCGAACGTTAATTGGGATGAACATAACCGGACTTCGGTTGGAACTATAAGTTATGATAATGTTAATCGGAAAGTCACCTGGCAGATCGGCCGCTTGCCGATTACGGTTTTTCGCGCTGACGCGGAATTTAATATCGGTGTTTCTCCTACTGAAGATGATCGTAATAAAATAATCGTTCTTTTGAACGGTTCCGAAGTCGTGGCTACCGATGCTAAAACCGGCGCGAATTTGGAAAGAAAATCCTTGCCTAAAACAAGCAAACTGGAAGATGATAATATTGCCAATATGTCGAGCGATGGAAGAGTGAAATAATGTTATCCGCGAGGCGCGGAGCCGCACTACGAATGCGGCACATGCGAATAAGTCTGACGAAATTACGTTTATTTTTTATATTTTTTATTTCGTGGTATAATAAAATTAATCTATGTCAAATAAAAAAATAAATCGCGGAAAAATTTTATTGGTTATTGCCTTGGGAATTTTTTTCATTTTCGGCCTGATTAATTTTGAGAAAAAAAAGGTTGAAGCGGCGGAAAGTGATGCTATTGCTGTGCGTGTCGTAGCCAATCCTAAACATCTCGGGCCTTTGGCTTGGTATTTGGATAATGGTTTTAAGGGGAATCCAACACCATTAACAGTTGACGGTTATGACGCAGTTCAGGATGGCCGCACTGTTTACGTCAACGTGGCTAATGTGGTTAATGTGTCCAGTGGAGATACTTTATATACTAATATTTATTTAATATCATACAATCAGAACGCCAAGGCCGACACGATTTCTGTTTTTACTAATATTCTAAATAAATGGAAATTCAATACCAATCTTACTGATAACGGAGTTTGTTTTAATCAGTCAAAAAAATGTCAGGGGACTAATACGGCCTGCAATGCTGACAACGATTGCACCGGCGGCAAGCTTTGCAAGGCGGAAATATGTTTATCTGATGCGGATTGTTCGGGCGGCGGTTTTTGCGATAGTTTAAAAGGAAAAATAACTCGCGATGTTAAAAGGCTTGCCGAAGTGGTTGATTTGAAAACTCAAATTGTAAATTATGCCGATCCTAAGCGCAACGGCCATTATCCGCTATTAAAATCCGGTACCTATATTACCGGTAAAACTATTTCCACCTGGCCGTCTTGGAACGGTGAATTCGCCACCGAACTAGGTAAAACGCAAGCTATTGATCCGATTAATAAAATGGGAGCTTGCCCGGGCTTTGACGCAACTACTTGCTGGGACGATAAGACGAAAACTTTTTCCGGCACAATTCCCGGCGGCTTACCTGCTGATAGCCGCGCTTTAGTTTATTCCACCGACGCCTTGGGACATAATTATACCGCTTGCGCGCTAATGGAATCAGGTTTACTGATCGGTGACGACCAAGGAGCTTGCCTGGGGAGCAACTCCATTAATTTACCGCCGGTAATAAGTTGTGGAACCTTGCTTGGCACTCAAAATCAGGATTTTACCGGCTATGTCAGCGCGATTGATCCTGAAAATGATCCGTTATCTTTCACTTTTTCAAATTTACCTTCTTGGGTAAAAGCCTCAGATACTGCTGACCCGAATAAAAAAATGATTACCTCCTTAGCCGATCAAGTAAAAGCGGATGGAACATATCCTTTTAATGTTACGGTAAGCGACGGCAGAAATTCAGCAACCTCAACTTGCAATATCAGCATAACTTCCAACGCCTTCGTTATTTATCCAGTGGCTGATCAAAAAGCATTGGTGGGGAAAAAGATGGGTTTCAGTGTCTATGCCGCCAGTTCCAAAAAAAATTACAGCAATATGAAATTTAATTTTAGCGCCGATCCGACCGGTAACGCGCCGACTTTTTCTTGCGCTCAACCTCTTACAATAACTAACGATGGCCGGGTAAGGTGCGATGTCGCAGTTCTTGCCACGACCGCCATTTATAATGGAACGATAACTATTACAGCATCAAATAATGGCGATAATTTCACGTCTCAGAAATTTAATTTGAATGTTTATGATAATCCGCCAGTAATACAGTCAATTGATTGTCCTAACACTATTCGTGCCGGACAACCGTTATCATCTTGCGCTATCTCGGCTACCGATCCAGATGGTCATAGCATAGCTTCGGTAAAAGCATCCAGTTTGCCAAACAACGTTTATTTAGCCAGTTTCTCTGATGACAAAACCTGTGAGCTTTATTTTGAAAAAATCATCAGCGCAGTGGCTAAAGAACGTTATCAGGAAAATGAAGTTTTAGGTGCTATCACTTTCAGCTATGATTCAGACTGGAATTGTCGCCAATTAAATTACAATGCGTCGTTTTGCGCCTTTTGGAAGACCAGGGATATGGCCGCTGTTGGACTTACCACGGCCGATCTTGGCGGAAGATCTTTTGTTTTTGATGAAAACGAGCACGAAAATTCACTGACAAACTGCACCCAGGATGCTGTCACTTTGGATGGTTGTAAGGAGACGTATACACGTATGCCTCTGTATTCTTGCGCTAATCCTGTTTATTTATCATTTCTAGGTAACAGGGGAACTATGCAAGGCACGATTAATGAGCCAGGAATTTATCATATTGCATTTACTGCCACGGATCAATACGGCGCGACCAGCCAGCCGGTTGATTTTACTCTTAAAGTAAATACTTTTTGCGGTGACAAAATAAAAGAATCTCCCAACACTGAAGGAAAAGATGGCCCGAATAAGGATGGCTATGAAGATTGCGACGGTACAAGCGGTACGCCGTCGACACCAGCTAACAGTAGCGTTTCTTGGCAATACGGCTGCGCTACTTCGTCTTGTATTTCCGCCCGCGACGGTTTTTGCGGTGATGCAGTTGTTCAGGATGGAAAATACAATAGTTTTACGCTGGGCAAAGAACCGATCAAGCTATCGAATAGCGAAATTTTCAATATTCCTCATGATAAAAAAAATAAAGATTACGGAGAAAAATGCGACTTTGGAATGAATATTAATTGTTGCAGTGGATGCGACTGGACGACTAGTCCGTTTGAATCCTGGCCCATATCAGGATTAGGCGGCAATATCAGCAAGGCCAGCAGCTTAGAAGTGCCGTTTGCTTCTATTCCTAACCGCGGCGTAAGTGATATTACTTTTGATATTGTTTCAAAAGTAACTCCTTCAGCTAATAGACCGGGATCTTTAAAAGATTTTCCTTTGGCGATAGCGGTCATTACTGATATTTCTAATCCGCCCGACAACAATGTAAATACAGGCACAATAGCACAAATGAGAAAAGGATTAATAGGAGTTAACACGTCACAATTGACCGAAGGACTGGTTAATGATTTTTATAACTGGAGCAATGACGCGACGCATCAGGAAAATGTTTATTTTGGAGCTTTCGGTTTTGCCAGCGGCACCGTTCATGCTCTTAGCTGTCCCGGTCATTTTTGCTGGGCTGTTCCGCCGGGTGATTTGTTAGATAGTAAGGGTGGTAGTGCACAAAGGCAACGCTTAGCCGATAATATTAATCAATATGACAAGGAAGAAGACGACCCATATAACAGATCCTTTCTTGATCTAGCCTTGCCGGAAGCGAAGAGAATGCTCGATTCTCTTCCACCGGTAGCGTCAGGTCAAGTTCCTTATGCAAGGTATATTATAATTTTATCCGATGGATGTACCTGCACTTATGACGCTCAAACAGCGTCTGCCGCTGATGCCGCCAAGGCGGCGGGTATTGGCATTTATACTATTTCTTTCGCCGGCGGCACTATGTGCAGCTGGTCCAGCGATAATGGTCAAAATTGTTTTACTGATAAATATTCTTATATTTCCGGTGGCAGTGCGGCTTCTTTTAGCACGATTTTTGATAAAATAAAAACCGATATTATCGCCAATCTACCGCAACAAATCACTATTACTATCAGCGAAGACAGCGGCGGTTATCTTGTTTCGCCGGTGCAAAATCTAAAGGCCGGTCAAGGGTCTAGAGTTATAATGGGTCTTCCTTCTATACCAAGTTGTCAAATTAACGGTAACGGCTGTGATAGAAGTTTTTATCTCACTCCTAATTTTGACAGCACCGGAAGCGTGATCATAAGGAATATAAGCGTTAATTTATTGCCGGCTTGCGAAAAGCCTTAAAAATATGAATAAAGAAAAAAAAATAATTATTTTTATTTTTTCCGCTTTAGCCTTGCTTCTTTTACTTTTGGCCGGCATCATGATTAATTCTTATTTTAATGGTAAGGCGCTTGGTTTGATTCCAAAAAACGGAGCTAATAACAATAATCAAACCGGGGAAAATAAACCAACCGATCTTTCTGGCTCGGGGCAGATTGTTGATTATAATATTCGCGACGAAGTTAAAAAATCAATAGCCCAAGAATTTGATAAATACAATGTTGCCGCCACAGATAAAGTTGAAACAATTTCCGAGATGGCCAATGATTGTTTGAATAATTTTAAATTAGACGCGGATAAAAATATTTGTCTGATAGGCTTGGCTGAAACAAGTAAAGATAAAAGTATTTGTTCAAAAGCTTCTGAAATAGGCCGGCAGGCATGCGAAGATGCGGCGG
>JGI20214J51088_10001027_pt1 | contig 19024 bp, 16 predicted proteins | sample WetSurMetagenome_FD_51088 | JGI IMG/M metagenome (IMG submission 51088) | reverse complement strand
ATGATCAACGGATAAACGTATGATATTGCTTTCTCAAATCGGGTATGGTATCCCTGCGCCGAGACTTCTATATGTCTCCCCATGAAGGTTATTTCAGCCCAACTCTTTTGGGATTATTACTTTAATCGAAGCTCCGGTATTTTTACCGCCATTTATCCGCACTTCGCCATTCCAGATATGCACACGCTCACGCATGCCAAGCAGGCCAAAAGAATTAGATTTATTGAGTTGTTCTTTGGAAATACCGGTTCCGTTATCACTGATATCGAGAGTTATAGCGGCAGCCTGATCAGTCAGCTTCACCATAACCTTTGTCGCTTCCGAATGCTTGATCACATTGGTCAAAGCCTCCTGGAATATCCGGAAGAGGGCCGTCGCGCGATCTATGTCCACATCGATACTGTCTTGAGGTAAATCAACCGCGCAGGCAATCCCGGTCCTGCGCTGGAACTCTTCCGCCTGCCACTCCAGGGCGGCTTCGATCCCGAGATGGTCCAGGAGCCCGGGTCTCAGTTCGTTGCATATCCTCTTGACGGAACTGATAGAATCCATAACAAGGTCACGGTCGGACTCTATTTTATCGCGGATTTTATTCTGGTCATCAGTGAGCGCGTCACGTATATATTCCAGATCGAATTTTAACAAGGTCAGTATCTGACCAAGCTCGTCATGAATTTCACGGGCTATTTTGAGTCTTTCCTCTTCTCTCACAGATTGCAAATGAGCCGCCAAACTTCTCATCTGTTTATGTGATTTCTCAAGCTCCTCAACGGCGCGTCTGCGCCCGGAACGTTCGCTCGCTTCTTTTAGCGCACGCTTGACCGAAGGTCCGAGCCGGTACAGTCTGTCTTTCAGAACATAATCGGTCGCTCCGCTCTTTAGAGTTTCTATAGCAAGTTCTTCGCCCATTTTCCCTGATACGAAAATGAAAGGCACATCCGGATGCCTGGATGTCGACACGGCGAGCGCAGACAAACCATCAAATCCGGGCAGTGAATAATCGGAAAGTATTATATCAAAAGATCCGTTTTCTACGGCCTGCATATAGTCGGAGCGGGACCCGACGAGGACGATTTCAGAGGGAATGCCTTCTTGATCAAGAGCCGCTTTAATAAGGTCCGCATCGAAGGGATCGTCTTCCAGATGAAGGATTTTTATGACAGGCGTTGTTACTGTTTTCCTGGGCATATAGTCCGGCTAGCTAGTCCGCGACCGGCGGAGGCTCGTTGATAATGGCCCAGAAGGCGCCTGTTAATTTAACGGCGTCTACGAATTGATGAAAATCCAGAGGTTTTACGACGTATCCGTTGGTCCCGATACGGTATCCCTCTATAATGTCCCTCTCTTCGCGGGAAGATGTCAGTATCACAACAGGCACGCGAAGCAGTTTTTCATCACTTCTCATATACTTCAGCACCTCGAGTCCTCCCACTTTCGGCAGTTTGAGATCAAGCAGGACTACCGCAGGATTGCCGTCAGACCTGCCCGCATATTTCCCGGCGCAGTTCAGATAATCAAGGGCTTCTTCTCCGTCGCGCGCGACAACTATATTGTTTGCGACATTATTCGATGAGAGTCCAGCCATGATAAGTTCAACATCGTTTGCGTCATCTTCAACAAGTAGAATATTTTTCATAACCCTCATACCTGTTCCCCTGGATTTTTTGGAAGAGTGAAATAAAACGAGGCGCCATGCTCTTCATTGCCCTCGGCCCAGGTCTTTCCTCCGTGCCGCGAGATAATCCGCTGAACATTGGCAAGGCCTATTCCCGTGCCTTCAAATGCCTCCTGGGTGTGCAGGCGCTGGAACACTCCAAAGAGTTTGTCGGCATATTTCATGTTAAACCCGACACCGTTGTCCCTGACATGAAAAACATACTCGGCTCCTTCTTCTTTATAACCTATTTCAATCTCGGCAACAGAGCGTGTACGCGTAAATTTTACAGCATTGGATATGAGATTAACAAGAGCAAGACTAAACATCGAAGGATCGCCATATACTATAGGTAGTTTATCGATCTTCCATGAAATATTGCGGTCTTTTGCGGACGTCATAACTTCATTTACGGAGGTCTTTACCAGTTCATCCATGTTTACCGGTTTACGCCGCATTTCAGATCGCCCCATACGCGAAAAGATCAACAGGTCATCGATCAGTTTTCCCATTTTGTTTGACGCTTCGGATATCACTGTCGTGTAATGACGGGTTGTTTCATCAAGGTTTCCCTTAAATCGGCTTTGCAGCAATTCAATAAAGCCCGACATATGCCTGAGCGGCGCGCGAAGATCATGCGAAACCGAATAGCTGAAGCTCTCCAGCTCTTTATTGGCCAATTCAAGGTCGGCAGTGCGTTCAGATACCCTGCGTTCCAGTTCTTCATTTATTTTTCTCAGCGCCTCTTCGGCCTCAATTCGCTTTTTTTCATTTTCCATTGCGTCTAACGCAAAAGAAATATCTTCTGTCATTGATGAGAGAAGATTTATCTCTTCCCCGGTAAAAAAACGGGGCAGATGAGAGTAAATCGTCAAAGCCCCGACTACCTTACCTGTAATGCGAAGGGGGAATGCGGCCGAGGAGCGGTATCCATGCCGGCGGGCCTTATCCCTCCAGGGAAGCAATTTAGGGTCGTTCTCAAAATCGGCGCATATGATATGCTTTTCTTCGTAAATTGCCCTGCCTGTCGGGCCCTTGCCTGCGGAAGTGTCCGCAGCTACGATTCCGATGTTGTTAAGATATCCCTCCCGGTCCCCGAAGTTGGCAACCGGTTTAACGACAAGCGTGTCCGGATCTTTAATCCCGATCCAGGCCATTTTGAACAAGCCGTATTCAACTGCAATCCGGCATACCCGTTCGTAGAGATCCCGGGGATCGTTAACCCTGACAATTGTTTCATTGACCTTGCTCAGCACCGAATACAGGCGGTTCAGGCGGAACAGTCTGTTTTCCGCATCGATACGTTCGGAAATATCGCGCGCGGCTGCAAATACACCTGTTACTGCTCCATTCTCGTCGCGATAGACCGCGGCATTATACAGGACAGGCGTTAAATGCCCGTCGTGGTGACGGATTTCGAGAGGATAATCCTTGACCGACCCCTCGTTGAACACCTGCAGGTATCCTGCCCGCGCTTTTTCGGGATCGGTAAAATAGCCCGAAAAATCAGTGCCGATGATATCTTCGCGGGAGAGTCCGGTCACTTTTTCGGTGGCAAGATTTATGTCCGTGATTTTCCCCTGGGAATTAATCGTTACCAGTGGATCAAGACTGGCCTCGATAAGGCTTCTATTATAGATCCCTGCCTGCAGCAGAGCCTTCTCCGCCAGTTTGCGTCCGGTTATATCCTGGGCATAATGCACAGATCCGAACAGTTTTCCATCAGGTGTATACAGCGGAGATACTGAAACAAGAAAATCACCACACAAGCTTTCCGCATAAAGCTCGGCTGAATGCGCCCGGCCGTCAGCCAACAATTTGGCGTGAGGGCATATAGCCGGCGGTTCACCGCTGTCATGCACGGCTTTGCAGCAACTGAGGCCTTTTGCCTCAGATCTTGAAACCCCCAGTTTATCAGCCATTGCCTTGTTGACTTGCAGTATCCTGTGGCATGTATCGACAATCATAATCGGGTCGGTTATGGCATCGAAGGTCCTCTCCCACTCCTCTTTGGCCTTGATTAACCCGACATGGGTCTGTTTGTGATCTTCTATTTCCACTGCAAGCATTTTGTTGATTGATGATAATTCCGCTGTGCGGCCCTGAACGCGAAGTTCTATTTCATGCTCGGCGCGCCTGCGCTCCGCGATTTCATTTTCGAGCTCAACCAGAGATTTGCTCAGTTTTTCGGTCATTGCGTTGAATTCACGGGAGAGGTCCGCGAATTCATCATTACCTTTTATGTTGATCCGGTAATCAAGATTACCCTGTCCTATGGCAGAGGCGCCGTCCCGGAGCAAAGCGATTCTGCCGCTTATAGCGCGGACCATAGTCAGTGAATTGAGCATAGTTACAGCTCCCACGAGCAATAAGAGCAGCAGGATACTGCCGCCGGAAATCCTGAAGGCCGAAAGGAGAATATCATTGGCCGATTCCTGCAGTTTGCCGCCAAGCAGCAGCGCCTCGTAAACTCTCATATCAAGCTGGCTGAGAAGCCTGTTTTCGACTTCCAGGGGAAAGCGGTAACTTGATTCTGCTTTTTGCCGGTTTTCAACAATAGCCCCGAGGAGTTTGACGATTGAATCGTTGTTTTCAGTTAAGGCGCTGATGGTTTTGGTGTCTTCGGGATCTGTGAATATTTTTGCCGCGGATTTGAGCAGATCACCGACTTGTCCGTTCTTGACCACTATTTGTTCCCGCGCTTGTTCATTTCCCGTTCGCATGTAATCAGCGCGCAACACAAACCGCTCAAAGGCGGAAGCAATCATCGCATCGGCAATCCTGTTTGCATCCAGAGCCTTTACTACCATATGAGCTGTAACCAAAAGAGCCGCCACTATGCCGGCAAACGACAGCGCCATGACGGCGGCGCTGATCATCAGTCTCCGTTTGACTGTCATGTTTTTTTACCTTGAGACAAGGGTTGATTTTGGTTTTCCTGCATCATTCACGCCGGCCTCCAGGCGCTTTCACCGCGAACACGGGCATTTTATAGCATATCAAAACAAAAAAGCCGTCCGGTTCAGGAAGGCTTTTCAGCAGCAATCAGTAAGTATATATTATAGCGGTATGCGGCAGAATCATTTTACCTTCACGGTATAATTATTTTTTCTTGGCCGCTTCCCTTATGATGGCCTGGCCGATAACATTTCTCTGAATCTGGTTAGTGCCCTCATAAATCTGGAGGATCTTTGCGTCGCGCATCATTTTCTCAACCGGATATTCCTTCATATAGCCGGAACCGCCCATTACCTGAAGCGCATTGGTTGTGACCCTCATGCCGACATCCGTAGCATAGGTCTTGGCCATGGCGGACTCTCTTGAAACATCCTTGGCGCCGCTGTCGATGAATCTGGCGACATTATAGACGAGAGACCTGGCCGCCTCTATCTCGATAGCCATATCCGCCAGCATGTGCTGGATAGCCTGAAAGCTTATTATCGGGTGTCCGAACTGTTCCCGCTGACGGGCGAATTTGACCGCTTCATCAAAGGCCCCTTGAGCAACTCCGACGCCCTGTGCGCCTACTCCGGTGCGTGACGAATCGAGGGTCTTCATCGCTATGATAAATCCCATGCCTTCTCTGCCGATCATGTTTTCTTTCGGCACCCGGCAGTTGTCGAATATCAGTTCCGTAGTTACGGAAGCCCTTATGCCCATCTTGTTCTCTTTCTTGCCGAAAGTGAATCCGGGCGTGCCCTTTTCAACTATAAAGGCGGACGCGCCCCTGGCGCCTTTTGATCTGTCTGTAATCGCGATAACTGTATAAGTATCGGCTATACTGCCGTTTGTTATCCATTGTTTTGTGCCGTTAATGACATACTCATTGCCGTCTAGATAAGCTGACGTCTGAATACTGCCCGCATCGCTGCCTGCATTTGCTTCAGTAAGGCCGAACGCGCCAAGCTTTTTGCCCGCGGCCACATCAGGAAGGTACTTCATCTTCTGCTCTTCAGTGCCGAACAGTAGTATTGGAAATGATCCGAGAGCATTGGCGGCGTACGATGTGGATATGCCGACGCATGCCCTTGAAAGCTCCTCGACGGTTATACAGAGTTCTAGGCAGCCCTTTCCGAGCCCGCCGTATTGCTCAGGGATGAAGAGCCCGAACATGTCGGACTGCGCAAGCGCCTTTATAACATCCCAGGCGAATTCACCGGTCTCGTCGAGTTCCGCCCGTACAGGCACGATCTTCTCCTCGGCGATCTGCATGGCGAGATCCCTGATCATTAGCTGTTCTTCGGTCAAGAAATAGTCCATGAAACTCTCCTCCTGCTTTCTAATGCATGATGGATAATTCTATCCGCTGATATCAATATTCCCTGCCAGAACATACGGAGTTCCTATGTTACCATAAAAGCGAATATCTCTACCAATCATTACTATATTGCTGAAAAGGTCGAGGATATTCCCGGAAATTACAACCTCTTTTACCGGATAAGTGAAGCTGCCTTTCTCTATCCAGAGTCCCGAAGCTCCCACGGAATAATCGCCTGATATGGGATTCGCGGTATGCATACCCATGGTATCGGTAACATAAATTCCGAGGTCGATCATGCCGGTAAGGCCCGCAATGTCGCGCCTGAAATCATCCGACACCGCTGATATATACAGATTCGTCGGGCCGACGCCCGGTATTCCTGTAAAACCGCCCCGAACAGCGTTTCCGGTAGAGACCGTGTTATCTTTCAGGGACGTGTATGTGTTATGCAGGAATCCCTTCAGTATTCCATTCCCGATCATGATCTTTTCTGTTGTCGGAACGCCTTCTGCGTCAAAAGGTCTGCTGCCAACCTTTCCGTCGAGGAGTCCGCTGTCGATTATATTGATGCGATTGCTTATAACCTGTTCGCCGGTCTTTCCGGCGAGCATAGATTTCTTTTTCTGAACCGCCTCGGAGGAAAGCGCAGATGACAGAATACCCAGAAATTCGGCGACCACCGAAGGATCGAGAAGCGCCCATCCCTTGACCGGTTTTATTTTCTTTCCGCCAAGCAGCTGCGCAGCCCTGATGGAGGCGTTCCTGCCTATTTCTTCAAAGTCGATGTCGGAGAGGAAACGGCTGCTGTCGTATTCCGAGGCCATCTGGCTTTCCGAGCTGTTTTCAGCGACTGTCATGATGCCGGCGGAACATGAAGTCGATGAATATGCTGCGTCGACGCCCTTTGAGTTCAGTATCCTGACACTGCCGCTGCGGAAGGAACTGCCGGCGTTTCGTGTTTTTTTAATACGGTTGTCCTGATCAAACGCCGCCTGTTCAAGCGACAGCGAAAGTCTGATTGCGTCTTTTTCCGATATCGATGCAACTCCAGGGTCGAAAATCTTCACATCTGATCCGGGAGCGCTGCCTGGAAGCGCATTGAACTCATCCGGTTCCGAGAACCGGGCTGATTCAATAGCCTGCGTCGCTACATCATGAATATCTGCCGGATCGGTAGAATATGAAAAACCAAGCCTGCGGTCTTTGAATACTCTCACTGAATAGCCAAAAGAGTCGGACCGTTCAAGATTTTCCACCTTTCTGTCTTTGACCTCGACGTCAAGGCTCTTTGAAGAGCCGACATATACCTCTGCCTCATCGGCCCCATTATTGAGGGCGATATCAAGAAGTTTTTCCGCAAAATTGTTATCCAATGTGTGTGGTCCTCAATCTTCTGTATAGACCGCGAAAGCGGAGTCTGATTCCCATACTGTAACGGCTTTTACTTTTACCGGATAGGCGACCGCTTTCTTCTTCAGCGAGTCGAATATGTATTTTGCAATATTTTCGGATGAGGGATTAATATCGGTGAAAGGATAGATATCGTTGAGGTTGATGTGGTCGAACGGTTTAATGATTTCATCCGTGATCCGCTTCAGATCCGTAAAATCCATGGCAAGACCGATATCATTGAGCGTTTCGGAGCAAACGCTAACCAGCGCCTTCCAGCTGTGGCCATGTATGTTTTCGCATTTCCCCTTGTAACCGCGAAGCTGGTGCGCAGACGCGAATTTTGTTTCAACATTAAGTGTATACATTAAGTGTCCTTTTCCTTCCTGCCGCTCAGCTCTTTTTTTTGAATGTGGAGATATAGGGAAGGTTTCTGAACTGGTTTTCATAATCCAGTCCGTAGCCGACAATAAAGGCATCCGGAATTTCAAAGCCTATATAATCAACAGGCACGTCAATCTTTCTGCACGCCTTCTTGTCCAGAAAACAGCAGATCTTCAGGCTTTCAGGTTCGGCCTGCAATACCTTGTCCCGAATGCGGCTCAGGGAAAGGCCGGTGTCTATGATATCATCGATCAGAAGCACATGTCTGCCCTTTATTTCTTCCCTGGCATCATAAAAGATATCGAGTTTGCTTGTAGAAGAGGTCTTTACATAGCTTGTCGCTATAATGAAATCGTTTGTAATCGGGGCCTTTATCTGTCTGATCAGATCGGCATAAAAAATGAACGCGCCCTTCAGGATACCTATTGCGAGAATTTCCCTGCCTGCGTAATCAGCAGAAATCCCAGAGCCGAGCTCGGATACCCTGATTCGGATCTGCTCTGCGCTGAACATCGGTTTGCCGGTAACCATTGATAATACCCCCGTTCGAGATCGGATTGTTTATGCCTATATATAATACTTGTAAATGCCTATTTACTCAACTTTGAAAAGGGGACATAATACTCAGGCGACAGCATTGTAAGGAGCGCCCTTGTGCGCCTGTCCTGATATGGTATTTTGCAGGGAACGGGTTCAAACCATTCCCTACAGTGGGCAACCAAATCTGCCCTCCATTTCGCATCCATTATGATATTTTTGTTAGTATATGTACAACAAAATCGCAGTCGGCAGGAGGAGTCTCGTGTATAAAGTTAATAGATTATCGGCGCTGCTGATAATCCTGATTCTAATTAGTTTCTGTATCTCCGGATGTTCAACAATGGGTAAAGTAATGCCCGACATTGGCGGCAGCAATATTAAGGGAAATGGCAAGGTAGCGCTTGCCCTGGGCGGCGGGGCATCGCGCGGTTTTGCTCATATAGGCGTGCTGAAGGTGCTTGAAAACAACAATATTCCGGTGGATTTGGTGGTCGGGTCGAGCGCCGGCAGTTTTGTCGGGAGTTTGTATTGCTATGGATTCAAATCCTACCAGATACAGAAGATGGCCCTCGAAATTGAGCGAGGCGATATTATAGACTTTACAATCCCTGATAACGGCTTTGTCAAGGGCGAGTTGCTTGAAGATTATGTCAACAAAATGCTTGCGAACACGCCGCTCGAAAAACTGCAGGTCCCTTTGTACGTTGTTGCCACGGACATACAGAGCGGCAAGGAGATCATCTTCGGAAGGGGTAATACAGGCAAGGCAGTCAGGGCGAGCTGCGCAATTCCAGGCATCTTTAATCCGGTGATTATCGCTGACAGGATGTATGTTGACGGAGGAGTTGTAATTCCTGTAGGCGTGGACACAGCCAGGCAATATGGCGCGGATATTGTGATTGCTGTGGATATATCTTCAGACCTCAACAGTTCCATGCCCGCAGGCTCTGTTGAGACTATAATTCAGTCGATCGATATAATGAGCTCCAGGATCGCGGCTGACCAGCTGTCAAGGGCCGACGTTGTCATAAGGCCGATGGTGGGTCATATAGGAGCCACCGATTTCAGTAAGAGGCATGAGGCGATACTCGAGGGTGAGAGGGCGGCTTTACAGGCCCTGCCGAAGATCAGGCAATTACTGTCCAGGAAAAGACCTGGGTGGAAATAGAGGAGACGATCTTGAAAAGTTATCGCAAAGAGTTATGGTTCAACACGCCTGAAAGGGTATCGTTCATTAATATCACTCCGCAGGTTGAACAATGCCTTGCTGAGAGCGGTGTCAAAGAAGGCCTCGCGCTCGTTAACGCAATGCATATCACGGCATCTGTATTTATCAATGACAACGAATCGGGTCTCCATCACGACTTCAAGGCGTGGCTCGAAAAGTTGGCGCCCCATCAACCTGTCTCGCAGTACAGGCACAATACCGGCGAGGACAATGCGGACGGTCACCTCAAGCGGCAGATAATGGGCAGGGAGGTTGTTGTGGCCATCACCGGCGGCAGGCTCGATTTTGGGCCGTGGGAGCAGATATTTTACGGCGAGTTCGACGGCAGGCGCAGGAAGCGCGTACTTGTCAAGATCATAGGAGAGTAAGCGGTTCATCATGGCTGAGCCTGTTCTCGAAAACGACTCCAGTCTCAACCTGCCTCATTTCACCCTTCTGAAGGCCTCGGCGGGCTCTGGAAAGACCTACCAGCTTTCACTGCGCTTCGTCCAGTATCTTCTTTCCGACAAGATCCAGAGGAACGGGTTGCGCAATATCGTGGCGATGACCTTTTCAAACAATGCCGCAAAGGAGATGAAAGGGCGCATTCTTGATCGGCTGAAACTGTTGTCTCTGGGAGATGAAAAAAAACTGGCCGAGATGTCCGCCCTGCTTTCCATTCTGCCTGAAGAGATCATGGCCGGGGCTTCAAAAACTCTTGACGCGATATTGGACCAATACTCGGATTTTCAGGTCAGGACCATCGACAGCTTCATGACAACACTGTTCAAGGCGTCGGCCCTGGACTTCGGATATCAGCCTGAATTCGAGATAAAGATGGACAACTCACAGACGATAAAATATGCCTTTAACAGGTTCATGCTGAGAGTTGCCGAGGGTCTGTCCGAAGCCGCCAGGATGGAGGCTGTGGTCGGTCTGATTTCAGGGCAGAAAAAGAGCGATTCAGCATATATGTGGGACCCGTCTTCTTCACTTCTGGAAGAGATGAAGAAGCTGTACCGCATCAGTTCCATGCGCGGAAAGAAGCTGGTTATACCTGATATGACTGCGCGGCTCAGGGCGTGCGGGTCAAAGATGAATAATATCCTGGAGGATATTGAAAAAGCCATTGAGCAATCCGGCCTCGCCCGCAATCGGGCGTCTTCATACACCAGATCGAATATCCTTCAGGTTGCGCGCGAAGGCAGGTTCCCGGATCTTGTCGGCAAACAGTTTAAAACGGCGCCTGTCAATCAGGTGAAAGATAAAAAACTTGCCGCCGCGCACCAGTCGGTCTGCGACTTATGGACTGACTTTGTCGGTCTGGCGCATGAATACAGCGCGCTTTACGCTCAAGCATATTTTCATCCTTATCTTTCTGTTTTTGAACCTGTGAATGAAGAGATAGAGGATGTAAAACGAAGGCAGGGCGTGATATTCATAGAAGACGTAAACCGCTGTCTCGCCTCTTATCTCGATCTCTCTATTGTGCCCGATATATATTTCGGGCTCGGTGAAACGATCAGCCATTTTTTGATAGACGAGTTTCAGGACACCTCTCCGATCCAGTGGAGCAACCTCTTCCCCCTGCTCGAAAACACCCTTGCAGGTTGTGGCAGTTTCTTTGCGGTAGGCGACACCAAGCAGGCCATCTATTCCTTCCGCGAGGCCGACTACAGAATAATGAAGTCCATTGAGAAGGAAAATCCTTTCTTGTCCGCTTCATTCAATATGCGGGAACTCGGAACGAACCGCCGCAGCTGTCCCGAAATCCTGAAATTCAATGAAACCGTATTCAAACAGATAGTGGCTTCCAGCGAGGATTATGGCAGCGCAGCTCGCGAAAGCGGTCTGGATGAATATACCCAGAAGGCCAATCCGGAATGCAAACTTACGGGATATGTCGAACTGAGTCGCGTTATCAAAGAGGACAATGGCGGAGCCGAGAAAGAAAGGCTCTGCGGGATTATCGATTCGCTTCTCGAACGTCAATACCGCTGCGGGGATATCGCGATACTGACCTCACGCAACGAGGACGCAGTCAGGGTCACTTCATGGCTTAATGACCACAAGACACCGTTCATATCATTCAGCAGCCTCGATATCCGCAGGCGAAGACTGACCGGAGAGATCGTTTCTCTTCTGCGATTTCTGGATTCGCCCACGGACAATCTCTCTTTTGCGACCTTCATCCTGGGCGATATCTTTGCGAGGACCCTTGCTGCAGACAACATAAACGGATTCGATCCCCATTCGTTTCTGTCTTCAACTGAACCCGGCAGGCCTGTATACAAACTATTTCAGAAAGGGCACGCCGATCTCTGGGACGGCTATTTTTCCGATCTCTTCCGCTGCGCCGGATATTTCCCGCTGTATGACCTTCTGACCCAGGCGTATCATAAGTTCAGGCTTTTTGATATCTTCGGGGAAGAAGAGGCGACTCTGATCAGGCTCCTCGAAACCGCGAAGGATTTCGAGGGACAGGGCTTCAATAATCTCGCGAATTTCCTGGATTTTGCGGACGACCTGGAGGCTGAAGAGACTGAATGGCATATGAAGGTACCGGAGACCCAGGATGCGGTCAGGGTGATGACTATTCATAAGGCGAAGGGGCTCGGGTTTCCTGTTGTCATAATATTATTGTATGAGCGCAAATCCCGCGGTTTCGAATATATAGTCAGGGAAGAAGAAGAGAGTTTTTCCATCCTGAAGATCACCAAAGATATTGCAGCGGTCGATACCGGCCTCGAAGCGCTGTATCAGGCTGAGGAGCTGAAAGAAGACGTAAATGGATTGAACAGTCTATATGTCGGTTTCACACGTCCGGAACAGGAGTTGTATGTTATCGGCGTTGCGGCGGACGCTGAAAAAAACGCCTATCCGCTGCAGCTGCTTCCCTTTTCTGCTTATCGGCAAGGCGCCCGTCCTGCGCGTCAGGCGCCTGAAGAAACAGAGGCTGCGAGCGATGTGCGGCTGACGCATCGTCATGAGGAGATTGTGTTCCCGGCTCCTGCAGGCTCCGGGCTCAACCTCAGGGAGAAGCAAAGGGGAGACCTGATTCATGCTGTCCTTGCCAATATCAGGTTTATGGATGGGACTCCGGAATCCGCTGTCAGAGAAGCGATCAAACCGATGGAGAAGCTCGGGCGCATCCTGGATGATGTCAACGCTGCCCTTGAAAGCTTCCTTGCGCAACCGGATATCGCCGAATATTTTTCTACAAAACAGGGGCGAACGGTCTGGAGCGAGAAAGAGGTGGTAGATTCCACAGGCCGTCTTTTCCGTATAGACCGCCTGGTCATTGACCCGGACAAGATCACGATAATGGATTTCAAGACCGGCGGGGAAGAGGACGACGAAGGGCGCCATCTGCCGCAGATGAAAAATTATATGCAGATCGTTCGAGGGATATATCCCAGCCATGTCGTGTCGGGCGTTATTGCCTATGTGGATCAGCTGAAGCTGCGGAGGATCTCATGAAGACATATCTGCTGTCGCCGCGTCTGTCTCTCGTTGACGAAATAGCTGACGAGCTTGTTTGCGAGGGCCCGGATTTTTCCGGAAATCTTGTAGTCTTTCCAGGCAAAAGGCCTGCGCATTATCTTCGCAAGGCAGTTGCGGCCAGGACAGGGGGAGCGCATCTGCCGCCGGTTATCCTCTCGATGGATGAATTTGTCGACAGGGCTTTTGAATCTGTGGACGAGCGCCCGAAGCTCGATCCGCTGGACGCCGTGGCTTTACTTTACGATATTCATTGCAGCATGAATCAACGCATAGGAGGGAAGGACTTCAGCGTCCTCGATTCATTTTTCAGCGTGGGGCTCAAGCTTTATCATGACCTCGAAGAGCTTGTCATAGAGCAGATCAGCCCTGACAGGATACGCGGCATATCCGCGCTTGCAGAAGAGACCATACCTGAACTCTCCAATCAGAGGATAGCGTCGCTGGAGTTTTTTTATGAGCGCTTTTATAAAAAGATCCAACAGGAAGGGCTTTCGACCCGCTCGGTCCGTTATCGGACGGTTGCGGAACGCCTTGAAGAGACAGATACTCATAATTATATAAAGATCATATTCGCCGGCTTCTTCGCCCTGACCCTGTCTGAAAAGATGATATTCAGGAAACTGGACAAATGGGAAAACGTGAGCCTCTATTTCCAGGACGGTCCGTATATAAATGAAATCCTTTCACAACTAGAAGTCGCTCCTGAAAAGAGGGAGGCGGAAGAGGGTTTCCCTTCCGTGGGATTCATGAGCAGCCCGGATACACACGGACAGGTATTTGCGCTGGCGGACATGATCAAACCCATGCGGGACAAAGGCGGCATTGATGAAAATATTGCGGTCGTGCTACCGTCCGCCGGCACCTTATTTCCTCTCCTGCGGCATGGGCTGCCGGATTTCAACGAAAGGGAATTCAATATCTCCATAGGCTATCCGCTTTCGCGAACGCCTCTCTTCGGATTTGTCCGTGAGCTCATGGAGCTGATAACCGGAGCTGCCGATGGGCGCATACATATCGCTGAATATCTGGCGTTCGCACTGCATCCATACACAAAAAACATCTATTTTAACGGGAGCGCGGAGACCACGCGCATTATCTTTCATGCAGTCGAAGCGTATTATGCGCAGAGGCCTTCAAAATCATTTATTACACTTGATGAAATAGAATCGGACAAAAACCTTGTCGCCCTGATAATGAAAAAGCTGCCTGAAGATCTGGCGCATATATCTGAAACCGACGCGCGAAACCATATCAGGGAGATTCACAACAAAACCCTGCGCCCATTTTTCGAGATCCTGAATGTAACGGATTTCAGTCTGAAACTGGTCGGGCTCCTTTCGTATGTTGCAGGGCAGAGCACAGCGAAGCTCCATCCTCTTTTCATGCCGTTTTGCGAGGCCTTCATCGAGGCCCTCGAACTGATTGCGAAATCCCGTCTCGGGGAGAAACGCTTTGAGGAAAGGACCGGCTATTTTACCTTATTTACAAGGTATCTGATGACCAGGCGCGCGCCGTTTGAGGGAACTCCGCTCAGGGGATTGCAGGCCCTTGGTATACTCGAAACCCGCAATATAAGATTTGACAGGGTCTTTCTGCTGGACGCCAACGAGGATATTCTCCCTGACACAAAACGTGAGGATTCTCTCATACCGGGCGCAGCGCGCGAACTCCTCGGGCTTTCAACATATCGCGACAGGGACAGGCTGGCGGCATACTATTTCGATGTCCTGATAAAGGGCGCTAGCGATGTAAATATCTTTTTTGTGGAAAGCAGCCAGAGGGAAAAGTCGCGCTTTGTCGAAAAGATTCTGTGGGAGACCCAGCAGCGCAAAGGTTCAATTAAAGAAGATCGCGCTGTCCGGAACCTTCAATACCGTGTGGACCTTGTAAACCCGGATCCTGCGACGGTCTGCAAGAGCGCGGAAATCGCCGAATTTTTGCGTGGGCTGTCATACAGCGCATCGTCCATCGACACATATCTTGCCTGCCCGCTGAAATTTTATTACCGTTATGCGCTGAAACTGACGGAGAAAGAAGAGGCAGGAGAAGGAATAGAGAGGAGCGATATCGGCATCATAGTTCACAGGGCGCTTGCAGACTATTTCGGGCAGAGACTGGGAAGGCCGTTAACTGAACGGGATATTAATGCCAATGAAATAACCGAACGGGTAAAAGGGATTTTCGAGGAATCATACGGAGGAGTTCCGACGGGAAGCGGATATCTGATCATGAAGCAGATACAGAAGCGCCTGGCCGATTATCTCGGAAATTATCTGACCCCGCTTTTGCCTGAAGAGATGACAATGATCGAAGCAGAGGCGGATATGAAGGCCCCATTCCACGATTTCAGGCTCAGGGGGAGGATCGACGCCGCGCAGAAGAGGGAAGGGCGGATATACATCCTCGATTACAAGACTTCGGCCAACAAAAGCGCCTATAAAATCGCCTTCGACAAGCTCGATCCTTACCAAAGAGAAACCTGGTCTGCCATAGGATCCATGCAGTTGCCCGTATATCGCATACTTTATTCGCATGAGAGGAAAATTGAACGTTCGTGCCTGAATGCCATGTTTTTGATGCTCGGCATGGCAAAGATGAACAGGGATATCGAGTTGCCGCTGTTTCATGAAGAGGGTGGAACATCCGCCGCGGATTCAGTAGTTATCGAGGAGATACTTTTACGACTGCTTAAAGAGATCACGGATCCGGCGGTCCCCTTCCATCCGACGCCGGACAAAAAGAAAAACTGCCCGATCTGCGATTTCACCGCAATCTGCGGGACACAGTGGGTGCAGAGGTAGGTGGCCGTTTAGGCTATGAGCAATAAAAACAGTAAAAAGCTTTCGATATGGCCGCCCATGATGCCTATTTAAGCACATACGATTTTCTTTGGAAAATCCAGATTAAATTGAAATGAGGAGCTTATGAAAACAATCTTGTTTGCAACAATAGCTGTCCTGTTTTTATTTTCGGCCGCCGCATACGCCATAACACAGACTGAAAATGACAAGATACAATATCTGATAACCTCGGTCGAGAATCTGGACGGGGCGAAGTTTATCCGCAACGGCACAGATCATAGCGCGAAGGATGCTGCAAGCCATTTGAGGATGAAGTTGCAGAAAGCGGGCAAAAGGGTCAAAACCGCCGATGACTTCATAAAGCTATGCGCCTCACAGTCATATCTTTCCGGCGAACCGTATTCAATCCGCTTCGCGGACGGCAAAACAGTAAAAACAGCGGATTATTTCAGGGGGTTGCTCAGGAAATATAATGCCGGGGGAAAGTGACGTGTGAACTGGTCCTGACCGGCCTGCCTTACATTGTCCCGTATCTGGTCAAGAATAATATTATCGAAATACTGCGGGTACTGCATACTGCAAGGAAATGGCCGCATGAGTTGGAATAGGCGCTGTCCCCCGTCTTGCGTATATCAAGAAAGCCATATCCGGTGAAAACACTAATGGATTACTCAGGCAACATTTGGCAATAGGGCGCTATTTCAGCAAAATATCAGAAAGCGACCTGAAAGCAGTGGTCGCAAAGCTTAATCATTCGCTCACTCCATCTTAACACACCTCCCAATATCTTATGGTAGTTGCTTTTATGCAAAGTTATAAATTATACTCACCAGAGTTTTATTAATGTAATACCAATTTGATATTTAGCTTATGAAACGATAAAAAAAAAGGCTATTTATACTATTCTGAACATCATCGGGAGGCTTATTTCATGAATGGCAAATTGACGGTTGTTTCAATGGTCTCGGGAATCATAATCTCGTTTGCTATAAACGCATCTGCTCTTGAATCGATGAAGTTCGACAATGAGGCAAAAAAGCTGGATTTCATACGCCAAACTCTCAAGAAAGAGAAGATTGTTGTGCCGGACAAAGATCCGAAATATTGCGCCGTGATGATGAAAGACTTTCTGGCCGGAAAGAATTTCAGGGCGATTGAGCCGGATGTTCGGGCTGATTCGGCTGATGATCCCAGATTGGCCAGGTGGAGACAATGCGAAAACAAAGAATCCAAGGCTTCCGACCCGCAAGATATATTTGACTATCTTGAATCATGGGGTTCTCCACCATACAGGTATTATCGAATTGGATTATTCGGCGTTAAAGGGAAAAAGCCCGAAGACCTGATCTATTTAAATGAAGCTGCCGATGGACCCGCATCATCCGGATATGCATGGGTAAATTTAAAACGATGCGAGATCGTGAGCGGGTTGCCGACTACAAGACAGTGTGATCTTATCTCAAAGAAACAAAATGCCGTGATCCTTAATGCGCTCGTGTATTACAAAAGCAGACTTTGGGTGGTCGATTATTCGGAAAGATCATATTTTAAGCTGTTAAGGCGCATTGCTCTTGATAGATTTGAAACATGCCGCTGGCGACTCTTTAATTTGGATGATACCGACTAACAAATGGAGAATCAATTATGAGCGAGCCCAAAAAGAAAATGATTGAAGTTCACAGGATATCCGCCATGGAAGATCTTACCCGAAAGGCGGTTTTCAAAGCAGAGGGGCGCATGGAAGAATATCCCCGCCAGGTGGGCGGAGACCGCACTGTTACCTATGGATACGGTTACACTTTTATAAGATATGGCGGGGGCCTTTTGGGTTGGAAACGCTACGAACATCTCGATAATGATCTAGCTGATATCGGCATTAAACTTACAAAAACTGAAAAAGATTCGATTGATGCTATCGCAAGTGCGCGGAACAACAAAAAATTCAGTGAAGTCAACAAACTCATCTCGCAATTTGAGAAAGACTGGGCCAAGAACCACGAACCATTAGCACATTATAATAGCGGCTATTTCAGATAAATATGAGATTTTCATCTTATGGAGGATGCATGATGAGTAAAGCGTTTGAAGGGATCTCAAAATTGAAGATGATATTGGTTTTGGCTTTAGCGCTGAGTCTTGCAACGGTGGCGGTAGCCGAAGAAAAAAAGCTTCACTGGTATGTGAAACAGGGCAAGGGGCGGCCTCTTTGTGAGGCATTGGTGAATATTGCCAATGCCAACCCCTCGGTCGACAATTGGCGACCCAACATCCCGTGGCAACAGGTGTTGGCCATCAAAGGGGTCAGTGAGCCTAAGTGGAGGGAACTTGATCCGTTGAAATACGAAAACTTTTTTCTGAAGGTCAGACAATATATGGCGGCAGATTTTCCAAAAGGTGAGCAATTAAAGTCTTTCTCCGGCTGGATGTTAACTCCGAAAAAGCAGCAGAGATTTGACCGCAATAGAAAATTGACTGATGAGGAGGCTTTGACGGTATACAGGGATTTTGCAAAAAGGGGCGGAAAACTCAAGGCTCTCAGGGCAAATCTAAACAATGACGCCGAGCCGATAATCCGAGATTTTGTTCAATACGAGAGCAAAGATTTTCCCTATTGGAATGGGTATTCACTTGAAGCAGAGCCCGGCCTAACAGGAATTCATCCGGCAGGCTATTCCACGCTTGAACTGGGCTCTGGGTATAGACTTCTCATCTATGAAGGCAGGCTATACAGCTTTTATGGACATCGCAGGGGGTTTAGTGAATATCGTGTATCGTTGCTAACCGGTGAGATGGAAATGGATGATAATTCTCCTTACGCTCTTGATAGTTATTATTGCGAGATCGATTCAAAACCGGTAAAAAAAGAGAGAAAAAAATGAACATAAAATGGAACAGGACGTTTAATAATGAAGAAGCTCTTTACGATTATATTTACGTCACACTAAATCGACTTGAGGTCCGCTCTGACAGAGAATTGCGATTCCCCAAAAATCCGGGGGGAACTTCCGGGATTACTATCGGCGTCGGCTTTGATTTGAAAAAAGGGAAACATGCAGAACGCCGGGGAGTTCTCAAGGCAATAGGAATGCAGGTGCATTTGCTAGATAAAGATGACAAAAGCAATTTGACTGCAGGCGAAAAAATCGAACGGAGTTATGTCACTAAGTTGCTGAACGCAATGAAAGAGCTGGTCTGGGAAAACTGGACAAGGACATAAGTGATAAAGCTGCTCTAAAATAAGCATTGAAAGGAGCGGCTATGGCAAGGAAGAGAAGGAATCATGG
>JGI20214J51088_10001026_pt1 | contig 19024 bp, 14 predicted proteins | sample WetSurMetagenome_FD_51088 | JGI IMG/M metagenome (IMG submission 51088) | reverse complement strand
CACCCTGGTACCCGACTGAGTCAGCCGGAAGGGCAGATACCTTATCATAATCATTCGCAGGCAGACCATATCCCCGCGATCCGAATTTTCTAAGTACTAATAAATTGCCTGTAAGCATATAGTACTTTCCATTCTTCTTCCAGATATTTGAAGGATCAGCAGACCCAATATTAATCTCTCTGCCTGATGCATCCTTCATACTGGTTATGCCCCATTCAGTAGACCGTATAACAGGGTTGTTTTCAAGCTTTTTCCAAACATTAAAATCCTCATCTATGCTCTTTGCGAGGCCAATTCCTTTTGCTCCCCAAAGCATCCAGTAAGACAAAACAGCAGAACCATCATCTTCAACAAATGCTCCACCGCTAAAACAACCTTCATCACCGCTTCCGGGGCTGATTGCATCAGGATGGTGTCTCCATTTTAATAGATCTGAGCTGGATATATGTCCCCAGCAAAATCCGATCCCTGTTCTGTTATAGAGGTACATCAGATGGTACCTTCCGTTATGAAAGAAAGCTCCGTTAGGATCACCGGGGCGACCATTCCCCTCAGGTATACAGAAGTGATATGCAGGCCGATAAGGGTCAGCAAGCAGGTGCTCTCTGAATTCACGGGTCGATTCAATGACCTCCTGCGGAACATTCTTCTCTGCTTTCAAAAGAGCAGGCAACGGAGCAGGTTTTTCCTGAGGTATACCTGTGTAACAGATCCAAAGTAATGACAGAACTATGAGAAATATTCTTTTCATGATAGGAAAATTATTTTTCTGGTATTCTTTTCATTAACTCATCCAGTGACACTGTAATCATCCTTCCAACAGGTATGCCTTCCCTGTATGTTATCACTTTGAATCCATCAGCATCTTTAGGTATATCTAATTTATCTCCCTGCTTATACAATGGACTGTGATGATCGGGATAGGTATTATCGAACGAATAATAAATATCAAGTCCCTCAATTTCCGTACTCAGTTGTATCAATAAATTTCCCTTATCATCTTTTGACGGAGTTATAATTGCGTCATAAAAACTTCGGGAATAATTGATGTCTGCCAGGGATAATCTTTCCATATTAACTTCCGTACGGTGAACAAATCCGGCCCAATCCCGTGTTGATTTTGGAGACCAGAATACTTCTGCCAGTGCAAAAGATCTTGGCCATAGCATATATTCTGCATGCCTGAATGTGGGAACACTTTCTGTCCAGAGGTTTCCCTGTCCGCCAAGTATAAATGAAGAATCTACCCCTTCTGGAACAGGTTCAAAAGTATAAACCTTATTCAGGCGAAGCATTGCAAAAGTAGGAGGCTCAATAGCAGGATCGCCCTGATAGTAGTCAATATATGCAAAATTAACAGGACTCATCACAACATGATGCTGTGCCTTTGCAGCTGAAATACCTCCCTCCATGCCCCTCCAGCTCATAACTGTGGCATTGGGAGCAAGGCCGCCTTCAAGTATCTCATCCCACCCTATCAGCTTCTTGCCTTTTGCTTCCAGTATTTTCTCCAATCTCTTGACAAAATAACTCTGCAACTCTTTTTCATCTTTTAAGCCGTTATCTTTCATTCTCTTCAGGCAATCAGGACACTTTTTCCAGAACCCTTTGTAACACTCGTCGCCGCCAATATGAATATATTCAAAAGGAAACATCTCAGCTACCTCGGTAAAAACTTTATCCATATACTCATAAGTAGATTCCTTCCCGGCACACAGGGAATTATCCTCTATTGTGTAAAATTTGCTTCCGGGATTGACTGTGTATTTCAATCCGGTCGACGATAAATATGGATACGAAGCAATTGCTGCCATGCTATGGCCCGGGGCCTCTATCTCAGGAAGTATATTTACAAATCTTTCCCCGGCATATTTAATAAGGTCCTTGATCTCATCCTGTGAATAAAATCCTCCGTAAGTAGCTTTTTCTTCTTTTCCTGGACTTTCCCGGCCCCACCATAAGCCAGTTCGCGGAACTCTCCAAGCTCCAGTTTTTGTGAGTTCGGGCAGGGCTTTAATCTCAATCCTCCACCCCTGGTCATCAGTAAGATGAAGCTGCAGAACATTAAATTTGTACATGACCATCTGGTCAATCATCTTCTTCACCTCATCGATTGTAAAGAAATGTCTGCTGACATCAAGCAATAATCCGCGCCATTTAAACCTTGGCAAATCTTCTATTTCCGAACATGGGATTCTCCATGTTGTACCAACCTGTGCAGTACTGCACGCCACCTGTGGTGGCAACATCTGGAGCAAAGTCTGGATTCCATAGAAGATACCATTTGCCTTGTTGGCAATAATTTCTATACTCCTGGAAGTAACATTAAGCCGGTAACCCTCATCACCGAGAGATTTTTCCACTTCATCTGAAATAATCAGATTGATGCCTTTTCCGGAACCCTCTTTTATAGGAAGATTGAAACCTAAAGCGCCATTAAGCTCATTATCAGTATATTTTGCCAGAGGAACCAGATCCTTACCTTTGTAGTAGATAACAGTATTCTTTTTAATAGTAAAATTACCTGTATTCAATTTGGTTTTTACAGGTTGAGGAATAATTGACAATTCCCCATCATTAACTTTTGCATCATTATTATTCTGACAAGCCAGAATAAATAATATCACGGTTACTAAGCAGGATGCTCTTTTAACTACTTTCATTTTGAATAGGTTTAATTTGTTTTATCTGATTTTCCCAAGCATTTTACCAACTTCTTTAATTTGTTCAAAATGATGCGGAAGAAGATTTCCTTTTGCATCGGTCACTACTTCAAGACATAAAACCCCTTCGTTTTTAACGATCTGTCTGGCCTTGTCGACAAGAACTTCCGTTGTGAATTGCTGGCCTTTTCCACCCCATTTTTCACCAAGGTAAGTAAATAAGAACCATTGCACGCCATCTTCAACCCATCGGGATTCAGGAATCTCATCAATGGTCTGCTTTTCCCCGGAGCTGTAATCACAATATGGTGTATTGACCTGTATTTTACCAAAACCATAATTATAGGTAACAATACTCTGCTTATTGCCGGCTTTTGCAGCCAGTGTATGGGTGCTTATATTATGCTTCAAAGACATGTCCATCCGTGTACTTCTAATTGCATTCCATGAATACAATCCGTCAAACCACCACCCCCTGACACCTGTGCCGTAACGAAGGCTCCATTCCCTGATCATTTTCTCGAGTATAGGCTGATTATACTGGCTTGTTGCTGAATCCTTGCCAAATGAATATTTGAATTTTTCGGAAACAAGTTTGTTGCTGATGGGAGGATTGGCAGGCAGATATAAAATCAGAGGAATATTGTATTTTTTTAGCTCCATCATTAAATCCATAGGCAAATCCCGGTATGAGCAAAGATCTCCGGGTTTTACCCCAACTATGCTGTCAAATATTGCATTCGGAGAACAGTAATAACCTGAGTTTTGCCCAAGGGTAAACATGACAAAACCAACTCCGGCTTGTCTGGCCTGATCAGCAAATTTCTCAACGTCAAAACTATTCACAGCCTCATTCCACTCTTTTGGACCGCCATCCGGTACAATAGCTGTATTTAAATAATGAACCATGATACCAAAACCAGCATCACGAAACCAGTCAGTATTTGAGTTGCCATTATATCCGACAGGTTTAGATGTTATGAGCGAAGCAGTTAAATTCTTATCTCCCTTTTCCGGGAGAATAATCTCACATTTGAGATATTTGCCGACATAAGATGTCAGCAACACGATCTCACCGGTTGAGATGCCGGGGAGCTTTTCCCATCCTCCCTCTGCAGAAGTGGACATATACCAGTTAATTTCAGGTGTTGCGGAATTATTTCCTGAGTCAAACCGAATAGTCAGAATATTTTTGGCAAATAAATCTCCCTCAAATCTGAGGTTTTCAACCTGATGGTTATTACAGGAAACTTCAAATAGAAAAATGAAGGCTAATAATAAACTTTTTGCTTTCATATTGATAACCGGATCAGGGATTAAAAATTATTTATTCACATAATCAAAAGGGAGATTATTGTAGGCTCGGGCAAGAAGAGCGATATTTTTTGCATCTCCCTTCAGACTGTCAACAGAATTTGAAAGATAGTAATCCACAGGCGGCATCATAGACCCAAGAGCTGGTTTTGTAAAACCATAAAGGCCTACATTTGCTTTTAATGCTGCAGGTATGACTTTTGCGGGATCCTGCCCATTCCAGTTAGCAAGACATGTAATTAAACGTGTATGCTGACCCAGCATGCTTCGGACAGATTCTGTAGTAGCAATATCACCAGCTTCATTCAATACCCAGTCAACTTCCTTTAGCATATCAGATCCCGCTATGTCTTTGCTTGTAAGCTGACAAGAAGTTAACCAGATAATACAATCGGGCTTTGTTTTCTTTACCGTAACACTTATTCTTTTCCAGCACCGGTCAATTGCTTTTCGACGGAACTGAAGTTCTATTTCAGGAGTTATTTTATCAATACCAGGGAATGGTTGATTCATTAATTCTGAATACATTGTCTGTTCGCAACCAATCCATTTCAAAGGAGGATACGGCTCCATAGTAGCTCCTGGATTCCATAACCAATCAATAAAGACTCCATCCATATTGGTCTTTTTGATTGCATCCTCAATTGATGCACAGAGATAATCAAGGTATTGGTTGGTATAAGGGATATGAGGCGATGAAGGAAATCCATAGCTCAGGTCAGGGTGGTCCTGCCCCCATTTTGTATTAGAGCCTGCACAAAAATATCCAAAAACTTTTATATTCTTTTTATGTGCCAGATTTACCTCTTCTGTAAGAAAATCATATTTTAATCCGGGTTGCTCTGGAACAAAACCATTTTTATACCAAGCGTAACCGTTACATGAAACTGCAAAAGACTGTATAACGTTACAACCTAAAGATGAATACCAATTCACGTGATCAGCAGGATTTGCATCAGCCCATAAACCAGGTTTTGCAAATCCGTTTGGACCTCCTTCGCCCCAGTTAAAATCAATATTGTAAGCTCTTATTGAATCATTATCTGATCTGAAGGAAGTGCTTTTGCATCCGCTAATCAGAACAATAAATACTACAGTTACAGTAAGCATCCGGCTTTTCATCGGTATTTTTTTTTGTCGAGTTAAATAGAAAATGCAAAATTATTTTTACTAAGATATTTATTTATATTTACAGTACACAGAGGGAAACCTAATCAAATGGAGGAAAAAACTAAATAATTCAAACAATTTCATTTTTATTTTTTGTGATTTTCAGTGGCAATAATTAACAGCAAAACTGACATATACTCAATCATTATGAAAAGAAGTGAAGTAAATACGATCATCACAGGTGTAGAAAAATTTCTTGAGAAACACCAGTTTATGTTACCTGAATGGGCTTCATGGTCTCCGGAAGATTGGAAAGGGAAATATAACATGTGTGCCGAGATAATCGATAATAAACTAGGATGGGATATTACCGACTTCGGAAGCGGAGACTTTAATAAACAGGGTTTATCTCTTTTTACTGTACGAAACGGAAACTGGGATAAAAAAGATAAGATGTACTGTGAAAAGATAATGGTTGCAGATGAGGAACAGGAAACTCCAATGCATTTCCACTGGAATAAAACTGAAGACATTATCAACAGAGGTGGAGGAATTCTTGTAATGGAACTTTATGTGGCTACATCTGATGATAAACTTTCTGAAGAACCAGTAACAGTCAGCATAGACGGAGTACTCATAACAATTAAGGCAGGGGAACCTCTTTTCTTAAAACCAGGTCAGAGTATCTGTCTGAAATCCAGGATTTATCACAGGTTTTACGGGCAGAAAGGAAAAGGCAGGGTATTGATTGGAGAAGTCAGCATGGTAAATGATGATGCCAACGACAATCGCTTTTATAATAAGATCGGAAGGTTCCCGGAAATCGTTGAGGATGTTAAACCGGTACATCTTCTGGTAAATGATTACATAAATTACTTATAAGAAGAAAAATCTTTATGAAGTCGGGAAAGATCATAGTTTCAGGGGTGGGTTGCTGTTTAGTTGACATGCTGTATAATGATATCAGTTTCAGCAGTGATGCCATACAACCCTATCTCTCATTAAATCGGGGAGATGGTGGATTAACTCCGGGTCATCTTGTATTTAAAGAAGAATTTGAAAAATACAGCGGAGTTTCTTTTGACCTGTTTCTTAAGAAGATCACAGGAGGAAGAACTTATGACAAAATAAATATCGGAGGACCATCGATTGTATCACTTATTAATTTATCACAACTGACTGACAGAGAAAGCTGTGAGGTTCGTTTTTATGGACGTTGCGGAAATGATGAGATTGGCAAATATCTCATTTCTTCTCTTCAGAAAACTCCTGTAGTTTTAAAAGATTACAGGTTGATTAATAATCTGACTCCTTCCACTGTGGTTCTTTCTGACCCTTCTTATGAGAATGGCCATGGAGAGAGAATGTTCATAAATTCAATAGGAGCAGCATGGGATTACAGGCCTGATGAACTGGATGATGACTTTTTTGATTCTGATATAGTGGTTTTTGGAGGAACAGCTCTGGTACCTCAGATACATGATGGTATGACTTCACTCCTCAGGAAAGCCAAATCAAAGGGGTGTATCACAGTCGTCAATACTGTTTTTGATTTCAGAAATGAAAAGCTAAATCCTTCACTGAGATGGCCAATAGGTGATAGTGATGAGAGCTACCGCTACATCGACCTCCTCATCACCGACAGGGAAGAGTCATTTCGTCTGAGCGGCGAGCAGGATTTGCAGTCTGCAATAAAGTTTTTCGGGGACAAAAAGGTTTCGTCGCTTATTATTACAAATGGATCGAAGAATATTTCAATTTACTCTGATGGAAGTTTTTTCAACACATCAGGGCATTCTGAGATGCCTGTTTCACAAAAGGTTCTTGATGACTGCAAGAATACGCAGATTGGAGATACAACAGGTTGTGGCGATAATTTTGTAGGAGGAGTAATTGCATCCATTGTTACACAATTACAGAATGGGGACAGATTTCCGGATCTGTCAGAAGCTTGCTGCCGTGGTGTTGTGTCAGGAGGATTTACCTGTTTCTATCTGGGGGGCACATATTTTGAAGAGAGTACTGGTGAAAAACGGGCCAAAATGGAACCATTTTATGATGCATACAGAAAGCAAATCGCAGGTTGAAGTACGTAAAATTGTAATTTTCGGTGCAGGAAAAATAGGCCGTTCTTTTATTGGCCAGTTATTTGGATGCTGTGGTTACAAAGTGGTCTTTATAGATGTTGATCCCTTCATGATTGCTCTTCTTAACCAACGAGGTAATTACCGCGTTGTAATAAAAGGGGAAAAAGTGGAGGAGATAATAGTTCCTCATGTAAAAGCTATATCTGTCTTTGATAAGGAAAAGGTTACCGATGCAGTATCAACTGCCGGAATACTCGCCGTATCGGTTGGGAAAAATGCACTTGAAAAAGTGATACCTGTAATTGCTTCAGGTCTGATGAAAAGATATAAAAATAATCCTGATATACCTCTTGATATCATCCTTGCTGAGAATATGAGGTCAGCAGCTGATTTTGTCAGAGGTCAACTCAGGAAGAATCTTGTTTCCGGTTTTCCTGTTGAATCTTTTATTGGACTGATAGAAACCAGTATTGGTAAAATGGTCCCCATAATACCCTTGTCAGAGCTGGAAAGAGATCCGCTGGTAGTATTTGCAGAACCCTATAATACCTTGATCCTGGATGGTAAAGGATTTAAATCTTCAATCCCTGAAGTGAAAGGGTTGGCTCCAAAGAGTAATATAAAAGCATGGGTCGACCGAAAAGCATTTATTCATAACCTTGGTCATGCAACAGCTGCGTATTATGGGTTTCACCTGCACCCTGATGCTCTGTATATGTATGAGATACTTGAGGATAGAGAGGTATTCCTCTTTACCAGGGCTGTAATGCTTCAATCGGCAGATATCCTGCTTGCCGCTTACCCTGAGGACTTTACTGCTAAAGATCTTGAAGAACATATCGATGATCTGATAAACCGTTTCATGAATAAGGCACTTCAGGATACAATATTCCGTGTAGGTCAGGACCTTCCAAGGAAGCTTGGATCCGATGATCGGTTCATGGGCTCAATACATCTTGCAATACAGTACCTGTTACCTTATGACTTGATACTGCAGGCTATGTCATATGGATTATTCTTCTGTGCAAAAAGTGAAGAGGGACATTTATTTCCATCCGATATCTCTTTTCTGGAAGCACTTTCAAAAGAATTTGAATCAACTCTTATAAATGAATTAAACCTTGATATTATAAGCGATAATAAAATAATTGAGGAACTGAAGAAGCACTATATATCAATAAATAATAATATTAAAGTCTGATTTATAAAGAAATTTTAGCCTGGTATTTTTTATCTATTATTATATCTTGCTCAGAATGACCTGAACAGAGTTTGCTGAACCACCGGGGGTATTAAAATGTGAATTATTATTATGTATATTTATTGCTTCATACTGGTTTCCCTGTTATAACCACGGACTTAATTACTGTGTAACAATATTTACTGCTGAGGATATGGTTGATGCCGGACAAAAGGAATATAAAGACGGTGAAATTACTCCGTCCGTAAATCTTCCTGTTTTTAATTTCGATAAACTATAAAAGGTAACTGATACTGGAATATTCTAATTAATATAGCTATGAAAACAGATATAATCATAAGGTCTGACATAAAAGCCTCTTTAACAAAATCCGGACTTTTACTTTTCATTTCCGGGTTTATAATCTTCATGGGAATCATTACAGGGGAGATATTTTATCCAAGAGATTTCAACACCCGTGATAATTACATAAGTGAGCTGGCTGTAACCTTGCCACCTGATGTCATCATACCTCAACCTTCTGCTTCGATTTTTAACATTTCTATGATTGTAGCAGGAATCCTGATAATCGGCTCAACATATTATGTGCAAATTGTTTTCAGAAAGTTTCTTGCAAGCCTGCCTATTGGCTTATTCGGAGCTGGAATTACAGGAGTTGGTATCTTCCCCGGTAATATTTTACCATGGCATGGGATATTTGCTCTGATTGTTTTTCTTTCAGGTGGAATAGCTGCAATAACTTCCTTTAAAATAGTCTGTTCTCCTTTCCGGTACATTTTTATATTTTTTGGCATTATAGCTTTAGTCTTACTCTTTTTCCCAAAATACTTCATCCCTGTACTTGGGGTCGGAGGTGCAGAGCGATGGTTGTTTTATCCTCTTGTATTCTGGATTACAGGCCTGGGTGCTTATTTGTTGGGTATAAAAGACGGACACAAGAATACTTTATCAGCAAAAGCATAGAAACTGAATCCTCAGAGTAAGTTTTTACCGGATTGCCTTCAAAGGACAAAAAAATATTAAGAATCTTTTAAGTATGTAATATTGATTGAATAGTTACTCATGAAAGAGCAAAAAAACATCAACACGAAATATGTACTGTTTCTGGCATTGGTATCAGCTATGGGAGGTTTGTTGTTTGGATACGACTGGGTGGTCATAGGAGGAGCTAAGCCGTTTTATGAAAGGTTTTTTGATATCACCTCATCGGCAACATACCAGGGTTTCGCAATGAGCAGTGCTCTGTTCGGATGCCTGATAGGATCAGCTTTCTCGGGATATATAACCGATAAATATGGAAGGAAGATACCGCTTTTGTTTTCTGCATTCCTGTTTATCTTCACATCACTTGGTACAGGCGCTTTCAACTCCTTCACTCCGTTTATTATTTTCAGGGTAATAGGTGGAATTGGCATTGGAATCGCATCGAATGTTTCTCCTGTATATATTGCTGAAATAGCCCCTGCACACATGCGGGGAAAACTAGTTGCTATTAATCAGCTTACAATAGCTTTTGGAGTTCTGGCAGCACAACTTACAAATATGCTTATTGCCGAACCAGTTCCTGTCGGTGCAAGTGATGCGCTGATCTGCAGCTCATGGAATGGACAGATGGGATGGCGTTGGATGTTCTGGGCATGCAGCATTCCGGCAAGTTTATTTTTCATTTTGATGTGGCTTGTACCTGAAAGCCCGAGATGGCTGGCTAAAGCCGGAAAAAGAGACAAGGCAATAAGAATTTTTGAACGGATCGGAGGAAGTGAATATGCCAAAAAAGAAACTGAAGAGATTTACCAGACTCTGGAAAAGCTTGATGATGAAGGCACTAAAGTTACATTTGCACACCTTTTTTCCAGACAACTTGCTCCTATAATTATTCTTGGTATTGTCCTGGCTGTTTTTCAGCAATGGTGCGGGATAAATGTGATTTTCAATTATGCCGAAGAAGTATTCGCAGCAGCAGGTTACGGAATATCAAGTACTTTATTCAACATCGTTTTAACAGGCAGCGTGAGCCTTATATTCACAATAGTTTCAATGTTTATGGTTGACAGATGGGGACGCAAAGCGCTGATGCTCACCGGAGCCGGCGGGCTTGCAATTGTTTATGTAATTATTGCTACGGGCTATTTCCTGCAAATCAAAGGCGTTTTTATGCTGTTCTGGGTTGTAACTGCCATCAGTATCTACAGCCTTACTTTAGCTCCGATAACATGGGTTTTACTCTCTGAAATTTTTCCCAATAAAGTTCGCGGTCATGCAATGTCAATAGCTACTTTTGCCCTCTGGCTATCGTGCGCAATATTAACAATTTCATTCCCCTTTTTGAACAGAGCATTTGGCACTTCAGGAACATTTACTGTATATGCAGGTATTTGTTTCCTGGGATTTTTCTATATTCTTAAAAAACTGCCTGAAACTAAAGGCAAATCGCTTGAACAGATCGAAAGGGAGTTAATGGTAAAATAGTAAGGATAAAGAAAGCCCAATCCTATGAATCGAAGAAACTTTGTCCGAAAAACACTTTCAGCCGGAGTAACCTCATTTATTTCCTTAAAATCCATGGAAATTGCTAATTCACCTGAACAGGATTCTGAATTTAATGAGTCATGGATGGATGAACATGATATTATTCCTGCACCCGATGATCCTGCAAAATGGCAGGCATGGCATGAAGCACTCCGCCGGTGGAAAAAGAAGAAACAAATCCAGTTAAAATATGATGGACACACCTATCGTTCTAAACCTTTCAACTGGGTGTCATCCGATTATTCCTGTTGCTTTATAATGATGTGCGATGCAACATTTTATGATTACCAAACTAATGAATACACTATCAGTAAGCTAATTACTGATGGCAATAAAAAGTTTGGAGGGTACGATAGTGTTGTTCTCTGGCATGCTTATCCCCGGATCGGACTGGATAACAGGAATCAATTCGATTTCTATAGGGAAATGCCAGGTGGCTTTCAGGGACTAAGAAAGGTTGTGGAGCAGTTTCATCAATCCGGGAAAAAGGTTTTCATCGATTATAATCCATGGGATAAAGGAACCCGAAGAGAACAAAAATCTGATATAGATGTTCTGACAGACATTATGGGATCCATTGATGCAGATGGAATATTTCTCGATACAATGAAAGATGCGCCTGATTTCAGGAAAAAGCTGGATGCGCTGAAACCCGGCATAGTTCTGGAAGGGGAGATTGCCTTGCCATTGGAACATATCCAGAGTCATCATATGTCATGGGCACAGTGGTTTAAGGATAGCCCTGTTCCGGGTGTTTACAGGAATAAGTGGTTCGAACCTTTCCATATGCAACATGCCATCGACAGATGGAACAGTGATAAAATATCACAACTGCACACAGCTTGGATGAATGGAAGCGGGATGTTGATATGGGAGAATGTTTTCGGGCAATGGTCAGGATGGAATGAAAGGGATAAAGCTGTCTATCGGACTATGCACTCCATCCAGCATCACTTTTCGGAATTGTTTTCCGGTGAAGGTTGGATCCCTCTGTCTCAGGAATCACTTGTTTCAGGGGTTTACATCAGTTCATGGGAAAGTAAAGGAATTCATTTGTGGACCCTGGTAAACAGGAATTTATTTCCTGTTGATGGTGTTTTGATGAAAACAGAGTTTAAGAGAGAAATGAAATATTTCAACCTTATAAAAGGTGAAGAGATCCCTGATGGAAATGCAAATGAGATTATGTCCTTCTGTGGAAATATCAGCAGTAGCGGTATCACCTGCTTTCTCTCAATACTAAAATCCAAAATCGATACCCGGTTCAAAAACTTTTTAGAGAAACAGAAAGAATTGCTGCAATTTGATTCGGATGACACAACTATATCTGTCAGGAATAATCAACTAACCGGAACAAGAAAAATTGTGAGATGTACTGCTCCACCAGAAGGCATGGTAATAATCCCGGCAGCATCTCCGGTACTTAATATGGAATATACATTCAGGGAATCCGGAGCATATTGCAATATTCAGGAACATCTCATCCTGTCGAATACTCATAAACTGCATTCACCGTGCAGGATCACCAGGAAAGCTGAGATCACCAAATTCAGTATTGATGAAACACCCGTTACCAATTCGATGTACAAAGAATTTCTCGAAAGTTCGGGATATAAGCCCAGTATCCCGGAAAATTTCCTGAAGCACTGGATCGATGGACACATACCAGCTGGCAAAGAGGATCACCCGGTTGTTTATGTTGATCTTGATGATGCCAGAGCATTTGCTGAATGGTCAGGGAAGAGACTTCCGACAGAAGAAGAGTGGCAATTTGCGGCAGAGGGTATAAATGCACTGATTTATCCATGGGGAAATGAAATGGAGGAAAATAAATGCAATAAGAACACAAATGGAGTGACAACTGCTGTGAAATCTTTTCCAGGTGGGATCTCTCCATTTGGCTGCTACGACATGTGCGGGAATACATGGGAGCTGACTGGAAATGAGTACAGCGATGGCAGGACCAGGTTTGTCATGCTGAAAGGAGGATCATGTTACAAGGCAGCAGGTTCTGAATGGTACTTTGACGGAGGTCCTCAGAAAAACAGATTTATTGCAAAAATGCTGCTCATCTGGCCTGGTCTCGACAGGTGCTTGACAGTCGGTTTCAGATGTGCCATCGACTTATGAACCTGATATTTCCAGGAAATTCTGCGACAATCCGCGCAATCTGCCGGAAAATTTTATTTTTATTTCCCGCAGATCCCGCTGATTTGCACAAATCTTATTTTCGCAGATTAAATGTTCTGATTTTCAGAGGTTGTAAATCCGGTAAATCGTTTTTCGGGCTGTCGAGATAAAAATAGGAAGTTGCAGCAAGGTCATCCGAACGATAGAAATTGGTCCAGGCGTTTGGCAGGGAGGGATCTTCAAGATTTACTGTGCTGTCCTTTTTATAGATCCGTATCATTCTTGGAGCTTCGTGCACAGTAATCGGAATCAAATCAACATTTTTTTTCTGAAGTCCGATTACAATATCCTTATTATTGCCGCCTATCTGCTGTATCGTGACCTTACAATCTGATTTAAAATATACAGGATCTGAAATATGATACCTGTAAAAAGCCCACTCCAGGTTTTTACTGTCGGCGATCAGACAACCTGTAGTATTTGTAAAGTATTGCCCCTGTCCCCATGCTGTTCCTATGTAGTCTTCAGTACCTGATCCGACCAATGTTGGAAACTCAGTGTCACCATTCAGATAGATTTTTACTTCGCCCTCTCCCCACCAGCAATCCCTGTACTCCGGATTAGCATTTATGCAAATGTTTGAACCAAGAAACCTTCCTTTACCGTGTACTTCCGGCATTATCTCAAAATCAGTTGCTAATACAGTTGCAGTATCGCGGTGCCAGAAGCTGTGAAAATAAAGATAGTTTTCATCCCAGTTTTTCAGAAGCTGAAGATCGATATCATAAAATACCATCGGCAGATCAACCGGTGATCCATTGACAAGTTCTATTCTTGCCGACTTTTTAAATGGCATCTGAATAAAACAGTTAAATGAACGGCCTTCCGGGTTAGCAAATAAAGAGTTTTCATAAACAGCGGTTTTCCCGAGTCCAATTCCAAAAAAATCACCAAAAGGGACTGATACTGCAGGCTTTGATTCATTATCCCAATACATATTTATAATTAAACTTCTGAGCATTTCGGGAGATCGATCACTTATTGTAATCCATATCCGGTTAATAATACCTGGCCCTCCGATATTAAGAAGTGTTTTTGTTGCACCTGCTGTAATACTGTCGCATGGATGCCCTTTCGCTCCTCCATTCTCCATTCCACCCTTACCCCTGGAACCGGAAAAGTTTTCAAAACTTATCCAGCGGGGTTCAATGTTTGCTGTATATTCAAACATATTCGATGGCAAAATATTTCCTGCCTTTTCAGATGACTTGTTTTTGGAATCACAACTGCAGATCGTTATGATAATCAAGGGAATAATTAATTTAATATTCATCTAAATTTGTATTAGAATAAGTAATTATATGATTATTAACTGTTTCAATATCTAAGTTAACCAATTTTCTGCTATTTAATTACTTTGGATTTATATTTGTAAAATCTTTAATGTAAATCCATACCGATTGATAATAAGAAGAGTTAAACTTCTTTTGAGACATTAACGTTCAGGAATTAAAGGAATTAATCAGCTCAAGCATTTCCCGGTCGAGTAAAATTCCTTTAAACTTTTCGTACCTGACATCCTTTCTTCCACTGTCAGCTATACCAAATGAGCCACGGAAACACCACATTGCATATCCCCATTTGTTAGCTTTCCAGATTTCAAGATTATCTTTTAAAAATCGCAGAGTCACATCATGTGGAGTCTGGTTATAAACCCCGAATTCGCCAATATAGACACCAATGCCTTTTTGTTCAATATCTCTCCATTCTTTAAAATGCTCTTCAAGTTTATCCTTATTCCATAGTACACCCCTGTTATCTTTCATTGGCCAGGTTGGATAGGTATCATTACCAGTACTCCATGTAGCCTTATAATGAGTTACTGCACCAGGTGTATAACCTCTGGCACACTGGGCTATCTGAAGATCAATCAGATTGTTGCTGGGCCTGAAATTAAATCCGTCAATCGCAATTAAGCGTTTGGGATCAACAGTTCTGATTTCATTAACCAGGTACCGGATGACACGATCATGCTTCTCTTCGGTGGTTCCTGTAGGTTCATTAAAAAGGTTAAAGCTAACCTTGCGGTTTGAAATTCCTTTATAGCGTTCCGCAAAATGTCTCCAGTGAAATGCGCATGCATCCAATGCCTTATCATCATCCCAAATACTAGTTTGCTCCTGGTACTGATGACTGAAATGCATATCATTGATAGTATAGCCGGGTGATCTGTGAAAATTAATACACACGTGCAAATCATATTGCTTTCCATACTCAACAGCCATATCTATTTCCTTAAGATGCTTTTCTTTAAGCTTATACCAATCATCATCCTCACACCAGCATTTGTACGACATTGGCAACCTGACAAAGTTAAATCCGAGCTCACGTATCAGAGCAAAATCTGATTCCCGGAAGGGTTCGTTTTTAAACCCCCACTCTGGAGCAACTCTCATCCATTCATCAGGTTTATGCGTAAATTTCTCCTGAAGATTAAAACCCCGCCAAAGAGGAAGTGAATTATAGGTTACATCCGCTTCAGCGAATTCACTTGTTTTGACTGTTCCTGGTATTCCTGGGATGTATATTGCCGCGCCTGCTGCAACAGCTGTTTTTATAAAGTCTAATCGCTTCATATGGATCGGGTTAGATTTACATTAATTCATCAGTGTATTTAATTTCTTTGTAAACAGGAATAATAAAATTATAAATCAGACTTCTTCTCAAACACCTGAATTAGTCAATCCATGTTCTTTTAAAAATGAGAATGTATCATAATAGCCTCTCTGGAGTTTTATTTTTCCATTAACAATTTTAAATATTTCACAGCCTCTGAAGCCAAGTGGTTCTTTCCATTCAAGGACAATCCATTCACCGTTATCAAAAATATTCTCAACAATACAGACCATTGGAGTTTTAATTAACTCATGCTTCAACATTTTTCCAATAGCATCTTTCCCCACAACGGGGTCAGCAACTACCTGGTGATTTATTGCATCATCTGCATACAAATCTGTCAGCTCTTCAATGTTGACATTATTAAATGCTTCAACATATTTAATTACCAGCTCTTTAGGCGTCATGATTCTGATGTTTCATTGATTAAATACTTATTTATCTTCTGAAATATTAATAATTATTTATGAAAACATAACAAACTTATTTAATTCAGACTTCGCCGGGTTCAAATAGTCCAAATCAATTACTCTCTTCTGAGATCTGGCATATCCGGAATCCGAACCTGATGTTTAATTGACAGCTAAACGGACAATTTTTTCATTGCCGGATAGAGATTCTTATAAAGATCGAATTTATAATTATAATAATCCTGCTTTACAGGATTTACCTTTGAAACAACTTTTACCCAGTTTTTAGCGATCATGGAAACACTTGTCCTGGTATGAGCAGCCATAGCAAGCATTGCAACACCCATACACCCAGCCTCAGTAACATCAAGTATAGTAATCGGCATTCCTATTACATCGGCTTTTAACTGTACGTGCCTCGCTGATCTTGCTCCCCCTCCTATTACTCTTAGTTCCTTAACCTGGTATCCCGATTGTTTAAGAATATCCAGATTCAATTTTATTTCAAAAGCAACGCCTTCCAGCAGAGCTTTCATGATCTCTTCACGGGTGACTGACAAGTCCATCCCGATAATCGCACCCTTTACGGATACATCAAAATAAGGGGTACCTGATGGAGTAAAGTAGGGCAATACAAGAAGCCTGGATGGTTCTTCAGGCATCTGCTCAATTAATAGTTCATACGGATCGATATTTGATATTTTTGCGAGTTCTACCTCTCGCTCTCCGAACTCATCTCTGAACCATTTCAGGATATTACCCCCGGTAAGACTAAATGCAACTGTTGCATACATGCCAGGTGCAGTATGATCATATGTGCAAAGGTTGTTCCTGTGAAGCTCTTTTGTAAATACCGGATTATTGAAAGCTGGTGTAATACATTCAACAGTACCTGAGGCATATACGGCAATCCCTGGTTCTATAGCACCGGCACCAAGAGCAGAGCAGGGCTGATCGTGCCCTCCTGTGACTATGAATGTGTCATCAGGAAGATGAAGTTCCCTTGCAATTTCTTTTTTCACATAACCGGCTATTGTTCCCGATTGCAAGGGATATGACAATTGCTCTTTCCTGACCCCAATGCATTGCAGTATCTCAATATTCCAGGTATGTTTAACGACATCAAAGAGCATTGTTCTCCCGGCGAGAGGCCAGCCCATTGAGGGATTTTCTATTCCCAACCTGTACTGGAGAAGATCTTCAAAGCAAAGTATCCTTTCAGCTTTAGCCCATATTTCAGGAGAGTTTTTACGTATCCACAGTAACTTGAATATTGAAAACATCGGATGCGGAGTATGTCCTGTTATATGATAAAGTTTCTCTTCACCGAATTTTTCAGTCCATGGACCAATCAACTCATTTGCCCTTATATCGGAAGAAACGAGTGCATTACAGAGAGCCTTTCCTTCTTTGTCAATCAGAGTAAATGCTTCTCCCTGGCTGGAAATTCCCAAACCCTTTACTGAACCTGGTTCAAGGTGCGATGCGGCATCCCTTATCACATCAAAGCAATTCCCAATAACTTCATCAGTATCAAGCTCAGCCCATCCCGGATTCTTTGAAATTATGTCATACTCACGATAGGCTTTGGAAACCTGCTTCCCATTGTCATCAAAGATTACAGCTTTGCATCCACTGGTCCCGATATCAATTCCCATGTAATAGTTCATGCTGACATCATTTAGACATACCAAAGACTGAGGTAATCAAAAACTATTTTTTTCATTTCATTAAAAATAATATCCTGCCTGTAAAGAGTTGTGTAATGTGACAGGGATGCTTTTGAGGTTCGGTCAACATTACCTCCTATCAGTCCTGATTCAATCATTTCTTCAGTTTTTTCCCTCCCTATTACTTTCGAAGTATTCCTGACCATGTCCTCAAAAAGTACGGGAGAGCTGTTCCTTTCAAGTATTGTCCATATATTAACTTTTGCAATACCATCATCAAAGAGGTTCTTAACCTGATCGTTACCTACTGATGATGTGCCGTGGAGAACAAGTATTGTACCGGTCAATTTACTGATATTTCTTGCCATGTCCCCGTGGTACTTAAGNTCTGCTGCGCTTGCCCGGTGCTCTGTTCCAAGGTTGGCAACTATAAAATCTGCATGTGTCTGGTTAAGATATTTTAAGGCCTGTTCCGGAGTTGTAAGATCGCTCCTGGTATCACCTGTAGCATCAACTATTTCATCGCAGGCACCTTCAATTACAATCTCATGCCGGTGTTTCTCAACAAATCCAGCTGTTAATTTAATGTTTTCATCAAATGGCAAAGCGGATGCATCATACATTATCATCGAAAAGCGGTTCATATCCCAATCAAGCAGCGGTTTATCTGTATCCCATTGTGTATGATCGAGATGGATCATGACACTGAGCTTCTCAAAAGGTGATCCTTTTCCCGTCAATATCTCAATATCAGCCAGAAACAACCTCAAACCTATGTCCCAGAGCCTTGTATGTGTATAATAAACTGACTGACTGCGATGACTGTACTGGTTTGTGATCCCGATTGTAACCGGAAGATCCGGTTGGTTTATCTGATGACTGTATTCAAGTGCAGCTGAAAGAATAGCTTCAGTTGTAGTGAGGTTTTCACTATTAAAAGTTGGAATTACCCATTTTTTCTGAGCCGCTTCTTTATAAACATCAAGAACTTCGTTTCTGTTAAGGATTAGTGGCATATTGGTTGTTGGTTTCTGGTCACTGGTTACTGGTTACTGGTTACTGGTTTCTGGTTTCTGGTTTCTGGTTACTGATTACTGATTACTGATTACTGGTTACTGATTACTGATTACTGATTACTGGTTACTGGTTACTGGTTACTGGTTACTGGTTACTGGTTACTGGTTACTGGTTACTGGTTACTGGTTACTGGTTACTGGTTACTGGTTACTGGTTA
>JGI20214J51088_10001024_pt1 | contig 19046 bp, 21 predicted proteins | sample WetSurMetagenome_FD_51088 | JGI IMG/M metagenome (IMG submission 51088) | reverse complement strand
TCCACAGAAATGTCTGAAACGCCAAATCTCAAAATATTTGGACGTGATTTTTATATGATGCAACGAATCACTTTCAACGTGATTTTAGATGATGCAATTCGGAAGATTGACATATCAGTCTATATTTAGTACCATATAAGTACTGAAGGATCAAATGAACCTTAAAGATGATATCAAGCCTATCTCCTATATCAAGACGAACGCGGCCGATATGCTGAAAAGGGTCAATGAGACGCGCAACCCTATAGTAATTACACAAAACGGTGAGGCTAGGGCAGTCCTGATGGATACGGGATCATATCAGTCCATGATAAGCGCCCTTGGCATTCTAAAGCTGATGTCCCAGTCTGAAAAAGAGATTGACGAAAACCTAGTGTCTGAAAATGATGAGGTCTTTGGCAGGATCGAGAAGAGACTGAAAAATGAAATATAAGGTAAGGTGGACAAAGTCCGCTGAAGCTGACCTGAATGAGATTATCGAGTACATTGCAAAGGATTCAATAAATATCGCCCTGGAAAAGCTATACGGAATAAGAGAAACCGTAAATAAACTTTCCATCCATCCCCACCGCTGCCGGGTTGTCCCGGAACTTAAAGAGCACAATATCACAAAATATCGCGAGGCTCCTTATCCTCCGTGGAGGATATTCTTCAGGATCGACCGGGACATGATTTATGTCCTGGCGGTAACAGACGGACGCCGGAATATTGAAGATATACTTTTGCAGAGGCAGCTAAGGTAAACAGGCTTCTTCTTGCTGATGCCTATGGGCACAGTCCAACGGCATGTCTGGAATTGAGGTCGCAGATAATTGCCGTTCATTCTATTCGCAATAAAGGCCGGAACATACCGGCCCGCGATATGGATATTGCCGGCGCTTCATATATTACCCATCGCACAGCCTGTAAAAGAGCGCCCAAAAATAAATCATAGGGGCGGAGTTTGTCCCTGCCTGGTGTTTTGATATATTGTGGTCGAATGTTTGTAGGGGCGGTTAGAGAACCGCGATATGTGCTTGTGTTCATTGACATTTTACGAGTAAATGCATATAATTGGAACTAATAACTCCAAATATGGACTATAAATGGAATTGATAAGTCGATTTCTGAGAACAGAGAAACAGAGCTTTTTCCTGCTCGGACCGAGGGGCACGGGTAAATCCACCTTTGCCAGGCGGCTATATCCAGACACCCTGTATGTGGATCTTCTTATGCCGGACACATTCAGAAATTATGCGGCGAGGCCTGAGAGGTTGCGGGAACTTGCGGATGCGCACAGGATACAAAAGACGGTTATTGTAGACGAAGTGCAGAAGCTGCCGCAACTTCTGGAAGTTGTGCACGGACTGATAGAAGAGAAGCGGGGGTTGCAGTTTGTCCTCACTGGGTCGAGCGCAAGAAAACTCAGGAAGGCGGGCGTCAATCTCCTCGGGGGCCGCGCATTGATGCGGCGCATGCATCCGTTTATGGCCGCTGAATTGAAAGAAGCGTTCGATCTGGAAAAGGCCCTTCAGTTCGGAATGATGCCGCTGGTTATGAACAGCGTCAATCCTGTAGACACTCTTCAGGCCTATGTTGATTTGTATCTGAGGGAAGAGGTGCAGATGGAAGGCCTGACCAGGAATATCGGACACTTTGCGCGTTTTCTTGAGGCGGTAAGCTTTTCTCACGGCTCCATTCTCAATGTCAGCAATGTTGCCCGGGAATGCGGGATAGAAAGAAAAGTGGTTGAAGGCTATCTCGGCATTCTTGAAGATTTGCTGCTCGCTTACAAAATACCGGTGTTCACCAGAAGAGCGAAACGCGCGGTCGCCGCACATTCCAAATTCTATTTTTTTGATGTGGGCGTTTTCTCTGTATTGAGGCCTTCAGGCCCACTCGACCGGCCCGAGGAAAAAAACGGCGCGGCCCTTGAGGGGCTTATCGCACAGAATTTGAGGGCCTGGCTGGATTACAGACATCCTGAATCCGGACTTTATTATTGGAGGACGAGCGCGGGTTCCGAGGTCGATTTCATCATATACGGTAAGGACATGTTCAGGGCAGTGGAGGTCAAAAATGCGGCGACAGTTCATCCGCAGGACCTGCGCTCGCTTACCTCTTTCGGCGAAGATTATCCTGAAGCAGAGAGGGTACTTGTTTATAGGGGCAAGGAAAGACTGAAGCGAAACGGCATAATCATTCAACCTGCCGAAGAGTTCCTACTGTCGCTGAAATAGCAGATTATAAAGACTTTGTAGACGGCAGGATGCAACAGTCGTGATAAAATATGGACGTGATAAATCACGCTTCTAAATATATCATTAAGCAGGAGAAGATTGGTGTGGGGATGGAGTGGGATGGAAAAAGTGAAAACTGATAAGAACAAACACGTTGTTTGCACATACTGCGATAACTCGGCAACTACCAAGGATCATGTTCCTCCTAAATTATTATTTGCAAAACCACGCCCAAAACTTATTACAGTTCCAGCATGTCGTGCGTGCAATATAAGCGCTTCTATTGATGACGAATATTTCCGGGCTGGGCTGGTTTTTGAAGGGGTTCAAACTGAAAATTCGGACGCTTTACTTGTCGAAACGGATGTTATCAGGTCTCTTAAGCGATTTGAAGCCAGAGGGTTTCGCAACGCAGTCATTTCAAATATGCGTGAAGTTGAGTGCATTTCGCCCTCCGGCATATATCTTGGCAATGCACATGAGCTGGGTATTGACCCTAGACGCCTTAATAGAGTCATTGAAAGGATTACTCGCGGACTTTTTTTTCATCACACCGGTCGTCGCTTACCTCTTGATTGCAGGGTTAGTGCATTTACATCTCGTTTATTATCTCAAAGTAAGATTGCCACGATACTTTCTTTAATTGGCGATCTTGATTCGACTGTTTATACTGTAGGTAATCAGACATTTTGTTATAGATTTTCTTTGGCGAGAGATCAGGAAAACTCTTCATTTTGGGTTTTCAGTGTATATGGAGCTTTCTCATTTTCTGCCATTACTATTGATCAAAGAACAACCATTAGCTTGGAGCAATTATAAAATAGATTATTGGGCGATGGTGACAAGAGCGTTTTACATTGGAAATTAATATGACTTTTCCCTTGATATCTCTTGATAAAGGCATATTGTGGGATTCAATAGTATTGACGCCGTGGCTTTTATAACCATATACTCTAACCCATGATCGAACGTAACTTCGACATATCCTTCATCGCCAATCTTGCCCTGCGGGAGAAGCAGATCCAACAGAACTACAGGCCACTGATAGCCGTCCACAAGTGGTTTGCGCAGAAGCCGGGGTTGTTCAAAGGCTATTGAGCTTCTGGAGGTTAATTATGGCGCTGAAGAATGATCATTACACATACAGGATAACATGGTCGGCGGAAGACAAGAAATATGTAGGACTTTGCGCCGAATTTCCGAGCTTGAGCTGGCTGGCAAAAACACCAGAGTGCGCCCTGAAAGGCATCCGCAAGGTTGTTGCCGAGGTGGTGGAGGACATGAAGAAGGCAGGGGAGACCATCCCTGAACCGGTTGCGATTCGTCATTACAGCGGAAAATTCGTGGTTCGTGTTACACCGGAAACACACCGGCTTCTTGCTATCGAGTCAGCTGAAACCGGAGTAAGTCTGAATCGTCTTGTCTCTGCCAAAGTTAGCCGGTAAGTCTGCTTATTTTTACTCATCTGAAGGCCGGCTATTCTATTAGAGAAGCCAGGCGCCCGACAAATATCCTCTCGATGCCGGAGTAGTCCTTTATGAACTGAATGTCTTTGAACCCTGCGTCAGCCGCGAGTTTCCGGATATCATCCGCTTGGTCCGCACCGATTTCGAGTATCAATAATCCTTTGTCTTTCATGAATCCCGGCGCATCGCGTATGATCCTGCGATAAAAATCGAGCCCGTCTTCTCCGCCGTCAAGGGCCGCTCTCGGCTCATGCTCCCTGATCTCGATCTGAAGCTTATCGATATCTCCGCGCCTGATATAGGGCGGATTTGAAATGATGAAATCAAATGACAGGCAATACCCCAGCGGTTCAAACAGATTGCCCTTTGCGAATATAACATTTTTAATCCTGTTGATTTCAGAGTTTCCCCTGGCGTATGACAATGCAATGTCGGATTTATCTATACCGTATACTACGGACTGGGGGAGCATCTTTGCGAGGGCCAGCGCTATGCATCCGCTGCCTGTGCAAAGGTCGACGATAGTGAGTCCGGGTTTATGATTTGCAGGATCGGCTTGTCCGCTGGATGCCGCCTGCTGACCGCTGATTGATGATACTTGCTTGCTGATTGCTGATTGCTTATCGCTTGTCGCTGTTTGTTGTCCGCTGTTTAATGGGTTCTGAGTTCTGATCGCTTTTACCGCTTCTTCGACCATCAATTCGGTCTCGGGCCTCGGGATGAGAACCCCTTTGCCGACCTGAATGCGCAGTCCATGGAATTCGACGTGACCGATAATATAACTCATGGGCTCGCCCTTCAGGCGGCGGTCTGCGAAGGCATCGATTTTTTCAGACGCTTCTTTGCTTATTTCAAGATCTTGGGAATAAAGGGCTGCCCTGTTTATGTCCAGCGCGCCGGTTATGAGGATTTCAGCCTCTCGCTGCGGGGCTTCGAGTTCGCTGAAAAGCTGCGAGATCTGCTTCAGCTTGTCCAACGCGGTCACAGCTCTTTGAGTTTTTCTGCCTGGAAATGTGTGTTTAAGCTTTCGAACAACTCTTCAAGATCGCCTTCGAGCGCCTGCTCGAGTCTGTGAAGTGTCAGACCGATACGATGGTCTGTTATGCGGTTCTGCGGATAGTTGTATGTCCTGATGCGCTCGCTGCGGTCACCGGTGCCGACCTGCGTCTTGCGCTCGGCGGAACGCTCTTTGTCCTTGCGCTCCATCTCAACCTCGTACAGGCGCGAACGCAGCACCTTCATTGCCTGTATGCGGTTCTTGATCTGCGAGCGCTCGTCCTGGCACTGCACGACAGTGCCGGTCGGGATATGGGTAATGCGCACAGCGGAATATGTGGTGTTGACGCCCTGGCCGCCCGGTCCGGATGAGCAGAAGGTATCGATTCTCAGGTCTTTCTCTTCGATCTTGATATCGACTTCTTCGGCCTCGGGAAGCACGGCTACAGTGGCTGCGGAAGTGTGAATCCTGCCGGACGCCTCGGTGGCAGGCACGCGCTGCACACGATGCACACCGCTCTCATATTTGAGTTTACTGTATGCGCCCTTGCCCGTGATATTGGCCACGATTTCCTTCAGCCCGCCGATACCGGTCGGATTGGAATCTATCACATCGATCTTCCATCGCTTCGATTCAGCGTATTTGGAATACATCCTGAACAGGGCGGCGCCGAAAAGGGCCGCTTCATCTCCGCCGGTTCCTGCCCTGATTTCGAGGATAACGTTCTTGTCGTCGCGGGGGTCTTTAGGCAGGAGCATTAACTTGAGTTCAGTTTCAAGAGACGCCTTCTGTTTCTTGAGGTCTTCAAGTTCCTCCTGCGCAAGCTGGCGCATCTCGCCGTCGCTGCCCTTTACCAACTCCTCAGCGTCTTCCGTCTCTTTAATCACCTTTTTGTAATCCAGTATCTTCTCGTATATCGGTTGCAGGTCAGACCGCTCTTTCGAATATTTTTGATACTCCTGATTATTCGACAGCACCTCGGGGTCGGAAAGTGTCCGGGTTATCGAATCATATTTCTGCTCTATGCTCAACAGTTTTTCTAACATACTCAGATCTCTTCCTTTACCGCTTCATCCATCTTCAGAGCCTCTTCGAGCGCCGCAATGGCCACCTCTATCTGCGAATCGTCCGGCTCTTTTGCGGTCAACCTCTGCAACAGAAGCCCAGGCAATACAAGCATACCCATGACGGGATTGTCTTTGAATTTTGCTGAAAGCTTCAATACTTCATAGGAGATGCCGGCAAGCACAGGAAGCAGTATTATGCGGGCAAGCAGTTTCTCCCCAAATGTCCACTCCTGGGGAATAAACATAAAGACGACTATGCTTACTATCATCACAATAAGCAGAAAGCTCGTGCCGCAGCGCGGATGATAAGGCTTGTACTTGCGCGCATTTTCGACCGTGCATCCCTCGCCCGACTCAAAGGCAAAGATGACTTTGTGCTCGGCTCCGTGATATTCGAATATGCGCTTCATCTCTTTCCACAAACCGATAGCAAAAACATAAAGCAGAAAGATCAGGACCCTTGAGACACCATCAATAGTGTTGAACACCAGGGAACTTTCGGCAACTCCTCCGAAAAACTCTCCGATCAAAGTGGCGACCAGCAGCGGAAAGAACTTAAACAGCGCGATGGCCACAACCAGCGCCATGAACATAGAAAAAGCTATGCTCCACGAGCTGAGTGGCTTTTCGTTCTCTTCCTGATAAGCGACCTTGCCCGAATATTCTATGGCCTTGACGCCTATGGCAAGCGCTTGCACAAGCGATACTGCGCCGCGAATAAAAGGAAGTTTGGCAATAGGACCGGGCTTTGCAGTGCGCACCGACTTTAAATTGATGACGCCCTTCGGGTCGCGCACAGCCACGCTCCAACCCTCCGGAGACTTCATCATGACACCTTCTATAACCGCCTGTCCACCAATTGTCTTCATTTAGTCCTGTTTTCTATCACATTGAAATTACAAATAAAAAAGGGTTAGATTTTAGACGCGATCTAATCCCTAACCCCAAAAAACTTATTTGAATAGCTACTTCTTTGCGTATTTCTTCTTGAACTTTTCAACCCTTCCTTCAGCGTCGAGCAGCTTCTCGCGACCGGTGAAGAACGGGTGGCATTTTGAGCAAATATCCACTTTTATAGTGGGATTGGTAGAGCGGGTCGTGAAAGTCTCGCCGCATGCGCAGCTGACCTTGCTCTCGATATATTTGGGATGTATCTTCTCTTTCAACTTATTGCCTCCTGACGATGATATTGGAATAAATAATATACACTATGCGCCGCGAAATTGGCAAGGGATGAACCCGACACGGCAAAAAACCAAAAGCGGGGTCTACAAGGAAAGACTCAACTGGATCTTCAGCGCCTTCTCTACCGCCTTCATAAATAGCTAAAACCTGATCAATCGCGGGGATTAGACACTTAAAGACGGCAAGATATATATGCTATGATGAGAAAGTGTGCAGCAGTACTAACCCCTATTGCTATGAAGAATTCGTTCTCATGGCGACTACATTCCCTGGAATATGATAAAATATTCATTACAGCTTTCGGGAATACTCAGTTATTAACTTCTCAGAACGCAGTCTAAGCCTGGTTCGCAATTATCCGGCATTGACATTTACTTTTTTAAAGGAGGAGCATATGGCAGAAAAATTGATAGCCCTTGTTAAAGGCGATGGGGCCGGCCCCGAGATGATGGCGGTTGCCTGCAGGATCGCAATTGAAGCGGCAAAAATGGATGGCATAGATATAGTCTTTGAGGAAACCCCGATGGGCTGGAACGCCTATGAAGAATTCGGAGATACGCTACCCCCAAGTTCACAAAAACGCGCTGTCGAGATAGGGACTATCTTCTTTGGCGGTGTTGGAGATCCCAATCTGGAAAANACCATCGGCGCGAAAAACCCTGAAATGCGGCCTGAAGCGCGCGCCCTGCTGGCGCTGCGCGCAGAAATGGGATTGCTGCTGAACTTCCGGCCCATGATCTACTATAAGGCCCTGGCGCATCTTTCCAATGTTAAGCCCGAACTGATTCCTGATGAAGGCATAAAGCAGATCTGGATCAGATTTTTTCTTGAAGACAGTTACTTCGGCAACACGGACTTTGCCAACAAAATCCCGGCGGCCACGGCCTCAAAACTCGGCGTGATGCTTAAGCAGGCGGTAACCGGCAACGAAGAAATCGTTACTGATATAGCATATTATCGCAAAGCGACAGTGGAAAAATATCTGAGGGCCGCCTTCTCTTACGCCCGTGAGCTGAAGATGCCGCTCATCTCAATCGACAAATCAAATGTGATGGCGCGGTATGTCTTCTGGAGAAAGATTGCGACACGCATCGGCAAAGAAGAATTCCCTGACGTCACATTGATACATCAGCTCGTGGATTCGGCCAACTCCATGCTCTTTACCCCCGCAAAACTGCATGGGGTTATAGCATGCGGCAATGAGCACGGCGATATACTCTCCGACGGCGCTGCCTCAGCGCTCGGCAGCATGGGCATGATGTGCAGTTCCGCCATCAACCCCGACACCGGCGCATCAATGTTCGAGAGCGGCGCGGGGACGGCTCCGACCCTTGCCGGACTGGACAAGGCGAACCCGCTCGGACGCATCCTTTCCGCGGCGCTTATGCTCAGGCATATAGGCGCTCCAAAGGGCGCAGGCGCCATCGAAAACGCGGTTAACAAGGTCTTGCAGAATGGCTATAGGACAGGTGATCTCTTGTCTGCATCCGACGACCGGAAGAAACTGCTCGGCACAGCTGCAATGGGAGATAAAGTCCTCGAATTCATGAAGTAGCAGTTAACCTGATATATATGACGCGGCCGCATCGGGATTCCGGTGCGGCCTTATTAATCGGACATTTGCGATTCTATTGGCGCTATTTATGAAAAAAACATCTGTTCATCTGCATCCGGGAGAGTATTTTGCATCGTCGGGACGCGTCGGGATTATTTCTACTATCCTTGGTTCGTGCGTCTCGGCTTGCATATTTGACCCTGTCTGTAATGTCTTTGGTATGAATCATTTTCTGCTGAGCAGCAAACGCTATTCCCGGGATCTTCCCTATTATGAAACTGATGCAGGCAGGTACGGCATTCAGGCCATGGAGCTGCTGCTCAACCGTATGCTTTCGCTGGGAGCCCGGCGCCAGAATCTGAAGGCAAAGGCATTTGGAGGCGCATCGATACTGCCGAGTTTATCTCGTCCCGGTAATTACCTCTGTGTCGGTGAAGTTAATGTTCGCTTTATCAGGGAATTTCTCAAGCTGGAGGATATTCCGCTTGTCAGCGAAGACCTTGGCGGCAACCTTGGAAGGATTGTTCGTTTTCACGGCAACGATTTTTCGGTATATGTAAAGAAGATACAATCATCCTTACGCAGCAAGGAAATCAGCACACAAGAAGGTAAGTACTGGAAAAAGCAGATTACACAGCAAGATGTCAAAAAGCCGGACATCTCGATATGGGAATAGGAAAAGACCTGCTGCTAACGGGCCATGTATCAGCCTATTTCCGGGCATTGCGGAAAATCGGGAGCAATCAGCTCCGGCTCCGGATTCACTCCGGAGATTCTTTCTGATCGAGCATTGTCTGAATGTTCGCAAAGCATGACCTGGCCCTCTTTTCGGCCTGTTCAGAGTCTTCCTGCTCAAACCTTTCGACCATGGTCTTCACCTCTTCGGGTATCTCTTTCAAGAACCTTGACGGATTCGCAGGCACATTTTTGCCATACTTCAGGCGGTGACTTGTATAGGTAACATAAAGCTCTTTCATCGCCCGCGTAATGCCTACATAGAAAAGCCTGCGTTCTTCTTCTATATCGCCGGCAGATTTTTTATGCGGGAGGATATCCTCCTCAACTCCGACGATGAAAACCACAGGGAACTCAAGTCCTTTTGACGAATGCAGGGATATCAATGTCACGCCGAAAGAAGCCTTTGAGTCCTTTTCATTCAGCAGGTCTGTCAGGGCCAATGCCTCAAGAAAGCCCTGGAGCGACGGCGCCTGCCCCTGCGCTTCATAATTGGCAAGAGAGTTGATGAAGTCCTCATAAGCCTCAATTCTTTTCAGGGCCGCCTGCGGATTTTTGTGGAGTTCATGCAGATAGTCCCTGTAATTGATTTCTTCTATCAGCGCCCTGAAGGTCTTGCCCATCTCTTTTTTCGTCATGAATTGCTGCGTATATTTGTCGATAATCCGGGCAATATCAGCGGCAACCCCTTTGATCTTATCTCCAAGGTCCGTTATTTCAGCCGCCCTCCTGCATGCTTCAAGGAGAGTGACTCCGTGTTCTCTGGAAAAAGCGACTAGTCTGCCAAGCGCCGCAGGCCCCAGTCCTCTTTTAGGAACATTTACCACCCTGAGCAGGCTCAGGTCATCATGGGCGTTTACACATATTTTCAGATATGACGCCAGATCTTTTATTTCCCTGTGATCGAAATAACTTGTGCCGCCCACAACTGTATATGGTATACGTTTCCTTCTGAAGGCCTCTTCAAAGGGCTTCGAAAAAAGGTTTGCCCGGTAGATAACCGCAATATCGTCATAAGACGCCCTGTTCTCGAATTTGATCAGCTCGATCCTGTCAGCCACCCATTGAGCCTCGGCTTCAGTGTCGGATGCCCTGAATACATGAGTCTTGGGGCCGTCTCCGCGCTCGGTCCAGAGCTCCTTTTCCATCCTTTTCTTATTGTTCTTTATCACTGCATTAGCGGTCTTAAGTATATGACCAAAGGAACGATAGTTTTGCTCCAGCCGGACAATGACCGTCCCGGGAAAGTCTTTCTCGAAATCGCGGATATTCCCCGGATCAGCTCCTCTCCAGCCGTAAATGGACTGATCGTCATCGCCTACCACACATAGATTCCGCCTCTTGCCTGCAAGCAGCTTTACAATATTGTACTGGACCCTGTTGGTGTCCTGATATTCATCCACCATGATATATTGGAACCTGTCTCTGTACTTTTGGAGGACAGTCGGATGCGCCCTGAATAATTGAAGAGTCATCAGCAGCAGATCATCGAAATCGAGCGCGTTCAGGGTCTTCATGGCCTCGATATACTTCGGGTAGACGGCATCGGAAATCAGTTCGAGATCGTCAGGGGCAGACGATTTTCCGTGGTGGACCGGGGCAATTTCATTCTTTGCCATACTGATCCTCTCCATGATATTTTCGGGCTTGAAACTCTTGTCCTCAAATTTAATATCGGACATGATATTCCGTAATAAAGAATTCTGGTCCGAGGTGTCGTAAATAGTAAAATCCTTGCGGTAGCCGATTTTGTCTATCTCGCGCCTAAGGATGTAAAGGCATAAAGAATGAAATGTGGAAATAAGAGGCGGCCTGGAGCCGCTTCCCGCTATCATCTTCACCACCCGCTCACGCATCTCATTGGCTGCCTTGTTGGTGAACGTTACAGCCAACACAGACTCTGAAGGAGTTCCCTTTGAGATCAGATAAGCTACGCGTGTGGTGATTACCCTTGTTTTTCCCGATCCTGCGCCTGCAAGCACCAGAAGAGGCCCCTCGGTATGCATAACCGCTTCAGCCTGTTTCTGATTAAGGCGTTTAATATATTTATCGATAACCATGCAGCTAATCTCCGTTCAGACTGATAAAAACCTATTGTTCGGGCCTGTTCATATATTTTTTCCTGATGAATTACTCCGGGAAATCCTGCGGACCGGTCGAAGTCCGCTGCCTGACCGGCATTCATGCCGACCCATAGCAACGAATAAATATGTTACCTTGTTGCCCAAATAAAGGCAAACGCGGCGATCCGCGACCGCGGGAACCTGCGCAGACGGCGACAACTATCTTCTTTTCACATGATGATTATGAGAGGGGCCTTTTTGCTCGAACCATAAATTACATATGTACGACCAATGTTAGCTTATTTATGGAAAGATAGATAGCAGATGTTTAACCTGTTTGCAGACTTGCATGCATGACCCTCTTGGCTCTCTTGACGTTTATTTGTGGCCGGTGTTGACAGATATTGTATTTTGGCACGCATCTAATTGAAATGATTACGTTTTAGCTTGAGCATATGAATTATGTTATAATAATCACTCGGCAGATAGTGATACTGCCTTTATAATAATCTGATCATAATTACCCATGGAGAAAAAAATTATAAACGTTATCGATAAATCACTGTTTGAGCGCTCTTGGAACAGACGGTCTTTTCTAAAGGCCTCTTTGTTGGTCGCCGTGTCGTCACTATTCCCTGTCCCTGCTTTTTCTTATGCAAGAAGAACGTTGCCCGAGGGAAGGCTTTCGCTTGTGAATCTTCATACTCATGACAAACTCACCGTCAGGTTCAGAAACGCATCCGGCGAATATGATCCCGGAGCATTAAAAGATCTTAACTGGGTTCTGAGATGTCATTATACCGGGAAAGTGCATGAGATAGACAAGGATGTGATCGAATTTGTGAATCTGGTGGATAAAAGATGCGGAGGCCGCAACGAAATCCAGGTAATATCCGGCTACAGATCGCCGGAATATAACAGGAAGCTGCTAAATGGGGGCAGAGGGGTTGCGAAACACAGTATGCACTTGGATGGAAGAGCAATTGATATAAGAATGCCCGGAGTGGACCTGCGCAAACTCAGGGATGAGGCTCTTGATCTGAAATTGGGCGGAGTCGGTTATTATAAAAAATCGAATTTTGTCCATCTGGATTCAGGCAGATTCAGAACCTGGTGATCTCTGCAATAAATAAGAGAATTGCCTCGCTTGTTTTTCTGTTCGTTTTCTTTGGCTCTTATAGCATATCTTTTGGAAGTAATCCGTACCTTCTATTCCTGGATAATGAAGTAGCCCTCCGTATAATGCAGAAAAACGCCGGGGGAGCCGGGGCTTCAAAAAAGACTATCCTGGGAGAGCAGATATACTCTGCGGATCTCGTCGACGAGTTTTACAAAGAAAGGGCCTATCAGCCCGCATGGAGTCATGCCGGCAGCCTGTCCCAGGTTGACATGCTCATAAAAGCGGTGAATGAAGCCGATGGCGACGGGCTCTCGTCATCTTATTATCACCTTTCCCGCATAAAATCTCTTGCGGACGATGCCGGGAGGGAATCATTTCCTGATCCTACCCGTCTTGCGGATCTTGACATACTCCTCACGGACGCATTTCTCACTCTTGCATGCCACCTTTCCGCCGGGTGTGATAACCCCTTGCCTGCGGCATCAAAATGGTATGCAAAAAGTGAAAAGGTCGATGTTGCCTATCGCCTTGAACAGGCGCTCGGGAAAAATCAGATATACGAGGTATTGACAAGGTTGCGTCCGGGAAAAGGCATCTATAACCGGCTCAGAAGCGCGCTTGCGCAATACAAAGGATTGGCGTCAAAGGGCGAATGGCCGCAGTTGGCGGCCGGACCCATTTTTAAAAAAGGGGCCAGGTCCGGCCGTGTTGTGGAACTGCGAAAGAGGCTCGCCGCATCGGGTGACCTTGGCGCGGATGAGGCGACAGGGGGAGATAAATTTGATGACAGGCTGGAGCAGGCGGTAATCACCTTTCAGAAACGCCATGGACTTAACAACAATGGCGCTGTCGGCCCCGAGACGCTCATCGCCCTTAACGTTCCCCTGAAGCAGCGGATACGTCAAATGGAATTGAATATGGAAAGGCTGCGCTGGATACTCGGCAATCAGGAGGAGCGCTTTATCTTTGTGAACATAGCGGATTTTCGTATGAGAGTCATTGAAAAAGGCAAGACAGTCCTCACAATGAAGGTCGTGGTAGGTAAACCTTACCAGAGCACCCCTATTTTCACGGCGCAAATGAACCACCTTGTAATCAATCCTTCGTGGCATATTCCGAGAAGCATTGTGCAGAAAGAGATCCTGGCCAAGATCGCGAAGAATCCCAATTATCTTGCGTCCCAGAACATTGAAGTCGTGGGGAACAGTTACCGTCAGAGGCCGGGAGCCCGGAATGCCCTTGGTCGTCTGAAATTTATGTTTCCGAACAGATATGATGTCTATCTCCATGACACACCGTCCAAAGGTCTCTTTTCTAAGAACGTCAGGGCCTTCAGTCACGGATGCATCCGCATTGAAAACCCCCTCGGGCTGGCTGAGTATTTGCTGAAGGACAACCCGCGCTGGACGCGGGATAAAATAATAGCTGCGATTGGCAAAGGCACAGAGCAGGCTGTCCATCTTCCCAAACCGCTGAATGTCTATTTGGTGTATCTCACGGCCTGGGTTGACGCAGAAGGGATTCTTCAGTTCAGAAATGACATATATGGAAGGGACAAAGACCTCGATATGGCGATTCACAAGAGGCCGTATATTTAATGATCATAAATATTTGTTCGGCGCCATATAAAGAAAACCGCATCTGCTTTTAGCGCTCGGACTCGGCTTTCTCAATGGTTAGCCTTTCTTTTATTTCTGCGTTGTCATATCCTTGCTCTTAGTCTGTTTAGAAATAAAACTCGCGCGCGGCAAGTTGCAAGGCATTCTGCAAGACTTTTTCGGTAATGAATTAACCCTATGTTACAATATGTTTTTATATCGTTCCGATTCAGTGAGGTTGTTTCACAGTGAATCCGGAATTAAGAACAGGAATGGGAATTTGGAAACACTTGGAGTACATTTTAATCTTGATGACGCCTGGGATCATGGCGTAATGGGGCTGCAGGAATATGACTTGCGGAATTGGGGACCACTTCTGAGATATACCGCTCCTGAGTCCCTTGTTGAAAGCTTCTATCGCGAAGTTGAAAACAGCCTGGCTCCCTTTATCCTTTATGGCTCGGGAGACTTCCATTACCTGACAGCCCTCTTTGTTCGACGGCTGACAAAACCGGTCACGCTGGTGTCATTCGACAATCACCCGGACTGGGACCGCCGGCCGCCGCGCTGGAGTTGCGGCAGCTGGACCCGCAGGGCTCTTGCGGGCAACAATGTCAGGCAGATCGATGTTTGGGGCTGCGGCAACTTTGAGCTGCGCTTTCCGCATCGTCTCCTTGCCGACCAGTCTGCCCTGCGCAGCGGCCGCCTTATACCTCATGCGTGGGCGGAGAGGATGGACCCGGCCGCCCGGCGGCTTTTTCATTGCGTAAACCGCCACACCTGGAAAGACAGCTTCCGCGACTTCGTCGGGAATCTGGCCGTCAAAGATGTCTATATTACCGTGGATATGGATTGTCTGCGAAGTGAAGATGCTGTCACAAACTGGGAAAACGGACTTTTTACAGCAGCCGATCTGGCCTGGGCCTTATCATTAATCAATAAGCAGGCCAATGTGATCGCCGGAGATATTTGCGGGGCATATTCGCCGATGCGCTATGACCGATGGACCCAACGAATAGCCGGCAACTGGGACCATCCAAAGATCGATCTTCCTGATGAAAACATTATACGCAAAATAAACATGGCTTCCCTCGACCTGATCTGGCCGGCACTGCTGGCGGGTGGCAATTCATGATTGCCGTCAATAAATCTGCCGCCCCGACATTTCCGCAGGCTTATCATTCATGGTCAACGGATTTCGGACGGGCTTATATAGTGGACCTGTCTGCTCTTAAGGGGACAGAAGCCTGGGAGAATATCTTTGCCAACCAGAGGAAAAGCCGGCAGCAGCTGGAGATCATAAATGAAACAATAAAACAGGATTTTACATACCGGTACCTGGTCATGGAAGATATGAGCGGCAGGGTGCGCGGCATTCAGCCTTTCTTTTTGCTTAGACAAGACCTCCTGGGCGGCAAGGGACATGGTGTTCAAAGGCTTATGGGCGCCATACGCTCTGTGCTGCCCCGCTTTTTGACCATGCAGACATTAATGGTTGGATCAACAGTAGGCGAAGGCTGTCTCGGAGCCTTACCGGCTGACGCCGACTGGCTCTCCCGAGCGCTGCTTTCTTCTCTTACGCAGTGCTCTGAAAAACTGGGGGCGTCGCTGATCGTAATGAAAGAGTTCCCTCACTATTTAAGGCCCTTGCTGGCGCGCTTTATTGATCAGGGGTATACCCGGATCCCCAGTATGCCATACACAGAACTCGACATATCGTTCAGTAACTTTGAAGAATACATGCTGACCAGGCTGAGTTATTCCTACCGCAAGAACCTCCGCAGAAAATTCAAAAAAACAGAGGGAGCCCCCGTAACCATGGAGGTCGTCACCGATATAACCCCTGATATTGATGAGTTATACCCGCTATATCTCCAGGTTTACGAAAGATCGGAGCTGCATTTTGAGAAGCTCACAAAAGAATATCTCTGCCGGATAGGCCAGGCCCTTCCGGTTAAAACACGTTTCTTCATATGGAGGCAGTCCGGCAGGGCCATTGCCTTCAGCATATGCTCTGTGCATGAAAATTCCCTGTGGGATGAGTATATCGGCATGGATTATTCCGTAGCTCTTGATATGCATCTCTATTTCGTTACGTTCAGGGATATTGTCGACTGGTGCTGCATAAATGGAATCACCAGATACTTCAGCACAGCCCTTAATTATGATCCCAAATTGCATCTGAAGTTTAAGCTGGAGCCGATGGACCTTTATGTCAGACATGCTAACAGGCTCTTTAACGGGATATTCAAACTGGTATTGCCGCTTCTTGATCCGACCCGTGAAGATGCCGCTTTAAAGAAATATCCCAATGTGAGCGAACTATAATGTGCCGCGAAAAAAACACTCCGGAAAACACTGATGCCCACCCGGCAACCCCGACCGGATGGCTAAATCCATATCTGCATATCGCCCTCAACGGCTTACTCGTTACCACCTCTGAACTCCTTTTGAAATATGGAGCAATGGAGACTGTGCAACCTGAAACGTCCCTACTGCTGGATATTCTCGGTTTTTCAACCCTCGGATCGTTGTGGGTCTGGGGAGGGATAACATGTTATATTCTGGCTTTTGTGAACTGGCTGCATATACTGCGCTGGATTCCGCTCAGCATCGCCTTTCCGCTGACAAGCGTAGTGCATGTATTGATCCCGCTGGGCTCCTGGCTTTTTCTGGGCGAATATATCAGTCCTGTGCGCTGGCTTGGAATAGCCATGATTATCGCCGGTATATATTTCATAGCCAAGCCGCTGATGCTGTCCGAGGAAGCGCTGTGACCGCCCGCCTGTTAATACTTATCATCCTGGCGCAGATTGCCCTTGTCGCAGGGCAGATATTCCTTAAACATGGCATGAACTTTACCAAAAAAGAGATCATTCCTTACCGCCCTGTCGTAATTAATATCTTTGCCGGAATCACATTATTCACCATTTGGTTTCTCCTCTGGATGGGGTTGATGCAAAAAATGGATCTCAGCCACCTTTATCCGTTCGAGGGGATCAGTCCTGTGCTCCTGGTCATTGCCGCATGCATTATCCTTAAGGAAAGACTTGATTTGAGATCCTGGGCAGGCGTTGTCCTGATTGCGCTCGGAACGCTCCTCGTCGGCATAAGTTAGCATTGCTTTGCCGTTTCCATGTAGCATAAATATCAGGATTTTGTTTATATTATCCAATAAACATTGAATTCAATATCAGGCAAATGCATCAATTATCTTGCAATTCACAGGAGAGTTAAATGTCTTTTGATCTTAAGGAATTAATCGCAAATAACCAGGGAAAACAGCTTTCCCTGCTGTCGGAATATATTAATCCTCAGATGGCCAAAGTCCTGAAGACAATTGGATTCGATACGGTATATGCAAAAGGGCAGGGATCGCATCTCTGGGACATTGACGGCAACGATTACCTCGACATGCAGTCCGGCTTCGGGGTATTTGCCCTGGGACGTTCACATCCAAAAGTGAAGAAAGCCATCCGGGATTACCTGGAGATCGACAGCCCCAACCTGATCAAACTGGGGACTCAACTACTCGCCGGACTCCTCGCCAAAAAGCTGATCGACGAGTATGCCCCTGACGGCATTGACACAGTTTTCTTCTGCAACTCGGGAGCCGAGGCCATTGACGGAGCCCTCAAGTTCGCCCATGCCTTCACCGGGAGGAAAAGGGTAGTCTATTGCAAAAATGCATTTCATGGTTTGTCTATCGGGCCTTTGTCAATAAATGGCCTCCAGGAATTCAGGGCAGATTACGAGGCAATACTTTGCGGAGGCATCGAAATACCTTTAAGCGACACTGCGCGGCTCGAAGAAGAGCTTTCACGGGGAGATGTGGCGGCCTTTGTATTTGAACCTGTCATAGGTCATGGCGTATTCATACCAACCGATGATTTCCTGCCGGCAGCGCGCGAACTCTGCAGCCGATACCGGACCCTCATGATTGCAGATGAGGTGCAGACAGGCCTCGGCCGCACAGGAAAGTTTTTTGCGTATGAACACTGGAATATAACACCGGACATTATAGCCTTGTCGAAAGCCCTCTCGGGCGGCTACTGCCCGATCGGAGCCATACTCTACCCCAAAAAAGTATACAACTCCGTATATAAATCTCTCGATCAATGCATGGTGCATTCATCAACCTTCAGCCAGAATGATCTGGCCGCCGTATGCGGGCTTGTCACCCTTGATGTAATCAGGGAAGAAGGCCTCATTGAAAACAGCTCAATCATAGGGAAATATCTGATGGACAAGCTCCGTGATATGGCTGAGAGATACGAGCTTGTCAGAGAAATAAGGGGGTTGGGCCTTATGATAGCAGTCGAATTCGGAGAGCCGAAATCACTGCTTTTGAAAACGGGCTGGAAGATGATCAACCAGCTCCACCATGACCTGTTCTGCCAGTCGATACTAGTGCCGCTTATGATGGACCACCATATACTTGCCCAGGTTTCGGGTCATGGCGGACATATCATCAAGTTGCTGCCGCCAATGATCTTCAGTCGTGAAGACGCTGACCGCTTCTTGAATGCCTTTGACCAGGTGCTTGCCGCGGCTCATAAATTCCCGGGCCCGATATGGGAAATTGGATCGCGCCTGGCCAGGAATCTTTAAGACAGATACGGTAATTTCTGGAGTTCCGGCAAATCCAGCCACCTGGATAGTTGAGGATAATCCTGAAAACTCGCGACATGAGCGACGTTTTCTATCGACTGCTGATTATAAGAAAAGCATTTCTCGACTTTATCTACAAGTCCGCAAAATTAGAAAGTCCTTTTTTTGCAGGATAACTCACAGGAAGCAATAACGATAGACATCTTGCAAACTATCAATGTTTCAAGGGGAAATGCGTGGTGGCCAATTTATTTGGCGCTATTGCCGCTACAAATGGCTGTAGTGAATTATGGGATCTGTCCCGGATTCTCCCTCAAGAGAGGGCGGGACGTTGTAACGCGCCCCTGCTTATGTCCGTTCCATGCCGCGCTCGTATTGGCGGGTTATCTCCATGGCAGGCTTTGTCTGTGCGGCGATATGGTCTGATTGC